>JGI24158J21664_10000015_pt1 | contig 73788 bp, 49 predicted proteins | sample Ectturendosymbi3_FD_21664 | JGI IMG/M metagenome (IMG submission 21664) | reverse complement strand
TTCTTTTCAGCAGTGCTGCTTCATGTAACCTATTTGTTTCAGTTTTGCTTTTCTGTTATGGTATGTACTGACAAAAAACAAAAATATGATTATATTTTTTTTAACTCAAAATTCCCTGTACACAGGCCCAAATTACCAGTGTCCCCAATTCGGCACATGAATCCATTCCCCCCAATAAAACTTATAATAGGAAAATAGCACACAATTTAGTTTTTAGGTTCATATTTGATAATAATTTTGAGTAGAAAACATTTTTTCAACAAGTGGACAATAATGCCGATATTAAGGGATTAAATTGCGTCCTTTGAACTACAACAGCATAGTATACAAAAGCATCCATCCTGAGATTTGTTTTGGAACCCTTTGAGGCTGGATGAGTCAAGGCTGCCCTCACCTTGCATTGACACGAGTTGTTTGAAAAATGTGCAAAAGTAGGAAATAATTCATCATATACCTTATCACAAACATTTCTACTGCAGCAAGTAGCCTACACAATTGATTAAATCTGTGCTAAGAAAAAAACGGTTCAAGTTATATTGGCTAAGAGCTGGCAAAAAAACGTAAACATCACCTATCAAGTCTGCCTTAAATCAACCATTTACCAGTCAAGCTTCAAATAACTTGTGACTTCAAGCATAGGCTAAATTCAAACCACCTAAAATACCTGAAATATCTGTAGAAAAAATGAGCACTCATAATACTCAAAAAATGTCATTTCTGCTACCTGATAAGAAGCATAAATGTAGTCTTGCTTTTTCCTTCTTTTTGCTGTTCCACTTGGATACTTTCTGTTCAACTGTGGCATTTTCATAACATTATCAATATACCAAATACTTCAATCTTTAAAAATCATCATTTGGTGTAAAAAATTAATTATCATTTGGCATAAATATTTGCTCTTATTTGATAGGGTCTTTTCAGAACCTCTTGGAAGAAATTTTAACCCACAATTTCTTCAAGGTATAGACGTTCGTTTAAAGCTTTTCTTTATTTGCCCATTGGAGATGGTGGTTGGGACCCGTTGGAATCCTGTACTTACACATTACAGTTGCTGTTAGGCGTCCACTTGAAAGGAAGGTACTTACACATTGAAGTTGCTGTTGGTGGCCACTTTGAAATGAAGGTACCTACTTACACAGTACAACTGCTGTTGGGTCCCCGTTTGAAAGCATACTACTTGTACATTACAGTGCAACTGCTGTTGAGACCTCTTTGAAAGCAAGGAATTTTACATTAGAGTAGTTGCTGTTGTGGTCCCTATGAGAGCAAGGTACTTACACATCACAATTGCTGTTGCGGCCCCTTTGAAAGCAGAGTACTTACACATTGCAGTTTCTTTTAGGGGGCCCTTCAATGAAGTTTGAAAGCAGAGTACTTACACATTTCAGTTGCTGTTGGGGGCCCCTTTGAAAGCGAAGTACCTGCACATCACAGTTTCTGTAGTCGGGCCTTTTGAAAGCAGAGTACTTACTTATGATCTGATTTGTAGTACAGTGCATGAGTGGATAATAAGTTTGTCACCAAAAATAAGGAAAATGTACGCGCGTCACACCTCAAGTGGGGGCCCCCAAAAAGGGGGGGGGGCGAGGCAATCGTCTCGTTCGCCTCCCTTTGAACACACCACTGCTAACACCTTTGCAGTGTCCATAAATTTCTGACCATCAGTCGTTGAATTCTTCACGTCGCTGCGTTTCTTCGTGCAATCCTGTTGAAAACCTGTTTATTCTGTCTCACATTCATACCTTACATTTTGCTTCGAGGTGCTCTCGAACTTCTACACTTGTTTTGAAAGAGTCTCATAAAGATACACAATGTCTACAGTTGCCTGAAAATTTCCAAGTCGGTGTAAAACTGATAAGATTTTTTGTCTATGTTACTCTTCCAGGGTCGCCGGAGAGTGGGGACATTGCCCACTACACTTTCAAAAAGGGGGGCAACGGGGGCGGTGGTGCATTTTCATAACAACGTCATAGGTAATTCCATGATTTATCAAGATCGCTCGAAATAATTTTGCTGCAGCGATTCGCGCACCCAGAACATGCAGAATGGTGTTCTTTAAAATCTGTTGTTTTGGGGGGTGAACATTATTGCAGAACAACAACAAGCATAATTGGTAACGATTTTGTTGTTTTTTATAAATTTCTATTGTCCTTCACTCATTGACTTCCCCTGCCCTACCGCTGTTGTGGCGTCCTTGCACGCTTCTATTTCCTTAAGGCAGGCTGATCTTTGTGCTTAATTGAATGTACCACAAAATGTTACAAATCTGAAATTTGTGTTTAGTAAAGTCAAACCCATCCGCAGTTTTTTTTTATTTCAAGCCTCGGGCAAAGTAAAGTCCATGATTTGTTTGTTTCATGTCAATAAAACTTTCACGTTTGGAAAGTTAACTTGATAAAAAATATCACAGACATCTACTCGTTTGCCGGAAAGAAACAAACGCAACTCGGTTGACTTCTTATACACAGTAACCTGCTCAACACATACGACAACATAAAGCTCAGGTTGCAGGGGCGGAGCCAGACATTTTCATTTGGGGGGGCCACTGGAGGGGCCAGTTTTGCAACAAGTGAGCTGTCAATGGTCAGTGTAGGACTTTCAGAAAGATACCTACTCCGCCTGACGTCACGCGGAAAATTTTGGGGGGGCCACTGGGGGGGCCAGGCAAAACTTTGAGGGGGAACTGGCCTCCCCTGGCACCCCCCTAGCTCCGCCCTTGTCAGGTTGTTATAAGCGAAACTGAAATTTTTTCAGGGGTGCCTCATTTCATATTTTGGCCAAAAGAATATAGCAACAAATTTCAGTAAATGTTAAATAATGCTTTCGAGTCTGGGGATAAATTTAATAGTATTTAAATTGGAAAAAGAATCTAGTGCTAGACTAAAAACTTCATGATAAAATCAGTTAAAAATGAAATCTACAATGAACCTAAAAGCATGGTAAGTGAAATTTAATGAAAAATAAAACATGTAGTAAGACTATCGCTAAGTGAAAATACATCAAAAACCTAAAAAACTGAAAGCAAAATCAAATCCCGACATGCGTTGTAAAAAACAACAACACACAAAACAGTTCAATTTCATCTTGTCCAATTAATTTATCAGCTACTGCTACCAATACAAATCGGACTCCTGCAACGTGCACTGACTATGCAGTTGGGCAGGGGCATATCTAGGGTATGGCAGGCATGGCACGTGCCATGGGCGCAACTTTCAGGGGGCCGCAAGAATTGCTTGGCACAATAAAAATATTTGTTTACAGTTTCTTGAGCCTCTATTTTGGACCCCATACAACCATAAACTACGAAGCTACACAGCGCACCCATATATAATGTATTAAGTCGGGCGTGTTGCGTCAGCTCCACCAAGCATTATGACAAAACTACGGTACTGTGACACAACACGACGGGCAGATATTGTGACACATTGTGACAGAACAAGAACGCTCGCTTGCCACATCTACAAGGCATCGTCCTTCTCAGGGTATAAGAAAGGCCCAGTCACTCCGTACTGCTGTATTTCAGGCAAGAAGATATAAGTCAGCATCTGGTTGAGACGAGTTATGTCCGCAGCTGTGATAATCTGCCCATGATGCAAATAACTGGTGTTGAGGTCATATACAGATTTGTGATTCACTTAATTGCTGCAGAGTGCGGTCCACTCCTACTGTACGAAACTTCTTCGATGGCCACTAGTGTCCGATTAAAGGCTGAACACAATGCCCCAGTCCAGAGCTAAGGAAGAGAACATTAGTTAGTCTTCGAAAAATTAGAATTTAGTATTGTTACCGTACCAGCTGAGGAAAAAAATTTTTATCTCATGAAAGGAGTGATTTGTTACTCGTGTTTAGATCTAGCTATTTCTATCCAAATTTGTCTTTCTGTTCGATGTCCAAGGCCTTTTTACGGTCCTGTCTGTGAAAAACTAAAATCTACGTGTGGCAATTTAGGAGCTGTTTACAGTTCATATGTAGATAGCAAGCAATTGTACGAGAATATTCCAGACTGCAAAATGCTAGTTTCAAGCCGTGCAACTTAAAATTATCGCGTCCTGAAGCCCTCCTGACATTCTTCGAATTGCTTCGCAGAAAACGCTGACGATCGCAGTATGTATTGCATGCTTCGAGCGATCTTTCAGCAAAGTGAAATTGGTCCATTCATACCTGCCAAGCCTCACTGACTAAGAATAAGTCAGGGCAGATTGTGTGGTCTAGCTTTGATGAGCATAGAAAGAGACATTTTCTGTACTTTAACCGGAAAAGGCTGGATATATTAACGTTTCGATGGAATTGCATTTTTTCGAACGCAACAAGGTACATGATTTGCATTTAAAATTCATTGTACAATCCAAATTAAAAACGTGTTCCTTTTTGAAAAAAATTGTCGTTGCCGGTTGCAATATGTTGCTTGATTTTTTTGTAAGATGTAAAATTTTGTCAGGAAACACTATGTAGCAGGCCCGTAACCAGAGGGGGTGAAGCCCCATAGAAAATTTTTCGCCCCCCCCGGAGAAATGTGTTGGACATCGTTTGAAAAGATTGGACATAGTTCAAAAAATTTGGGCCCCTCTCAGGAAACTCTTCGCCCCTCCTGTTGTCCCAAGCTGGTTACGGGCCTGCGCTAGACTGCTATGTAGGCCTATAAATTACGATAACGTTATTATTTAGATGTTTTGATATTCTTCATAATAAAAATAAATGAGTTTAGAAGCATGGTCTTTACGGATAAGTTATATTTTATTTGCTGAAAGTTCAAAGCAAAAATCAACGCAAATATTTTCCATTTGAAAACATTTATTTTCTTCATGGTTTAACTTTCGTAAAAATTGTGCCTATATCTAAAATTTACATTATCAGAAAGGGCGCGCATTAAACTTTGCTACGGGCGCCATTTTGCATAGGTACGCCACTGCAGTTGGGTTAGGAAGAATGGACATCGCCTCTTTGTTTCATATCAACCAAACCTTTTTTAGACCTTTTGTGTAATTGCAATTCAATCAATTTAGAGTGATTGCAATTTTCTAAATCGAAGCATAGTAGGTTGTGCACTCTAGGGAAATGTTTACGAACATTGATCAGGTTTCATCAAAGCATTCCCATCAGTGCATGTTTGTTGCAACCTCCTGCTGTAAGTTGTTTCTTCTTCCGAATTACTTTTTGCATGTACTTCGTTCTAAGTGCACGACGTGGGTACTGCCTCCCGCCCTTTGAAATGGGGTTCAACGGGGGCACAGGTGCCTTTATATAACAGCATCATAGGTAATTTCAGGGACACCGGAGAGCGGTGAAATGATGAGGGTATTGCCCCCTGACCTTGTTAAAGGGGGGCAACAGGGGTGGATGTGCCTTTTCATAAGAGAATCATAGGTAATTTTAGGTTTTTTGAGGATCGACGTGAAACAAATTTATTTTGTGTGATTGGTGCATATAAACTGTTGTATACTGTAGTTTGGCTGTGGGGTGAAGTTCTGAATAGGGTGTTTTCGCTTAGCGCTTTGATTATTATTTTTGGCTACACGTTTGTTGGCCAGTGCTATAGCGGAGAATTTGGCTTTTAATTTGACCTCTGACCATATTTTCTTGAACGAACTACAGCACATGGCGAGTAAAGCGAACTTAACGAGAGTGCGCAGCTCGCCTTGGTGGAGCTAGCCTCATGTCGCTTCTTAGTGAAATGTAGTTTGGCGCTTGGTTGTACTAGTCACTAGTGACAGATACACTATAATATTCTCCTTTCCGTTAGACCTTTTTGTGTTTTAATTGCGTCGATTTGAGAATAAAGCGATCGCATTATAAACTTATTTTGTACTGGTCCTGGAACACCGCGTTCAGTCAAATACAGCAATTTTTGCAGAACAAAAATTTTAACTTGTGGCTTGTCAGAACTAGCGGACACTGCCCCAAACTGTACTGTGATGTTTCATGGTGATGCACGGGATGCAGCAATTTACCCATAGGGTGCAGATCTATCAGGTCGAAAAATTACTAGTGCACCTTCTTAAGTTCCCGGTACGATCAACCACACTTATTGCACCATAAACAAGAATGCTGTGAAGCAAGAAACCAGCCACGCGGTGATCTCTCTGGAAATGCAGCTGACGCAGGGCGTGGATAAGATTACGTATGGTTTATGATCACGAATGCGTCCGTTTCATTAATTTTCTATCGTCCCTGTGCAGTTGCGCACTTGTTCTAAGGCAGTTCTATACGTGAATGAAGGTCTGCAACGTAAACAGATGCGAATACGTACGACTCCGGTCTAAAACGCGTCATCCGAAAATTGGACAAGACTTGTAACTGTAACAAATTTACGCATGATAAAATTTTCGTTAAGCTTCCATATGTGCAACTTTTTTATAAGCTTCCATGCAAAAACAGATATTCGATGCTTTCCTCTAAGCGAATTACCAGCCAAAGCAATCCTTTCTTTCTCTGTATGTTCATGAATTCCACGAAGTCTAAAATAACGCTTGGAATTTAAAAACTGCACTTTTGATTTTCTCTGTCAGCGTTAAAACTTTTCTAAAAAATAAATTTCGTGATCACAAACACGGTTGTGTAAAAATGACGTAACATCTTGCCTCTGATCAATGTCAATATTGAAGAGTGTTGTCATAGCTTTGAATCAAAACCTATGCAAAGCTAGCTGCAACCAGTCACTTTGATTTACTATCCACTAAAAAATATTTAATGTCAAAACCCATGTGACACTGTTATAGGCGATTCGGTATAATTAGTGGCAAGTTTACCCTTTCTCAGTGTGAGTAAAGTGTAAACTATATTACTACAATCTTCAAATCGTGCAATAACTGAATTATCTTAACCAACAAAGCGGTGCGAAAACTAGCATTTTTTCTTTAAAAGAGGACAAAGGAGACTTTTCGCTGCAAGTCTTGTTGCTTGAAGTGTTTTAGCATGAGACACAACTGAAGCAGTTCAAATATATATGTGCGTGCATTGTGCCAACACTCCTAAATCCCGGCATTAATTAGTTTATTATATTGGAATCAAGTGTCAGTGACTTGATATGAATTTGACTCTCCACGGAAACTTATGTGATGCAGAAGTTGCAGTAAGTTATCTTAAGAGTAAAGGTCCTTTCTATGCAACTCATTTCACTACCGCTAGCCTTGTGAACGCAATATGCAGTTAGATGCTGCTTGATGCAAAATCGATAAAGGCAACGCTAACAGATGGCGCGTTGGCCGCTTTCTCCAGTTTTGTTCGTTCTTGAATTTTACGTGAGAAGCTTGTGGCTGGACAGCTTGTCTACCTTTCAGAAACAACTCTCAACCACGCAGTTTAATGAGTTTCTGAAGCGGAAGGGAGATTGAAGAAGACGTTCCTTGAACGTTGTTTATGCTGGATCTAAAATGGAAGCAGATATTATGCCTCTCGTCCACGAGGCAAATGATACAATCAACGAAAGCAGTTGTCAGTTCGCATAGGTTGTGTAAACGTTATGTGGCTTGCTTGTATCAACGACCGACCTCATGCAGCAAATTCTTACGAGTTTCCAATTTGCTTTTAGCAGAGCTTTGCCCATGACCTGCCTACATGTAAACTGGCAACAAAAAACATAAAAAAGAAAAGATTAGAAAAACTTGTGTCAGGTACTTTACTTACGGCGTTTCTCGTCTTGTGCAGTTAGGTTTTAATGTGAACATGTGGAAGCTTGATAATCATCTTGCTACTTTTCCGTGGCCAGCGTTTCTTTTGTTTTGTTTCTTACCTGAAGTTCTCAGTGTCTTAACTTCCACGAACGGAGAGAAGCTTAGAAGAACTGAGATCAGCCAACCACTGCTGAGTGAAAACACCTTCAATGACATACAAAGTCACAATAAACACGTAAGGCTGTAGCATGAACATTCAGTTGAAAGCAAATACAATTTTTTCGTTTATTTAAAAAATGTTCGCTTCTTATCTTCAGAATGATCAACCCGCCAAAAATTTTATCGTTGTGCAACAGGTTTTATATGCGTAAGTTATGACAGGTTTTGAGCGGTGTTTACCTGGTCTTACCGTACGCTTTGGGGAAACTGTGCTTTTCTAAAGAAGATAGAAATCATTTAGACCGCCCACCAATCAATGTTGCATGAAACCCACTATAAACTGTACTTTCATAAATTCCTTGCTAGGTTGCTTTTATTGACCTGCTGCCACACCTTTATGGACTGTCCCTACCTGTTCATTTGTTCAAAGCTGAACTTTTCAAACATAAGTGTTGCAGGCTGCTGGAACGAAAGTTGCGTGTTATACTGAAAATGCAAATTGCCGTTCAAAACGTGTGAGTTCTTGAAGAAAATGTTTGACAGACAAGTGGTGTCCGAAACGATTTCACCTTTTATTGTAAAGTTAATTTTAGTGTCTAACATTGTTGATGAGAGCACAGTAATTTACTACACATCACACGCATGCTTTTATTCATTTTTTATTACCGTTGTGGCCCATGGTTCCTCGTGAAACTTGTCATATATTTTTTATGAAGTTTGTAATGCCTTGGTTCAAAAACCTTGTGTAAGGTTCTTTATGTTTTATAATGAAGGCCTAACTGCACAAACATCGAATATACTAACCCGAATTTCTTTGTTATGTTCTTTGTCTATTCGTCTTATACGTTAATCTGACATATTGAACCGCTACCGAAACACATCTCTATTCGTTTCATTTAAAAAGACGTACTTTTAGCTTTTGTTTATTTCTAATAATATCTATGGAAATTTTAACTTACTATTTTCTATTGTCAGACCTTTCGGGCGCTAGAACGTACGAACTTAAATCTTGGAATCAATTTTCAAGTGCTGACGCAAGATTACTGCTTAAGCTTGTATTTTAATTCAAGGTCTGTTGTACTTTGAATAATGACGGGAACACTGCTCATCAACCTTTGTTTTTGCAAAAACAAACAAATGCAGTTCTTGCTCCTTTCTTCCTTGCCTGAAAAAAGAACGTTAACCATTTGATAGCACGAATGATCGTAAAATATTAGCAACCTTCCGTAGTAATAATCGAAATTTCTAAAAATTTCTCATCAAATTTTAATTGTGACAGTCATTTCACGCGAGCGATATTATTTCGCATTGTGGCGGTGGCGCGATTCGGGGTTTTTATTTGTTTTACTGTTGCATATTTTCGAGTTCAAATCATTTAGACTTGCAAAGACGCTGCTCTCAAGCTGAGAGCTTTCAAAGCGTATAGATTCCACTTCAGCTACACAGAGGAAAAAAACAAAGAAAAACCTTACTGCTCAGACGGTTTAATCATGTGACAGAAAAGGAACTGGCGGCAAAAGTTTATTCTTTAGCGATCTGCAGGGTTGGAGCGGTCGCAAGAGCATTTCCCACAAGCACTCGAGCGTGAGATACCCGCTGCATGACAGACCACCCCATCCATGCCGCTACAAACACTGTTACCCAGGACGGAAGTGTGTGGTGGAGAACAACCGCCCCAAGTGCGTGTGCAAGCCTCACTGCCGATCAGCTGGAGCGAGGGTAATATCTTTTTTACTGACGATGAAATTTTGTGGTTGTTACAGTTACAAGCAAGCCGATGCTGGTAGGTGATCGACTCGAAACCTGTTCAGATTAAGGTAGAACTTGAAAGGAGCATACTACCGGTATGTTTTGTCCGCTAAGCCACACAATATGAGAAAATCCTACAAAAAGATCCTAGAGAATTTTCGCTTTCAGTATAGCATGAAAAGACTAGACAACTTTTATTTATTATTCCGTTCACGCTATAGTGCATGTCATGGTGCTCAACCTTGAACCCAGCAGTGTCATTACGAACATTTTAATATTTCTATACCTGCGACGATCCATTCTTGACCTATTTTTCATTTAACTGTGATAGATATTGCCACATGCAGAAATGGCATTTCGTAACTAATGGAAACGTCTGTTACGTCGGTAACGAGACGTCAAGAGTTAAAGGCTGACAAAAGCATATTAGTATTATATTATTTTGTCACCTTGATGGGAATAATTTCTATGCAATAAGCCTGCCTTTAAGTGCTTTAATGACCTAAAAGATTATAAACCTACAGTGAATTCACGGTGGATTGGGGAAGTGGCTAGAAGAGTTAAACAAACGTTATTATGTCTAAGTCAGGGGTCGGGAACCTATGGCTCGCGAGCCAGATGTGGCTCTTTTGACGACGGCATCTGGCTCGCTTGATATTTTCTTAACGCGATTGTTAAGAATGAAACTTTTTCTGTAATTTTCCGTCTACCAGATTACAAAGCCATCAGCAACAGCATGCAGCACCAGAAGTCGCATTAACAGTTAGAAGCATGTTATTAAATAGAAAATTCAGACATTTACCATTGTTTAAACTTGTTGATTTTGCTTAAAAATGCACACGTTATAGTTAGCAAGTTAGTTGCATTAAGTGTTGAAAAATATTATATGGCTCTCACGGAAATACAATTAAAAGTAGCCTATGTAGGTTTCATGGCTCCCTTAGCCAAAAAGGTTCCCGACCCCTGGTCTAAGTAAACATCGATGTATTTTGTTCTTTTGTTGGAGCTTGTTCTGTTCATCTGAAATTGTCAGGTACTGCCTAACGCTTCTTAAGAACCTGTAAAGCAAACTGCAAGGGGATGATTAAGCAAATGATACGAAATTGCGATCAACTTCGTGTGATCGCGCTTTGCCTTGAGTCCACGTTAGTTGTTTTCAGCAATTGGTGCAGGTAGGTGCTGCTGAAAATGCTTTGGAAAAAGAACGAGGAGACGTCAGTAACATAAACAGATTGATCAACGTNATGCCATTTGATTGCGTTGAATTTCGAGTGTTGCAACACATTTACAATAGCAAATGCCAACAACGGTTGAACCAGAACCGTCGCCAGAAAGTCGTCAATAGGGGGCTTTATGCTTGTGCGGGGGGGGTTTACGATTGAGCTTTGGTGGGCTTGACATTCAAATTTGACAAAAATTCCACTGATTTATAGTGTTTCATATTTCAATTTGGGGGGGCTTGGAACTACTTTGTTTGGGGTTCTAAGCCCACCAAAGCTCTCCCCGTGGCGACGGGACTGGTTTGAACGTGAAATATTTAGATGGTATGCATTACTAACGTAGAAAAAATTGTAACTGGATGAAAAAGCAACGGTGCCTATGCTATATGTTCCAAAACCTGCATTATTTTCTGCAGCCTTTATGCGGTTCTGATGACTTCTACTACGCTAGTCCCTGCGAAATGCACCGTACAGCTTGCCTGACTTCGCAAAACATTTATGACGCTCGCCATAAAGACTGCTTTTATCTCAGTAAGTGACCGCAATTGCATAATGTTCACGTAACGTTATTCAGATCGATAATTAAAAAAAACTGTGCATACGTTCTATCTGGCTTTTACTTATTTTGCTTTAAATTTTCGAATTTTTATCAATTTTTGGTGCGAGTGTACTTGTGGTTAGACCGGGTAGGCTCACGTTTTATGGTCACGTTTTATAGTTGCTCATGCTTATTTCTCAGTAATAGGCGGTAGGAAAGTTACTGAACTGTCCAACAACCACCGTTTGGGTGACCGTGGGCTGTACGAAAAATTTCAAGTAGATTTGCATGCGGATTGACGCAAGGAATTGAGTGGCCGACAACAAATTGTCTTAAAAGTTTGAACGAAGCATGTCAACAATTGTTCGTCCGGAGTTGCTTGTGATTGGTCGGTTGTTTGCTGGGTCTTCATAAAATATTTTTTTCCAGAATCAGAATGTGACGCAGACGATTTCTCCAAGTTTCAAAATGCGCTTCTTGACTCCCCATACGCAAGACCAGCCAGCACAGCTGGAAGCAGCAGCGAAACCTCCTCCAAGATTCGACCAAAAAGAAGTTTCTCCCACTCTTCCCATCACCAACACAAACACCATCACAGAAGAAAGAAAGGAACGAAAACGACGATTCCTCCCCTTAATGGTCTTGACATTGCTTCTGATTTTGGCGATGAGGCCAATGCAATACAGATCAGTGCCGGAAAGTCCACACCTAAAGCGTCCACTATCCTCACACAGAGAGATGGAATTAATGGTGGGACGTTCAGTCTATCTTCCCCGAAAGTGATAGAATCTTCTGAAACGTCAAAACTGACTGCAGCCACCCCTGGACAAGCCGAAGAAAACCTGGATTACGCACCGGACTTAGACGTATATGGAACGCAGTATGATCCAGCAACTGAGCAGTACAGCAGGGAAATGAATGACATCATCACTAGCGATCCAAAAGGAGACCTGGTTAAAGCTGTTTTCAGTTTCATGGACTTGGACAGGGATGGCTTTGTTGGAAGTGAAGAAGTTCACGAGGTAAAAAAGAACTTGCTGCTTAGAGAACATTTTATGATTTATTAACTGTTGGCACTTGATCACATGCACTTATCAAGATATTTTAGAACCCTTTTGAAAACCAATGTTGGTAGATCTATTGCAAAACAAACAAGCAGCCATGGATGTGAAAATAGGTTATCAAATGTTGTTCTTGCGTTTGAATGTTTTGTGGACATAGCGTTTCTACTGAGCCCTAGAATTTTTTATTGATAAACAGGGTTGCATAAACCTTATTTTCTATCGCGTTCTGCTACTTCTGATGGTTTCCAACTGCAAGAATTTTTGTCACTGTCTCAACAGACACTTGTCACAAACTGTGATAGGCCTATTGCTGACGACTATGCTAGTGCGTGAAAAGTTAGCATCACAGTTGCAACAGCATTCTACATTGGTTCAGGCAAACGTAAATAGGGTGCTCTGCTTCAGGATGTCAGGCATTTTGAGTTGATGGTTTAATACTAACCAGCCCAACAGACCCCAGAATTTAATAAATCACGCAGGTTGAAATACTGCATGCAGGTTACGTTGCTGGAAGATCTGGACTCGATATTCCAAACCCCCTGCTCCCTGTATCATGTCTTGCATTATGCCGATTCTGACGACGACCATGCAGTCAACATGCACGAGCTCCTTCGCATATTCAGTAAGTAAAAGTTTTGTGAGCTTCAACTTGAACAATGTTAGATATTGTGCAATTGGACTGCACGCAGTTGAATGATTTCCTTCAAAAAAAGTCGAACATCATCTGAAAATCGTTTCAGAGCTTTGTACACTGCACCTGCGTTGTCATATGACAAAAGCATAAATGCCAGTAACCTTTCAACGCACGTTTCCAGTTGCGTAGCTTGCTTTTTTGAAGTGCAAGAGCGTTTTTCTCATGTCTTGTCTATTTTGCATTACTTTATTTTTTCAGAGACAGATATGGTGTTTGCTACCCTTCGTCATTCGCTGTTAGAGGATTCTGTTTGCCTTTAACAAAAAAGCTTGATAAAAATGACATGCTGCAATAAACATGACCATTGCTTGATGAATAAGTTCATGTCTGACCCGTGGCAAGAAACTTAACCAACTTGAAAACGGTGTTGCACAAAATGCTCGACCGCTCGACGGTGGTAAATTGCAGCTGCTCTCTTCTCAAGTAAAGTTTATTTAATTTTTCTGATTGTTACTTAAGTCATAGACATAGATAAAATTTGTGCAGCCAATGACATTATGGTAGCGTTGTTAAGCCTGTTCATGTTCTGCACACAACAAACTGCTGAGTTTCTCCGATGTCGTGAACCGATTGGCCTCGGCCAATTCTTCAGAACTTCCTGTTCCTGACTTTGACAAGTTCTCTCTACCTTTCTGTTGCCATTATTTCTTAGGTACTAACAGAGTTTTATCGTCGCGACTTGGTTTGTCAGATTTTACAGGTGCAATCAGCACGCATAGGGGATACCTCGAAGACGTTGAATAAACTGAAAGAACAGAATGTCCATGAGATGATGCTGGCACAGTAGACCGCCTAAAAGTTAGAAAAGAATACATGTAACCGAAACTATTATTACAGGCTTTCGTTTTGATATGTAAGGCTGATATCGTGATTTTTCTGACATCAATCTGCTGGAGAACGGTATTTAAATGCATGGCTTTAAAAGGGTAATGCTGAATTAAGTTAACAGGCCGCAGTGGATCACGGTATCTGATGTAATTTTATAAAAATAATGAACTCGCTCTCACGAAAAAGTGAAGGTTCATTTCCTGACAGTTGGTTTCCAGTGCAATTATCACTTTTGCGTGGCAATGGTCTGTGGTGAAAGAAACGAACTTCATAAATTTTTCATTGACCTAATCGATCGACAAAAACTCAACACACACCCAGCGCAACTTCGCCAGAACCTTGAGTGACTGGAGACGTGACAGATTTGCTTGAGGGATGTCTCCGACTTCTTCAATGAAAGAGGCGTGTGATAAATAAAACAATCTCGCTACGCATCAGTGCTTTGGCTTTATGGCGCTTCTGACAACTTACGTTAAAGTGCAAGATTCAACAACTAGTCTAACGAATATGTCAAAGCGACATTGTTTGAAATTTGATGCCAGTTTTACATTAAATAAGTCACGATTGAATCAATCAAATGACTTCTATCTTGAAAAATGAGCCTGAGAATGGAGCTGTGCTTGTTGCAACGGCTGTAATTGCCATCGCAAAGCGTTGCCCTTGCAGCGCAAATACCTTGTTGCAAGTTTGAAAGCTGAATGTTCTAAAACAATTCGAGCATCTTCCCTGCAGTTAATTTAAATTCTTGACGTAAAACTCAGCAACATGTCGCAAAAGTCTTTGATTGTGACATTTAGAATTCACACAAACTTATCTCTGTTTAAAAACGTTTTTTGATCGACTGTTGATTGCACTTGTGTAATTGGTAAAAAATGTATTTTTACATTCTACTTCAGCTAAAAATTACGAGTGATGAGAAAGCAAATTGGTAAAATTTTGATATTTACCTTCTACTGTGTATAAAAATTGGAGGTGATAAGAAATAAAACGCCTTCTTCGCTGATAACTTCTTAAATGTCGAAATCTTTTGCTACAGATGATTTAACAACTTCATATGAGGTAGCAACGCAATGCTATGCGATCCTGGTGTGAGCTGAATATGAAATATAGTTGGACGGCGACACTTGCAATTTGCGCCTACATCTGTTTATTTGAAGACGTGACTGTTATTCACCTTCCTGACGAAGATCGATACCTGAGCAAAACCGTCAATCGTGGCACGAGCGTCACAATCCAGTGCGACATTCAAGGAGAACCGAATCCAGTTTGGAGACGTCACGGCCAGAATCTAAACGTTCGGATTTCCAGCGGAATCCAGGTTTAGCCACTGCGAGTGCAAGGAAGCTTCATTATTAATCGTTTGCTTCTTTGGTCTTGTCTAAAAGTAAAACGTCGCAATTCATTCGTGAGACAGTTGTCTCAAATGAATAAGGAAGACACGGTCTGGGTAAACATTAGATTGATGCTTGTGCTCATTCAAGACTTGATCGGTAGATTGTGAAGCAGACTAACAGCCTCAGGTGACTGCGATCCCACGTTTCATGAAACCTTCTTGTGGGATTTGCAAGTAAACACCTTGCTCCATTTTATGCGAATAAACAGGGAAAACTCGCTGGGAGGGTTCGAAACGCGTTTTCACGTTCTACGCGACGCTGGAATAAAAATGTCAAACTGACTTTTTTCTTAATCTGCGTCGGTTCTGCTCATATTATTATTTTGAAACGTTCTCCGGCGGTGGATAAAAACGATTCGCAAACGAAACGAAAATTTTGCAAAGTGTTATTTCAGATCGACGGAGACCTGGTTCGTTTTGATGACGTGGAACCGCGACATGCTGGAAATTACAGTTGCAGTGCCCGGAAGCGACCGGACATTTCTCAAGTCATCCAACTCTTTGTTGACTTTCCGCCGGACGTACAGGTGATGATTCTGGCAAGGACAAGTCAACCTTATTCAGTGCTTTGCAGCTGAATCAGTTTCAGCCCCGAGCTCTTGTACAAAAACTGCTTCAATTCCGGGCCAAGTCGATAAACATGCTGGTTGTACAATTTTTTACGTTCACTGTTTGACGTAGTAGCTTTTCAACTGCTTTACGTTGTTGGTCGTGCTGCTATTAGCTGCTTAACAATAATCGTAATAAAACAGACTTTGACTAGTTGTTGCAGAACTTAAAATGACGTCAGTACCGTTTCAGCTGCTTACAAATTTGATCAGCCGAATCTTGCCCAAATCTTAAAGTGGACAGACTTTACTTCACACAGGTTTTCGCTAGCTCCTCCAAAGTTCACTTAATTGTTGACGTCTCCTTACATCATTGTAGCACCAGTCTTGTAGATGTTATCCCATGTTGTTTTTCTGGTCTCAGGTATATCCCCTAACTCAACACAGGCCCATCGGAAGCAGCTTCACAGTGGAATGCCGAGCTACTGGAAGGCCTGCTCCGGAGATCAGGTGGCGAATCAATGGAGAAGACGTAGTTTCAACGACGGATGGACTGCTGCTTCTAAGTAAGCCTTGCGAGTGACAAAAGCTCTTCTCAATTTGGTGGAGCATTTAAAACGATCCAATCAAATCGTTCGTTGTTGGCGCGTCGCACACGCACAATATCAGACTAAATGCATCGATTTTGTTCAAAGGCAACTCACTGACCGATAATTAATAAACGCATTTTATTTTCTCTTTTTCTGCTTTCAGGCAACAACACAGAACTGCACATTAACAGGGCCATTACATCGGACAGCGCCGCGTACAGTTGTTTCGCCTCGAATCCTGCCGGTCACGGGGAGGACATCGCTGCCGTGTTTGTTGAAGATTCGAACGCGCAACCTGGTATGGGACGAATGCGACCATTGCATGTGCTCTAACATTTCGGAACGCAGCCGCATAGAATGTTTTCTTCTTGCAAGTGCGGTTGACATGGTAGTATTTTCGCACGACAGCGTTTCTTGAGTTAAAAACAGTTGCAGAAGGTTTTTTTTCACTAGATAACCAGACTCTAATTATGCGATGAAGTCTTAATGAATGTCAGAGAATAAAACCAATGCAGATACAGAACTAAAAACAAGCAGTGCATAATGTGTTTGATAACACAGAAATAGCTATTATAAAAAACTGTTAACTCAAAATGAAGAAAACGCTCTTATAATCTCACTCAAAGTCCCTGTTTCGAGCTGTGTGTAGAACAGAATCGTGAGCGAGAAGAAATTCTATGAATTGATCTTTCCTTGCAAGCTAATGTTCTTAAGATTTGTCTTTCCTCTCTCTGTGCAATCTCCTCTACCACAATCGGTCGTCAAACGTTTCGTCACGCTCTGGCTTTTCAGATTTCATTTTGTGCAAATGAAGATTTTTGTAAGTCTTTTTAACCTGTCATCACAACGCGACTACTTGTCGCCGCATGCAAATGTTACCGTTAATTTGTCGTCGCGCACACTCCCACACATTACGTCACATAATGCATTTTCATAGCTGGTCGCAATTCAGCTATTTACCAAAGCGGACAGCAATGTTTCACGTCACTGCGAGATTTCGTTATTGGTTCTCCGATGATGTCACTATTGCCGAGAGCCGAACGAGATCTCGCCCACGCACTGCAATCGTCGCACTGTTGCGGCTTCGAAAATATCGTCATGCGGATCGATGGGGTTTTCCTCAACGCGAAGGTTTACCGCGGCTTCTGTTGATGTCACGGCAGCCTCCGACATCGATCGCAACGTGGCCTCCTTCTTCGCCTTCCACGATTCCGGTGTCCTGGTCGTGCAGCCGAGAACCTGCAGAACAGTTCGAAGTATTGGTTCAAATGAAGCAGTTCCAGGGTTGCTGCGGCAAGTGAGTGACGTTGCGAGGCTCATTGTGACGTCATGCATGAGTATTTCGAAAACAAATTTCTCTTCTGTGATAATTTGCTCGGAAAAAAGTCGATCTTGCGGTTTTTCTTTACGGCGACATTTGTTGCCATTGGTAGGTTTACTTTCTAAAGTGCCATGAAAGCAATCGATAATTGTTGTTTACCAATAAGAAGTATACAAACCACTTAAGCTGCGAGTCAGATAATTTAGAAATTGTTGAAAGAAAAAATTAAACAAAGAGAACAGTTTTCTTGTTTGATGAACATTTTTTTCAGGAACTCGCCTCTTCCACAGATGAATTCTTTCAGCAGTCTTGTGAAATAACGTTGTTTGCAGTTTATCGTCGAAAAATTGAAGTTTTCTGTTTAGTCCTGCGCCGAACGTCGAGTCAAGAAAAAGCGTTTCGCGCGCTTCCCCATGAAAAATTTTTCACAAAGTAAACAAATCCGTTTAATTTTTTGAATCAGATAATACGAAAAGCTTTGCCGTCACCAATCTCCTGTATAGAAGATTTCTACCGCTGGAATTTGACCGAAAAATTGCTGAGTCATGTTCGCAACGCAGTGTTTACCTTCAGAGTTTCCTGTGCAAAGTACGTTTGCCGGATGGTGAACGACACTGCAACTGGTCTTCGGCGGTTGCCGCCGGTTCAAGATTCATCTACGCCGCTCAACCAAATGAAAACCGGATCGTCGTGATAGACGCCAAACTCCAGCGAGCTGTAGAGGTCCTGTCTACGGATCCACTCCCGGCGGCGTTGACCTACGTTCCCTCCACTGATCAGGTGAAGTCGTCCTGCCTGCAAAAGTCCGTGTTTCAACGTCCATGATGCTCATGCCGCCAGGCCCGTAGCCAGGTTTTAAAATTAGGGGGGTGATATAAATTTTTAGGTGGGCAAGATTTTTGTTTTTATTATATGTTTAAACCAAACTTTTCTGGGCACAACAAAATTTCGGGGGCACAGAAAATATTTGGGGCACTGTTCCTGAATGCCCCCCGTGGCTACGGGCCTGGATGCAACCCGATTTGCTTTAATTGGGTTTTGTCGTGGAAAACCATTATTAGGGGATATCAGCCGGAGTGCATCAGTGAAAGATTGTTTAGTTACAAAGAATGATCGTGAAATGGCCTACTGGTGTGATGGTTTGATTGGTTTTGTTATGCCGCAAAATTGTTAGTGAAATTAATAAATGCTTCAGCACATTATTTTCTTGATAGTGTTCGCCCTTGCTTAATATTTCAAGTTGGTAGCATAATGACTGTTCCAACTATCTATAGTCTATTCTACACCATTCTTCAACCATGTAAAGCAATGATTTCCGATGTTCTTTTACCGCGGACCACTTGGTGGTGCACTAGCGCTGCGTATCCGGTTTCCGAAAAAAGTGGTTCGGTCGCATTTGAACTTATTCGCTGCCTGAGCACTATATCAGTGTGGAAAACGTTTCCCGGTGTGGTTCATCAGGCCGTCCGAAAACTGATGCAAGGGCTGAAAATGCCTTTTTAGCTTTCCAGCAGGTCAACTACTTCAACAATTGCGGCTTCGAATCTAAGAGGTTTTCAAAATAACGAAGATAACAGTCTCGAATGTAGGTCACCAGCAGTGCAGGGTTTGTCGCAAGATATGCTTGCGGCCTTTTATTTAAACTTATCCATGCTTTTGAAGGCATAAAACTCTTTTTACAAATCATAGTAAAATTTCCTTTTGGTATTTTTGCTTACATATTTTTTCGGCAAGAAGAAAAACCACGAGCAAACATGACACCACAAATGTAATATCACCAATGCCATTTTGCTTGATTTGTCAGAGCTGTTGAAAAGCTCTGATATCATTGATTCAAAGCCTTGATTCAAAAAAAGCCCTATCAACTTGACGTCGGCCGTTCACGACCTGAAAGGTTCCAGCGTGTCACCAACATTACGAGTGCCACAGTTTGGGAACCACTGGTGTGAAGGCATAAAATTAGAGCTTCCGCTAAAAGTAATCTCAACTGTTAAATGTTTGTTGACTAGGGGTGAAATATCGCCTGCCCTTGTCCTAACAAACAGCTTGTGAATGTATACACAGTACCACGAGGAGCAAAGTTCAACAATGAAGTGTTTACAAGAGGTCGTTTCGTCGTCTGTGTACATTTAGTAGGTTGAGACTTTTAGCATAAAAACATTTGGGTGAAGATGGAATTACAGCAGGCCTTATTTCCTAGCCTACAGGAGAACGAATCTCCTGAACTTAACAAATGTAGTCGGAATCAAAAACATGTTACAAAGTTTTATCAAAAACTTTTTCAAAACTCTGCAAACTTCGCTTTTCAGCTGTTTGTACACTGCTGGGTCGACGAGTCACGTGACAGATCCACGATCCACGTCATAGCGTCGGCCAGCGTTCCCGGGACGCACATCGCCGCACAAGTCCAGCCGCTCGATGGGGGGGAGCGGGTCGACCTGTCGGTCTTCTCGTTTTTCGTGCCTCCGGAAAACGCGATCAACACCCGCTCCGGACACGCGTTCGTCGCCCACAGCCGACAACAGGTGCGAGGAAAGCATGTGGATAAAGTCCAGACGCGTAGCGCATGAGTTGCAGTTGTTTGTCCATTGGTGGAACCTCAAAAGACTTCCTACGCGTTGTGTTTGTTTCATGGCTTGCGCGCCGACCACTCAAATGTGAGGCAACGACTGGTCCAAAGTCTAAACTACTAAAGCTACTCCTCGACTTGTTTGAAACTTTTAGATTTGACACAGGTATTTTGTATTAGGCAAACAAAAAAATCTAAAAGCCTTATAATAAAATTAAAGATCACACCTGAAATTTACTACAGCAGAAATTCTCTATAATTCTCTATCATGCCGCTGGTTTCGGTTGCAGTGGCCATTGTTCCATCGTTTTTGTTACAAACAACCAATTTCAACTTTGGCTACTTGCTGCTTTTTGTGCAATAAGTAATGATTTCAGGTAAAATTGTGAGCTTTTCGAGAATTTGTTTAACTACTGCGTTTTTGTTTGAAACTTCAAATGCTGCATCAGTTTGTTTCATTACTACTGCGTTTCCCCTAAAGCCTAAACTAAAACCAATAAGACCCAGTGCGAAATTTTGAGGATAATGGCAATCTAAGCCTCGCCCCTAAACCAAACCCTACTCAAGATTGAGAGGTAGCCAGATGACAGAAACATGTAATGTGTTTTTTAGATATTCATACAAACAATTTTGTTGCGATCCATAGCGCCAATGTAGATTGTTCTATGGAACATTTGTTGTTGATCTATGTCATGCGTCGTCAAGTATGTTTTTAACAGAAAAGTTTAAAAAAAAGATGTTGGCCGCATTCAAATAAAGTTGTCGACGTTTCTAAAAAAGAAATTATGATTTTTCGCTCTGAGAAAACAAATTTTTACTTTGCCTGCAGCTCCCCTTGAAATAATTTGCTTACGGTTTCACGCTGTTCCACTGGTCTGCATTGTATACGTCGTAAATATTTCATGCCGCGTCTGGCTCGTTTGGTGCGTGCAGATGGTTTATATGCTCGATCTCAAGACGCTGCTCTACGAGGACGACGTTATAGACCTTCGAGCACACAACTGCTTTCCGGAAGATTTCTCTTACCAGCCAATCGGCGGTCTGCTCCGAGTCACGTGCGTTCGAATGCCGAACGACACAGCGAAGAGTTTGACAGTTGACTGCACGACGCGCACGGTCGTGCTGGACGGCGGTAAAATGAGATGAAAACGTTTTTCATGGCTGCTAACACGAAGTTGTGCTGGAAATAAATTTGAGACGGGACAAAGAAAGCAGGAAAATACCTTACTTCAGTCGAAACTGTTTTTGATCAAAGAACTAAAAGTCTGAAACTGCCGCAATGCGTATGAACAAAAGCATGTTTATCAGCATGGGAAACAGAAATAGTGTTAGCTTTTTGTGTACTGCAAAACTCTAAACACTCCTATTGCTATATTCACCCATTTCTCAGCAGTTTTCAAAAGCACCAACTGGCGGTTCGGATTGTGGGACACTGGATCTATAAAAGAGCTCAAAACAAATAGTAATATAATTTTTTTACAAAGTCGTTGGTTAGGACATTACGTTAGCTGCTTGTGAAAATGTTCCAAATATAAGTGCGACATTTCACGTTGTTTTGAAACGCGAGCAGCTTGGCATGAATTTAGAAACATTTGGTAAACTTAAAAAGTGGTAGAGATATAATTTTTAGTTTTTTTAACGTCGTAGCTTTCAGTATTTTAAACAGGCGACCCAGACAACTGCAATGCACTTTAAGTCGGATTTTCTTTTACATTCGACACGAAGATAACTTTTGCCGGGAAAGTTCAGCGGGAACACCTCTGGAAAATGATCTGTGTTTTTTTTGTTTTTACCGCCATAGACACTGGCTACGAACGGGAATTCATTTCTAGAAACAACTTTCACGCTGTGCGTCTCACCCCGGAAGAACAGCAACTGATCGTGTTCAATGTGACCAACGCTGGCGAACTGACTGGCAGCACTGTAAGCATTTGTCCTCTGTGTGTCTCCATGTCGCTTGGTCATTGGAAAAGTAAGCCCTTGCTGACAACGTTCCGTGACTGCTTAACCGTTTACATGCAAAGCCACTAAACGCAGCTGCTTTGTAGGTGATCCATACAAGCTATTCTGTATCCGATGTTGCGTTCGATGAAAAGTATGGAAACAGCGGAGAGGCATCAGTTTACGTTTCTTTCCAGGAGCAAGGTGACATTGTATTGTAAACGTCGGCTGCTGTGCAGTGTAGAATAACGATTCGCTTGTTACTCTTAAAAACGTTGCTGTCAAAGAAGTTGGTTTATTTAAAACATTTAGGTTGGAACGCATTTTCGTTGGCTTGTGAGCATATCTTTACACAGCCTCACCTATCTGTCTATCTATCTATCTATCTATCTATCTATCTATCAGTGTTAATCTTGCGGTTGTCAGCAGCTTTCCATGTAGCCCTTGACTTGCAGTTGCTCAGCCCAGTCCCGTTGCCACGGGGGGGGGGCTTTGGTGGGCTTAGCCCCCCCAAACAATGCTCCAAGCCCCCCAAATTGAAACGTGAAAGACTATAAGCAAGTGGAGTTTTGGTTAATTTTAAGATGTCAAGCCCCCCTGGACAAACGAAAAACCCCTCCGCAGTACTGCAAAGCCCCCCTATTGAAAACTTTCTGGGGACGGTTCTGGCTCAGCCACGTGTTGCGTCCCGCAATGGGTTTATATTTGTTAACAAAATGAGGCCGGATGTAGCAGTTGAGTTTGACACCATACTGTGTCACTATATACAGCACCCACGTAACGCTTTCTACTTCTAATTAGTCAGAAAGCAACAGGTTAAATAGGGCTCTGGAATCACTAAAATCGGGTGGAAAAAATGCTTTCGTTTTTTTATAAGTCTTCCATAAAATCCAGTCTAAAAAGGAAATTATCTTACCTTTTTTCGAGTTTACACAAACGCGTTTTCATTCAATGGTCAAGTTTTTATCAATAGTTTAAACCAGTGTTTCTCAAACGTTTTTGTTCCATCGCCCCCTTTTCACTCTCGACACATCGTTGTCGCTCCCTATGCCTGATAAAGCAAACACAAGGTGTATTTTTAAAGAAATTTATTTAAATGAATCGACATTTAAAGATAAAGCGATATGGCCACCAGTTCAGTGTGATGGATGTGCTTGAAGGCCTTCACAAATCTTCGAAGCATTGGGAGACATTTTAGTGAGGTACAGCCGTAGATCACCTCGCTTGTGTATCAACAGGCGGATTCTTTGCTTTGAGAGCATTAAGGTCACAGCCGAAAATCCCTTTTCAACCAAATATGATGTGGCAGAACCCACATGGTTGATCGTTTTCGCCTCCTTTGTGTTGTTTTCCCCCATTTCGCCCTCTTTGTTTGGTTCATCCCCTTGCCCCTCAAAATCGTCCTCAACGTGACCATTCCGCACTCTTTGAGAACCGCTGGTTTAAACTGACGGACAACCGCACTTTTGCAAGCTTCGGTATATACTCCTGTTCTTTTTCAACCATGCCAAGCTTCCTCACCCATTTTCTCACTTCACTGTCTTCAAAATGACCTTTTGTGATCGAACAATTCTAAGAAACAATTTCGTTCTAAACTTCTTTATACCTATTGCATGAGCTAAAAGTTGAAGTCAAAAGCGATAAGAAGATACATACATACATACACCGAGTTCCTTCCCCAAAGTCTCAACTTTGGAAGAAAGATTTTCTACCCTTTTAACATGCTATTAAAGCAAAATTACTGCACGCACTGAAAAGTCAAAGACTTTGTTGAAGCGCCGTTAAAATCCACCACAAATCAAAATTATTCCTTGTCAACAATTTTCGACTACATTGCAGCATACACACTCATAAAAATACTGTACTCGACCATAGCGGTTTTGATATTTTTTTAGTCCATTTTCTATTAACTAATTCAAAACCACTCTCCTCAAACCGGTATCGCAAATATCAACGACTGCGATTCACTGGCCAACACAATTTTTGGTGCTCAAGGTTTGAGAGCTGATTTAAAAGCTGATTTCAAAAATGCAGTCCGTTTTTTTCTATCAGGTCAAGTTTTTAAGTTATTTAAGAATTTCGATTTTTGTGAAGGCTCTACTCTTAGACTTCCCTGTGACATCACAGATTTCAATTCATGTGCTATCTGTGGCATGTCTATTATCCATTGTTTTTTTGTGACATTATAAATGTTGAAGTAGGCTACTGTACATTATGTTTAATTGCTTGCACAATGCACGACTGCAGGTCCTCTCTTTTATTCTAGTTCGTGACTTAAAACTCATTAATATTACAGATTGCTTAAGTTTATAAGGTTGCTTAAGTTTATAAGAATCTTGATTATGGCTACATCATCAAGAAGACGCTGTTTAAATGAACCAAATGTTTTCTGCTATATCTGTGGCGAACACAATTTACAGCATAGCAAGAAAACAATCAGTGATTTTGTAAAGCTTGCTTATCTTGCCTACTTCAAAGTGATGGTGGTTGATCAAAACAAGCCTTGGGCACCCCACATTGTGTGTAAACCTTGTGTAGAACATTTACGGCAGTGGACAAACAAAAGTAGAGAAAGCCTACGGTTTGCTATTCCAATGGTGTGGCGAGAGCCAAAAGATCCCTGCAACGACTGCTATTTTTGTGCAGTGAAAACTAAAGGCATCAATAGAAAGAATAGGAACTCTTTGACATATCCAAACTTAAACACTGCAATCAGGCCAGTTCCACACAGTGAAGAACTTCCTGTTCCAGTTTCTGAAGGCTTGCCGCAACTGGAATCTTCTCTTTCCAGTGAAGAGGAGGACATTTCAATTGACAGTGATAAAACCCTAGCAGATAACGATTTTCCCCCATCTCTTTTATCCTCGCAACTCTTTTCCCAAGGAGAGCTGAATGACTTGGCAAGAGATTTGAATCTTTCTATGGAGTCTTCTGAGCTGCTGGCTTCAAGGGTTAAAGAAAAAAATCTTTTAAAGCGGGTACTCTCATCACCTTTTACCGGAAACGTCATCAAGAATTCTTTCCATATTTCACCCAAGAAAATGAGGTTGTGTACTGTAACAACGTTGAAGGTCTTCTGAAAAAGCTCGGAGTGTTTGAATATAATCCTAACGATTGGCAACTTTTCATTGAAAGTTGTAAAAGAAGTTTGTATTGTGTTCTTCTGTATAATGGTAACGCTTTTGGATCTATTCCTCTTGGGCATTTAACAACTCTCAAAGAAAAATTTAGCGAGATTAAATCTGTACTGGAAAAAATTTCATACTACGAACGCAACTGGATCATTTGTGTTGATTTAAAAATGGTTGGATTTCTACTTGCTTTGCAGTGTGGTTATTCGAAGTTCCCATGCTTTCTATGCTTGTGGGACAGCAGAGCTAGAGCCCAGCATTGGATTAAACAAGATTGGCCTGTAAGAGAAGAATTGGTGCCTGGTGAGAAAAATCTTCAAGCTCACCCTCTGGTGGAAAGATCTAAAATCATTTTATGTTGGGTATCATGAAACAATTTGTAAAAGCACTCAACAAGGATGGTGACTGTTTCAAATATATTTGCACCAACTTTCCGGGAACAACGATAGAAAAATTAAAAGCTGGTATTTTTGATGACCCTCAGATAAGTATAATAATAAATGATTGTGACTCTCCAAATTCCATGAATGAAAAAGAATCCTGTGCTTGGAGTGCCTTTGTGGAAACTGTCAAGAATTTTTTGAGAAATAGAAAAGCAGTCAACTACAAAGGGATTGTGGCCAAGTTACTAAGCACTTTACAAGATACGGGTGCTAACATGAGTGTCAAGCTTCACTTCCTATACAGTCATCTTGACCGCTTCCCCGAAAATCGTGGTGATCTGAGTGATGAGCAAGGGGAGCGGTTTCATCAGGACATTAGTGAAATGGAAGTAAGGCACCAAGGGAGGTGGGATGCTGCCATGCTAGCTGACTACTGTTGGTTAATTAAACGTGACGATGCTTTTGCCATTCAATCTCGGAGATCATTGAAACGGAAATTTATGGCTGACATTTGACCATTTCAAAGGATTCCATTGTCAGTATGCTTGCTTAAACTCACTGATTTGGCTTGTTACTGGGATAGATCCAGAAAAATAAATATGTAATTGTGTTCATATAATGCCATTTCATAGTTTTGTAGTAAACACCGCCTAAGCTCATTTTGTCGCTACAGTGGGTGCATCACGGCAGGAATACTAGGCCTGATAGAGAAAACATGACTGCAGTTTTGAAGTCAGTGCCCCAGAATTAGGTAAAAACAGTTGAAACATCTTTGGCACCAAGAAAAATTTTTTTTGTCGGCCAATGATCGATCTTTTCAGGCCACGGACCAACTTCCCGGCGTGTAACGATGTTTGCGAACGCAAGTGCCATAAACGGCGCAGAGTGAAAAATTCAATCAATGGCTACAGTCCAGAAACTCTCTTGTAGTTTTTGCTTGTGCCCAGTCGCTGTCGTCATCTCGGAGGCTGCCGACTGGAGTCTGAGCAGCATCTTATGGCCAACTCAGCTGAGTCTGAGGGCTCGAGATTGAGAATTGTTTGTGCGTGACAATCAAAAAGAGTAGTGACATTAAAACGCTTAAACGCAGAAAACACTACTGTCGACGATTTGCTTCACGAATGTGTCAGGAACCAAGAGGAAAGTTAATTCTCGAGTCATACAATGATGTTGCCAGCTCACGAGTATCTATTTACTTCCTCTTGACAGGGGTGTTAAAACTTGCAGAAACAAATATCAAAAAATGGGTTCGATTTCCTTGAAATTTCATAAACTGCTGCAAAACTTCCAAATGTTTGTAAGTATTTGCAAAAACTGGTTGATGACTTCTGCTTATAGTTTTTGCAGCTGATTTCCACCCCATCGGTATCAACGTTGCCGAACGCTGCTTTATGCTCTTTCTTTTATTTCTGCTATTTGACATCTCACTGGCACGATTTTGACTCCACCTGGGACAGTTAAAAGTGCTTTTTTTACACTGAAGCTCACGACGTTTTCTTATAGAAGTCAGAATTTTTTGATTGTCAAAGTCTTTGCAATCATCCTGGTATAAATACAACTCTTAGCTGTAGGCCTATATTTTTCCAGGTNATCTATTGTTGCTTCACAATGTTAATTCCAATTTTTTATGTCCAACAACGCAAAAATGTGGCACTTTACTATTACTGCTCAACAAACAACAGCGTGCACACCCTCCGAAAATGAAGTGGACGTCCTTTAAACGAGTGGGGAAAATATAATCACAGCATGGTAAACCTGCGGTTTTAGGTTTGTGTCAAAAAGTCCATATTCCATCTTCAAGACCATCTTCAACCTTGTACATAAAATTTTTACTCGTACTTGATTCCGGCCAACGAATATGAATTATGGCGCGCTTAAAGGTGGAAACAAATTACAAAAGCTTATATTCTGTTAAAAAGAGTATTTGAATATACCAAACAGCTATTTTGTACCACAAGGTAAGTTTTCCAAACTTTGCATTTTCTGGCGAAGAAAAATTCCTTACAGAAAACTAGCATTTTGTGATCAAACATCAGCATCTTCCTCACTGAAATCGTGAGTTATTCACCTCCATTCCATGCATTTTACAATAAAGATAAAGAATTTTGATACTGCAAAATGCATTGATACATAAATGTTCCATCCATGTTAATAATCCTATCCATCACTAAAGAGGTGGCGCCCACCCTCAAAGTTACAAAACTATCACAAACACGCCATATTTTATAGATACCCAATATTTTGTGACCTGCAGACATGTTTTCAAAGGACACTTCTGTACTAAGTTGAAAGTGTACAATTACGGAGGACATGTTGCTTTGTTGATGTTTTCTTGTAGTTGGACAAGATTCTGTGAAACTTGGTAAAATTTCAAGCAATAAAGCATGTCTGTAAAATTTTTCTTTTGGCACAATAGCCATCACCTACCAATTCTTTCACTATAAGTTGGTGTCATAACTATTCTGTTACTATTGCACAGATGATGTAATATACTTTGACGCTTCCAGCAGTTCTATACAGTTACTCAGCAGCCTCTTTCAACCAGTTGACCGCGCGACCTTCCCGTGGAGTCGAAGAAATCGATTGCTCGTACCCAGTGCATGGTAAGCTGTCTCCATTAGTGTTATTGGTGCTTGCCTTGCGCAAGGTCAATCAAACTCAAGGACACGGCTTGGAAATTTTCCTCTCGATAACACTGTGTCCAATTCTAACGAGTATTTTTGAATTTCATGCACAGTTTAAAGGTTTTAAAGGGTTTCAAACGTTAAAATCCCGCCATAATAGCTTGATATGAAATAAGATGGAATTTTACCATTGTGGTTTCCATCGTAAATCTTATTTATATCAAATGATAATTTTGCTCCCTGATCATTGGATGGGTTTCAAGAAAGGGATCGCTGAATTGTTTTCATTGGATTATGACGTTTGCTTCCTTCACTTGTAGATTTCATCATTTTATCACATTTTATTGAATGAGACATAACGCGCAGCCCTTTACTGTGCTGCATCACTGGGCGTTGACAGTGGGTAAAACGTATTGATTTTAAAAAAATAAGAAGAAAAAGTGTTGATTTCCTTCACTTTAGACCAGCTATATCCAACTGATATTGCTTGCAGAGCCAAAAATTATGTCACTACCTTAACCAGGGTCGCGCAATGAATGACTTATTAATGAGGGCCACACATTGAATAACTTGCTTTGTTGCTTTGATCTTAGCAACATAAATTCAGTTCAAGCCAATGTACTGAAAGCGTTCGAATCCGAACTGCAATGGTAACGACTGCTTGGAACCTTTAACCACTCCGTACGTGTGATTTCAAGACAACTTTAGTGCCAATGGAACAAAGGTAGAAAGCAGAAAACTAGCAAATACTTTTTGCACCAAGGTGTCAATGGGCATATGGAAATCTCCCAGCACGCGGTAAAGACGTGATAAAGTGGCACTGAGGTCCACCTGCATCAAACAACTCGATTTTAAGATTATCAAAACAAGGACACCCATTACCAGTATGCAGGCAACTTATATACTACAGCGAAAACTTAAAGTGGGCCGCACAACACCTTTGAGGGGCTGCGGGTTGGAAATAGCCGCTTTAGATCATGCTGAAGGGGTGAAACATTGAACATTATGATTTATGTAGGTATTACACAAAGTTTAAAAACTTTCAACAAAATTTCAAGGCTTGGAAAATTTGAAGATGGTTGTTAAATGCCTAACATACTTTTCTGAGTAAATACGATACTCTTTACTACCAGGGAAAAGCAACGAGTATTGACTTCCCAAATAGTAAAAGTAGTTTTTCAAACCTTATTTTTATTTACGTGATTCAAGAACACAAACTTTTAAAATTTGTAGGAATCTTCAACTTCTTGACATTGATACGAACAATGGTCTTTTTGCAATATTTCGCTCTTTCCTGGAAGATGTTTCAGAAGAATTTGTAAAAATGCTTTCGTTTCTTGTTTCACAATAACTTTTGTGCTATTTCCTTCTTTTTCTTCAAGCTTTCTGCTTATGATTCAATGGTGCACAAATTACTGTTTCTTTTGCAGGTTTTGTATTTTTTGACAAACAGGCTTGTTGCTCATATGATACAACACGTTTTTAGACGATAAGATAATTTTAATGTATTCCGTATGGCTGTTCTATTTTGTCACTGTTGAATGTTTTTGACTTGCAACAACTTAGTCATTCATAATTGTTTTAACTGTTTAATCTAGTGTAAATGCTGTTTCAAATTACTTTGAACACGCCCGCTTTAACAATGCTCGCCAAACGCACATATGCTCTTTCCAGGTGTCGCTGGTTCAGTGTAACAATGCACAGATAATTTTCCTTCTTTTTAAACTAAAAAAAAACTTCTGCAACAAAGGTCCATTGCATGTCAGTTCCCGCGGCTTGCACCATCAGCGCCGTACCTGCTGTTTGTTTTCTCTCAGAATATCACTGTTCATTTCAGGTACGATCGCCACATAGCTGTGAGTGGCTCCAACGGGTTGGACCTGATTGATGTCGTCAGCAATGACGCTTCGTGCCGTTTCAGTGACGTCTCTGACGTCACAGCAATCGTCTGGATGGACGGCGACAACTAACGCTGCAATGATTCAAAGTTGCAGTGCACGCCTGTGCTTGCTTAGCTATTCTTATAGATTGCCGGAATTTCACGAGGGAAAACGTTTTGACTAACTAAAGTAACTTTTAATAACTTTTGTGTCCGCGACTAGTGTGTTTCGACAGAAGAGCTGTGGCGTAACGCGTAAGTTTTCTGTTAGTTGTTTTTTTCTGTTTTCGCTTTTATCTCAACTGTAAGCTTGAGTGGCATTAATGTTGTCAATTTCAAGAGGTCGCCAGATGTCATCTTGTTGTTCTGGGTCTTGTATAACTACCGATTTCTTCGACCCATTCCAAGCTCAAGGTTTACTCTAAACTGAATTATACACTTCCCTCCTACACTGTTCGAGCAAAGTCCAGGAACATTATAAAATATTTGGTTTGACGCGAGGCGCTGACAGCAGGACTTAAAGTTTTCAAAGTTTTTGACCGTGCAACATTTTGACAAGCTTTGGCAAAGCAAAATTGCTGATGTATTATCGGATGACGTGAATTTCGGTGATTTGTGCATAAAGTTCGATTAATAAGTTTGCTCTGTTTGCGTGAATGTTGTAGTGATGATTTTTTTTTATTGTTGTGAAAACTTACTGTAATGCGGTTCAAGAAGCAAAAGGTTCGCTTTTAATTAACATGTTCTTTTTGTTGTAATGAACAAATATAAAGTATTTGCAGTGATGATCATTCTTGTAGTGTAGTTTAGAAGTTACTGAAGAATCTACAAGAATTGAAAGAACCTAGGGCGAATAATATAGGTTTAGTCAACATACCTGCTTTAGAGCGCTTGTTAGGAATAGTTGCACCAAAGTGCTTCTACTACTGCACTAATACTTCACGCTATCCCAGTCAGCATGCCTCCTTCCGAAGCATTTATTGATCAAAAGCAAAGCAGGCTCAGAAGATTTTAAAGTTAATGCAGCTGCAGTTAGGTGACTCGGAAACATAGTTCGCAAGGTACAAGTTTATTGAAACGAAACGTAGCTTTTTTCAAAGGGTTTCAGAGGATCCCAAAAGACGCGAAAATAGTCTTGTGCAGATTTCTATTAAAATGTGCATCGAAACACACCTGTTAATACTACAGGATGCTTCTGATAGATCAAAAAAACACCAAAGCATGTCATTAAGGCAACTCACGATAAATGATGCTATTCGCACTCAGCAGTAAGTATTTGAAGCTAGGCGAGAAAAAAGCAAAAGACAGCAACAAACTAAATGAATAAGTAGACAAGCAAGGAATAAAAGTGAAGTGGTTTGGACTTTATAACGTCGTGCATGCGGAAAATAAATTTCCTAAATGAAGAAAACACAAACCTGGTGACGACACCAATTGAACACAAAGGAACACGCCGCCGTATCTTTCGCATTCTTTCTCTTTCAACTGTTGGGTAGCAAAAGAAGGGACACGCACATATCTGCATTCTTACGTAACGTTTTCTAATTAGCGAAGCAAAGCAGTCTTCTTTAACTAAACTAGAATTGAACTTTTCTTCTGCTTTGGGTTTCTTTAACGTCTATAAAAGATAATAGTGGTTGGCAAACAAGACCACAGGGTCTATAAAGTTTTGTCATGAAGATGATATTGTAACGGCTGAATAAGTGGTGCTGAATGAATTAAATATAGCTGTACTAGAGCGAAACGAGCACAATCCGCAATGAAAAAAATGATGACANGAACAGGCGTACNGGCTATCACAATTTCTGAAATGTGAAAACACCTTTTGCTGTTTTTACACCTATGTCGGTCTGATATTCAGGATGATGCTCTTGAATTTGAACTTTCGCTCTGTTTGATCGGCGGGATAAATCCGCGCTTTTGGCCACAGAGGTCTACTTCAAGACATGCAGTGTCTGTGAATCTACCTCCTCAAAATCTCATAGAGTCGCCGCACACAGCACCACTGAAATGTTGCAGTGATGTTAGCGCCGGCTGCCCAAGCTTGTGCTGAGGGCTGAACTGGGTTTGTTTACACATGCCGCCTCAAATTGCGCGGTAAAATGTATCAGGAGGTCAACGCCTTAAGTAATATACCTTATTTTTCATCTGCGTGGAATATTTTTTATCTGCGTGGTGGAAGTTTAGGAATTCTGGAAATAATTTCTGTTTTAAGAATTTCAGGTGAAATGGCTCGTCCTTTCAGCGACGAAAACCAGGGAAAGGCTTGTTCACGGAAAAGACGAAAGGTGTTGAGTTTTTTCTGAAAGCTTGTGAGCTCAATGTCTGGAAAGATTTCGGCCACGGCGCGGCGCTTTCTTGTCAAAGCTTCGCTCTCTCCTTGCGAGCGGCGCACGTTCGCAAAAAAGCTTCTTTCCGTACGCGTCTGTCGCACGGTGGTGCCAGTGCGATTGGTTTCGCTTGAAGAAAGGTTGGAAGACAGCAGGTCTTGCAAATCGAGCGTCACAAGTCGGAGTCTCTGCGAGAACGACGTCGCGTAGAGATCCCAAGCGGAGAAGTTGCAGTTTGGCTTCGGTCGCGCGCGGCGAGTAACCTGCGAAGTGATTGTGGCCGCTAAGGTGGCCGAGGTGCCTTCGGGTCTGGAAGACATCGGCGTGCGGCTGCTGTTGTCGCTGTTTTGCCCTGTGAGCGAAGAAAGGTCTTCTGCTTCTGTGACGACGTGTGGAATCCGGTTTATGACTTCAGCAAACAGGCGCCGCGGCCCGCCTCTCGGTGACTCTGAAGCCGCACTCCGTTTCTTTCTCGGCTCGAGAAAGGGCGCCGGCTCCGTTTCCGGAAATTCTTCACGCTTCGCCGCCTCCATGTTTAACGCTTCGTTGAGCGCAGCATCAAGCATAGCAGTAAGACTGAGCAACAGATCTCTGTCCGAAGACACGATGCTTCTCATTCTCTGCATTGCCGAGAGTTGGTTTCGGATTTTTAGCAAACTGGCGCTTTCCTTCGCAATGGTTCGGTTCACTCGACTACGTTCCAGTACGAGGCGCACAACTTCCGTCCGGTTGACAGTCCCCGGAAGAACGCTGCTGACTTCTCGATCAACCTGCAACCGCAAAAAAGTGAACTTTTAATAAAGCCGTTTGGGTTGGGACAATTTCCTACGGCAACGCCCAAAACAAAGTTGGCGTCTCGTGAGAAAAAGAGAGGTCTGTGGTGGAAACCGACGAAAACAAAATTTTCGCGTTTGAAGTATTATAGAGGTTAGTTTTTTACATGTTTTCGTGTTTGCCTCATGTTTTGATCCGTATCACAAGCATTAGTAATAGAACACTGAAACACAAAAACACTTAATCATAACACAATGCGGGGAAGGTGTTAGTTGGAATGCGTAGACAATACTGAAAAAATACTGAAACAACACAGCAGGAGTTACTGCATTAGCTCAACTCATAAAGAAGCAGGGGTTGGCAACCTACAGCACACGTGCCACACCTGGCACGCCAAACAATTTCCAGTGGCACGCAGAAGCTCCAAGTTTCACATATCAATTTTGTTATGAGTCACACGGAAGGTATATTGACCTTGACTTGCATCAAAAAATGTATACTGTTGGCACACTGAATGATTTGAGACCTTAATTCAGCACACATTTAACAAAAAGGTTGCCGACCCCTGAGTATGAGCAGAAGGAAGTCTCAGGCGGAAAAGCATCAGGCATTTGGTGAACAGATAGAAAGGTTAAATGAAGACGCTCATCGCTAAACAAATGCCTGGGAATTGTTTTTAAGCAAGGCATTGAATGTTGTGACGAAATGGATGACTCGATTGCTAACGAGAGCTTACACAGGTTATGCGCAGTCGTTTAATACGAGCCTGTGCAAACTGTGCGCACCTGTTCTACAACTGGAAGGCATGCGTGCAAAAGGCACGATAAGAAGTGTGTTTACTGCAGTTGACCACTGCGAGAATGTGCCTTTCAGCGTGTTCGATGCGCAGTAAAGTACTTTCGCTTGTCTCAGATTGTCTTTGTCATCTCTCATTGAGGCATGATGAAGCAGTACGCCAGGACATTTGACTGGAAACACAATGCGCACACTATTTGGGGAAATTTTTGGTACTGCAGACTGTTGATGTTTTTAGGAGTAAAACTACGCTATAGTTATCTTTTTGCAGTTGGAAACTATTCGGATTTCAGCAGCATGATCAAGACAAATTTTCAGAAAGGCCACTAATGGTGGGACAAACCACATGTGTATCATCAGCACACAGCACGGTAGGTGATTCACAACCATATTTTCAATAGAGCACCATTCTCTGGATGAAAGCAGACAAAATGAGAGCTCATCAAAATAAACAGCGAATAGACATGGACTCTGACAGCTTCCCTAAACAGAACTTTAAAATATAAACTGACTCCTTGTACTATAAAAATAACTTCGGAAATTGGTATAGGAAAGTACGCAACGGTTTCCTCGAGGAAAAAGACAAGTCGTTCCTTAGGTGATAACGAGTTATAAGTTCAGGTAGACGCACTGGCCCAGGTGTCGATTATCAACGACAGCAACTAAGTAATATATTCTCAGGTGGGGATATGAACCTACCGCTTGTGTTGCATTTCGCGCCGCTTCAATGGCGTTTTCCGTATTTTCTGCTTCGCGCCTTATTCTTCTGAGGTTTTCTGGCGTTGCCACGTTGTTTTCCTCTGAGATTTGCTCATAAGGTTTTGTGGAGTCCGTCGCATAATCCAGCAAACGCTCTTCGCCTTCTCGCAGCCACCTAGCGTTCGATTTTGCGCGGTTCACCAACTCCTCGTTGGTGTTCATAAAAAGAACCTGTGAAGCAGGTGGAAATGTATGAAAAGTTTTTACAGAATTCATTTCCACTTCGTTCTATTGATGTGCCAACACTGCTTTTGACTTGCCACCAGTAGACAACGGTTATTTGTGGCAGCTTATGAAGTAACGAAAAATTGCCATTGCCGAGGAATCTCAACAACGTAGGTTGCGAAGCTTGAATTGCTCGAAATAACAATTCGAGGACATTCTTGAGCGAACTTTTTGTTAACAAGACGTGCAGCATTTTTTTTTGATGAACAGAAGTTTGACAAAAAGAAATCCGAGTGGACGTTATTTTCTGACTTTTCATGAATATTGGTTTCAGACTTCTCAAAACATCACGCATCAAGAGCCCAGCTGTTTGCACTGTGCGATCATCATAGACAGTAGAGAAACTTACTTCGTCTGAATTACCATTTTACCGGCCGCAAAATATGCTCCTGCTCCGCGAGCACATGATAGATGAAGCATATGCGGCGATCAGCGAATTCGCCCACGCGAGCGGTTAACATAATATGCTAAATATCATCGGAATTTCGCAACGCACAGTTTTCAGCCACTGATGAATAACAGGCTTTCCGTGCGCAAAAGATCAAAGAAACGCAGTAAGAGGATGTAATGAGTGGGCGATTTTCGAATATTCAATTCATTAGTAACACTGTATTGTTTCANCTACACACGTCATCATTTGTTGCGGGTCCAGGCGGAAATTAGACGATGCTTTTGCCGCAAACGACGAACGATTGCATTCCACATNCTAGTGCAGCAGGAGCGNTTAATATAACGTTCGTTTTTTTTTGACAACGCTTATGTGTTTGGCTGAAGCAACTTTGTCGATGAGGATTTTAGGATGAACGTTTTCACGAAACTAGAAGGAATTAGGTGAAGTTGAAACTAAGCGCCTCTTCAAAACTGCGAGCAAGTCCAACAAGAAAGAATGAGAATCAAATCAAGGTCCACTGCATCCTTATCTACGGTCGGAATATTTGACAAACAGTAGTGGACGATTGCAATTGCAAGCATTAATCACTTCCCGCAACATAAACGCACCATCCGTATGATGTAATTGATTTCTCCTGGATCTTGATTCTCATCCACGTTGATCGCTTTAAGAAACTGCCTGTACAGAGTGTTCGCCCTCGTATCGAGGGACCTCAAGAGCTTCTCTTTTTTAACGATTTTTCTGAAAAAGAAGCGAAAAATTCAAAGTGCAGTTCGGAATGAGCAAGGGGAGCACAAAAGTTGATAAATGGATGCAGTCAAAGAAGATCGTACTTAGTGAGCTATAAATACAGGGTGTCTTCGATGCCAAAAGTACACTGAGTGTCATTCTTCACAATGCCAAGTGATGTTTTCAAGTGGTAGAGAACCGCAAGATTAAGATAATAGGCCTCTACTGTAGGTAGCTCCATCCACACCTGTTCACAATGAGCTGGCAAAGCTGACACTGTGGACAAAATTGCATCACGCACAAGCTCACTGCTTTGATAAGGGAACCAAAACATGTTTCTTTTTNACCCAAAGTGCTCCAATCACAGCACGCAAAGCCAGGCTTTGGCAAAATCTGCCTGTAANGCGGAATAGAATTCCTGTCAGATCCAAAAGCACAATTGCCTCTCGCGTTGGCGAGGAATTCACGAAGAAAGAGATTTGATTTTCAATGCAAAGAGCTCGTGAACTTAAAATGCAGGAAAATATTGAAGTTTGCACAATTCGCCTTCTTTCATAAACAAAGAGATCGACTCACTGTTGCGCAGTTGCTATCCTGTCATCGAGATTTTCTGTCATTGTTGTCATTTGTCCTTGCAGTGCTTCCATTTGATCCATTCGCGAGACCACCCAGTTAGACGACGGGTAACACATACTGCAAAATAGAGGTTACTTTCGGTAAAAATAACAATGACAAACCTAGATGTAGGTTTATGAAATCATTTTATTTTTTGTTTGGTACGTTTTTTGTGCGAAAACAGGACAGAGGCGCTTTTGTTCTACACAACTCACTGCAATCTCAGCACCTGCCTTTTGCTGCAAACTAAGCTAGAAATAAACAGCATTTACACTGAAAAGGATTGAACTGAACAAAGCTTAACTTACAATGCGACCTATTTCGTAAAATGCTCTTCGACAAAATACATGGCATTGCAGCACCAAAAAAGGTACTTATTTTGCAAAAGAAAAGTTTCAAAACTTTTACATTCCATTTTTATTACAGATTTTAAAAAATATTTGTGACACTTTTTGGGAAATAAGTATAAGGAAAAATCTCTAGATAAAACACGTAACAGAGTGAAACTTCAAAGCTTTGCAAAGTCATATAAAAAACACCAACATGCAAAGCAGCCATGAAATTATGCCGAACGTTTCGAAAAACAACTATCATCATCGTCAGCAAAAATTCATTGAATGCAGCTTAATGCGTGAGACAGCAAAGCTTGCAGTTGGCCATTTACACAATATTGTAGGCTTTTAACTAACTAAAATGAACCTCCGGTGGCTCTCAATTAAATGTTAAAAATTTAAAAAGCTTCAATCATTGCTGTCTCTTACATTTTCTGTTTTGATAGAAACAAAATCTCAAAATTCTGTTTGTACATAAAAAGGCAAACCAAAAAAATGAATCCCTGCCGTTTTTTAATGATTCGAACAAGTTTTTTCCTTAAGAACAACTTGTCGGGCCAAAAGATTAAAGTAACTTGAATGCGCGCTTTTGATATCGTAGTTTTTTAAAACTTTTCACAAAANTTAAGCCGTCTTGNTGATATTTGTAATTTGAGCTATACCGAGCTGGACAGTTGTTTAGCAATTATCATCGCGCTGGTCTCCCTCTGAATCATCAAAGATCTTGACCGCGGCAAAAGTGGATTTGAATTTGGTCCGGCGTATTGTTCATGTTGCTACTTGTAATTACAGCTTTTTGCGTCATGCGGAAAATTCCCGCATTAGATTAGAAAGAATTAGCAACCATTTCAATCGCGTAATTGTGGTCGCAAGAAACAAAGTGTGGGAACCGCATTTGATGTAACTGATTTTGGGGAGGTTTTGTTTAATTGACCTGGGAAAAATTGTTTAAATGCAAGGAAAGATCTAACAGTTAATTGGTCGCTACTGCTTCAATTAAGCGAAACGATGGTAAATTGTTAAAGCAAATGTATCTAACAAAATAAGGTAAACAACCAGTAATTAAGTCCTCGTAACATGACCAACCATGGAGTATAACTCAAAATTTCTCCCAATTTCGATCGAAAAAGACGGCAAGCTTTTTCCCATTTGCGTGTGTTTGTAACGTTTCTAGGTTTCGTGGCCTCTCCCTCATTGAGTCTTGTTCTTGAGCATTACAAACAGATGTACTAAAGTCTACGTGATCGAGCTACCTTTTGTACTTTTTGGCTAATTAGAGGCCTTGAGCATTGCTATATTTTTGCTCTTCTGCTCCCTCTGATGTGTGACCTTGCGTAATATAGCAATAAATAATTCTGCAACGACGCAAAATTCGTAATATTGTCTTTCACGCTTTTCAAACTGCCATCGTTGATGACCCATCTCTACCTATCTATTCATGTGTACCTTTAAGTCGAAATAAAAGATGTCGCCTTTGTAGATAATTGCTTTCTGCGCACATTTGTGTTGTGATGTATGTCGGACGTTGGCTTGCTAATCGTTGGTCAGCTCCGACATTCGCCGACGGCACACCACGTGTCTTAAAACATCACTACTGTTTCAGTTCCGTCGCCACGGGGGGGGGGTTTGTTGGGCTCATCCCCCCAAACAAAACTCCAAGCCCCCCAAATTGAAATATGAAACATAATAAATCAGCTGAGTTTTGTAATTTTTTGGAATGTGAAGCCCCGCTGCACAGATGTAAAGCCCCCTATTGAAGACTTGCTGGCCACGATTCTGTTTCACGATCAGATTAAATCATGTGCAAGAACGGGAGGGTGGTTGAAACGTTAAAATTGCTGCAAATATTTCTGTTTCATCGACGTTCGTTTTCTTTTTAAAGAATCAACAATTATGTCTGCGAAGTCCCTCACCGGTACACACCTTATTTGTTTCTTGCTATTGCTACGATTCATCCTTCGAGGATGAAGTTATTGCGCAGGTAATCAAACGCGAACATAAGTACAGGATACAATTACACGAACGCATAAATGCATGCGAACGATGCACAAGACCACACACACAGCGACGCCTATGCAGATGTTTGTTTCGGGCTGTGCAGAGGTTGCCAATGCCTCATCCGCATGCACTTGGCCCTCCGCGACGAAGTTCCGATGATAAGGCAGCTCAAGACAACCGGACTCCGCAGTTTTCTTTGGTCTGTGTACCAGGGAAAGAAGGATACAGTACCAATTTACAATGTCTAGGCAAAGCCTAGAGTCGAAACTCCAGACCTGCCAACATCGAAGAGGACGAACCAACCACGAGGCCAGGGGCTGGTCATTTATTTTTTAAACGCTTTATAATCCGCTAAGTCTAAAGAAAGTATTTTAAAGGAATCGAGTTTTTCTTCCGCTTGTTCAGTGATAATCGATAAGTGTGTAAGTGGCATTTTATCCTTTGCTCAGGAGATTTAGTCAAAATCGAAACAAAAATGCAAAAGACCAATATTTTCTAATTCTTGTCAACTTCTATTTTTACTGGAGGTTTTGCATCGCGCGTAGCCAGAGAAACTGAGGTTCTATTTATGGAACGAAAAATACCCATCGTTCTTCAGTGTGAACTATCAAGCTTCTCTCACACGCCGCTGTTTGTGACTTTCTCGAATGAAACCATTGAAATAAAAGGCAAAGTTGTTTAAGGAGATAAAGATAATTGACATAATCTTACGAAGGAGTTCACTTTCTCTTTTCAATAGGGGACTGTATGCAGATTGCAACCATAAAGAATAAAATCTTGTTACTTCTAATACAAGATCGTAAGTTTTTATTGTGACCAACGAACGCTACAAGTCCTTGACAGGAAATACTCCGCTTTCCCCCTCCTAGTAAGTTGTATAACAACTCTTTTGTCAGAGGGCCGCATAAGCTATTACACAAGAGTTTGAGAACCGGACATCTTACGTAATGTGATTGTTTTGGAATATGTTACATTTCACCAAATCAACGAATGTTTCGTAAAAATTTTCTTTTTTCATTATTGACAAAATGTCTTCGTGGCCAGATGAAACGGCTTCGCGGGCCGTACTTGGCCCAGGGGCCGTAGTTTGGAGACTCCTGAACTACAACAACGATGCAGACAGTTTTGCGCAGCTCGCACCGACAGGTGTGTGGAAAGCGACTGCCAGCCACTGTACATCTGAGTAAATAGATCGAGCTGTTCTCAATCCCGGACATGCCAGCGAAGATGAACTCTAAACCTCTGTTTCACCTCATGCTCGCATCACGACTTGAGGCTCGTTTTGCTTGGCTCAAGCTGCTGTTGAAAACAATGGATTTGATCGTGATCCAACCGAGGTCTGAGCGGGTTTTAACGCAAGAAGTATCTGGCCGGCCGATAGAAAATGCTTGACTTCACAATGACTGTCACCAAGTGGAGTATCCTGGGAATCCTAAGCTTGACAAGTGTCGGTTATAACGACTGATAGCCTTTGAAAGTGACTGATTGTCAGCAGTCAATGGAACCGGAGAAAATCCCTTTTGTAAATCGGCTCAACAGCAGGTGTACGGTGTTGGTCTGCCGGGCAGTGATACATCATCATAATATTAATCATCTATTCTGAAAACTGGCCGTGATATCGAATTCTCTCTGTACTAGGTCATGACCTACGCCATGAAACAAGAGTTCAGAGCATTTGTTTTGCATTCGCTCAAAACAAGAGTACGTCATACGGGGTAATTAAAACTCTGGAACAAATAAAATGTAGCGATTGTGTTTGTAACAAACCCAGAGGAAAGCTTTTGATAATGCTTTTTGTTAAAATATGAACTTTTGGAGACGAACAGCATCAATAAAATTTTGTAATACCCATCTGGATCGTTGCTGAGGGGTTTCTGTTGAATGAAGTCAAAATGTTCTTGAAATATCAAACAAATTAAAAAATGTTCTTGACCAAAATCAGTCAGGGTTTCAACCGAAGCCTTAAAAATACCCAGCTTTTACAACTTTGCGTACGAGGTTTCAAAACAGATTAAGAAATTACGTGAAGATCACGCCAAGTCATCCAGAAACCAGATCGTACCATCTGCTGGCGGCAGGGGCATTCGTGCCATCCAAGCAACACTTCTTCTGGTTGCGACGAAGAACCTTCCCCAAACAACACATGCTCAGTTTGGAGTTGAAAGGACGTCCACCGCAGCAGTGGCTCGGTTTTGTGAATGCTTCGAGGCGGGCGCGCTTTTTCAAAGTACCTGAAGAAAACAAGAAGAGAACGTTGTTTGAAACAAAAACTTTCTGCAATTCAGATATAGCGCCGTCATCATTATTATAGACGCGGCATGTTATACGCCCCTACCTTGTTTCATACTAACCCCCCACTGTTCTTAAGACGTCCCGTTTCAGCGCAACTGTGACTGACAAACGCTAATGCATGTGCTCAGCTTCGTATTCTAAAGCGACGTATTCATCTCTGGTTGAATGCCAACTTGACAATGGTCAATAATATGCAGATATTGATAGAAGATAAATTGTTTAAGTTTTTCGAAGAGACTCAAGGAAACTGCACGGACGCAAACGATTGGTCGTACTTACCAGTTTGGCAGGGAAGCTTCTGCGGAGATGCCAAGCGAAAAATGGTCAGCAACGATAAGAGCAGAGCGAGAAGTGGCCGTTTGGATGAAACCATGTCTTGCACCTTTTCATCGCAAGCATACGTTTGCCATGGACGCCTTCGCTCAATATGTCTTTAACATTGTTGCCACGCAACAAAAATGCAAGCTTGCAGGCAGTCGATGTTTCAGCAGAAGCGACGAAAAAAGCTACTTGAACAAAATTACGTCAGTGCGTGTCAACATTTCTGAGCGAATGCAGCACTTGATTCTGTCAAAACCACCTGCGCCTGGAAAAGAAGGCAAACTGCTGAATTACTGTAATATTGTCAGTGTGGTCGGAAACGTCTTACTTTATAATTTATTGCTGATACAAAGTAAATTGTCAAAAGCAGCATGTTTCCTTCCTTAACGACCTGTTCTTCGAAGCAATGTAGCAATTACGAATCAACTGCTCATTAAATCAGAGCCCAAACATTGAGTGGGTGCTGACTTTTGGTCTAAACCTCAGGGTTCGAGGAACAAATCTTCGAATAAATCGAAATACGTTACTGTCTGCGGCGAAAAAACTAGTTGCACAATTTTGTTTAAATGTTTATCATGTTTTTAACCGCCAGAGCAAAGTTACAGCTCAAGTTTTACAGTTTCATGGACAGTTCAGGAAAAAACCTGCCAGTGGTTTGGCAAAGTGAAAGCCAAAAAGTGTATGCTTTGTGGCAAAATCGATTAAACTCAAGCAACAAAACCACTTTTATTAAAGTATTCGGATAAACAATACATGCGCTGTTGCAAATGTTCAGAAACACGCTTGTCATTGCAAATCTCATCTAATTTCAGGTTCCAACACATGTAAACCCAACAAAAGTCAACAAGCGTAAAGTAGGATCAGTCGCAATGTTTGTTTTATGTTGAATTAGTGCTGTTACAAATCAAAAGCGCCAAAAGCATTACTGTTTTGAAAAGACGCAGATTTGAAAAAAATCACGTTGGACGTTTCACCGTCAATCATGATTTCAGTTGAATCCTGTTCAGTTTGCGACTTTGCGTAGTTGCTCCTAATAAGGCTTAGCAAAATTTAGAAGTTCTGTTCAAAAGTTCGCTGCTTCTTGCTTCAGTAAACAAATATACTGAAAAAGGCTGAAAACGCTTTACGTGTTGGTAGTTCTTAGCTTCTTGTTTATTCCCAAACATATCATAGCAAATTTGAACAGGGTACTTTCTTGCTTAAATTAGCTCCTGTTTTTCTTTTCTACTTCTCGCTGAAAATGATCCAAACTTCTATCAACTTTAAACCATGACAGAAGATTATGAAACTGATTATGAAACTGTCGAGGGGTGCCCGACGAGACAACCTGTTTCACAGCTCTTTTTCGGTGTCCCAGCGCTTCAACTTTCTTTTGCATGAAATTGTCTAAGGTTTGCCCCAATGTACTCAGCTCAACTCTGAAAACGTTCTTGGCACTGCAGCAAAACGTTCGCAGCTTGACAACCGCCCAAATTCCCGCCCAAATTCCCGTCCCTCTGTTCCTCGACCGAAACTTTCTCGGGCTGATGAAAGGCTTGCTCGGAAATCTTATTTCGCGACACAAGGCTGAATATCTGACATCTTGAGCTTGGTAAAAGCTGGGTTTTGATTTCAAGCATTGTATCACATGTTCGTAAACTACGCCTGAGGCATGGTTGACGCATAATGAACTTAAAGCTGATTATTAAAGATTCAGATGGTAAACTCGTCACGAAACTAGCTGGAGTCTTGAAAACTAGTCACACAATTGCCATTGATATTCGACCGGGACCTGCCCCTAGGCCAATAATAACTCGCAGGCAGTTGCAAGAAACACTGAATGGAAAAAAGCTTGTTCTAAAGCAGTACGATGTTGAGTGGAGATTACTATTGTAAATCGAGGTATGTAGAGTTGTGAAATTATTACTGCTGTATTTTTCGACCAGACTAGTGGATGAACACTTTAACTAGGTATGCGAGACTTTTCACCTACTTTTCAAAAATAACAGATTCTGGATAAAACCTGTTGTCATTTATGAGCTTGTTTGTTACGTTAGAAATAAATTGCATTTTTACGCATACGTATATTTTTGTGTTTTTCTTTAAATTGCATTTCACCTTAGCCTCCTGAATAACAAAAAGCATTATCCACAATTTGTAAAAACAATGAAATACCGTTAAAGGGCTTTTATTATGAAGGAAAAGCAGTGTTTGATCTTGCTATTTCGATGAAACGAAAAGTAAACAAAACCAGTTTTGGTTCTTGCGTCCACAGTTCGCATGCGCGTTAAAATTTTCGCTGCTAGATCGATATTGATGTATATTGTAAGAGGCCAACGACCTGGTTATTTTTCGTGAAAAGTATATCCAAGGTTTAACTTCCTGGAAACATTTTTGCTGCATTCAGAATGCACAAATGGTTGTTTAGTTAAGTCACTGCATTGCATAAGGTTTATATTCGTGTATCCTATTGATTTAATTCAAACAACTAGCAATCGGTGATTTTATTCATATACAAAATACATTGCTGATACTCTAGGTCAGGGTTTTTTTTAAGGTGTTTTAGAATTGAGAATCGGGTTCCTAGAATCAGAGAAATTCATCATCGCGTCCCTAGAATCAGAGAAAATCGGGTCCCTAGAATTAGAGAAATCGGGTCCCTACAGGTCCATACCGGGCACCTAACATTTTTCTTGAAAAAAACCCTGCTCTAGGTTAATTATACCTGTTTTTCATTTGTGCTTTATTTTCTAGCAAGTAGTTACTCGCGATTAAAACTATCAGCACAAGCCGAACAATATAGTGAACAACCAACAACGGGGTTACGTTGAACGAGGTCTATTTTTCGATGCGGTGACTGCAAGCAGTCATTGCATAGTCATTTCAAATCTTGGTCGTCGATGTAGGTTATTAAGATACGTTGACAGGCATGCTGCGTTTTCTCCACAAACGTAAGTTTTGCTATCTCGGCTCGCTCAGCAACTATAAATACATGAAGCTAGCGGTAGTAAATGTCTTGTCTAATGAAAGACACGATTTTTGGAAAAACACTTACAAAAATGTGGCTTCAGGAAAATGAAGCCAACAAAAGATCACTTTCCCTGCGGTGTACATGATTCATCTAATTGTGATCGAACAAAGTCGGTTGTTAAAAAAATCCGCTGATGACAGCTGAACAATTGTCGACGAAAAGATGTTATCCCGCTTCACTGCTTCCTTCCCATCAACATACGTACACCATACCTACTCCACTACCGCCAGCAAAACAAAGCGCACACTTTTTATCCACATGCACTGAAAACGCGTTATCAGTACATATAGGCTGCTTGAGTCAAAGGAAGCTTTTGGCAGATTTTTAGGAGAATGTTAGGTACCCGGTATGGACCTGTAGGGACCCAATTTCTCTGATTCTAGGGACCCGATTTTAATTGTAAGGACCCGAATCAGGTCTCTAAAACACCTTAAAAGAACCCTGCTTTTGGTGTTATTGGGCAAATCTTAAATCCATACGATGTTTGAGGTGCACTCATAAATTGCAAATTATCCATTTTCTTGTACGTTTTTTTGAATTGTTACTAAAAGATTTTGTTGTAAGATTTATTTGCAAAAAGCTTTAAGAACTGACACCGCTGCAAGTTTAAAGATTTTTTTCAAACACCAGACAAATATCAAGTTTAATACAAATAATCCTGGCGCAGCGTTGAAGCGGCACATCGCTTGCTCGCACCCTGGTGGTCACTACCCACAGCTTACACATTTATGAGCTTTCAGCTTATGGCCAACACTAGGCAAACCAAATTTTTACAACTAATGTATCATACTAAGTATACTTTGTTGGTTTCTACCAAATGCATGTGCAACAACAGCATATTTGAAAAAAGTCATTCCGTCATCGCTTTCCTAATGGGTCATTTTTCTGATTACAAGTTTTTTTCTTTGCTTTTTCTATGTTTTCTTTTGAAATATCTCATGTCATTTCTTTCTCGGTAAAGCTTTACTCAGGCAGCTCTTTCAATTACTTACGACTGAAAAACACTGAATACCATAACTACGCCACTTCTTCAGCTTCATTTTACACGCAATTGATATGAAATATCACTCGCATTATAAAAGCAAAAACTTCACTTTCGTTATTTTCACGTGGTCTTTGCAAAAAATGCAGGTTTTCTGTTTTCTTTATATTCGGAATTAGCGGCACATTTATGATGCAGGACGAAGTGTGGGCAAAATTATTGAAGATTTCGGTTCTTTTAACGAAAATGAACATAAAAGGCAAACTTCATATGAACCTGGAAAGAACGAACCGGGAAATATGTGAGCCGAATATTATGCCATTTTTTTCTCCAATTTCGTAAATTTTGTCCACATAGAAAACGACTGGCCTGCACTTCTGAACAGTTCCTCACTGTTTTTCAAAACTATTATTCTCTGCGAAGATCTTAATATAATTCTCTTTAAAGGTTTGCTGAACAACTGTAACTTTCACTTGCTGTACCATTGCAGCCTTGGATCCAGTTTGCTCGACTTGGCGGCATCTGCTTTTCACTTGGGTGTCTGAAAGCAGCACAGCTTCTTTTTTCGGCATGCTATTGTTCGAAGATAAAATCAAAGCGTTCGTCGCCGACCGCACAAGCCGCGGACACACGACGTGGAGCCGATCTACCTTCGACGCTACTTCACGGCCAACCCTACAGCTGTAATTCACAACTGGAATCTGCATTGCTTTATCTCTGCTTGGGTTTGTAAACGTCAGTGAACGTTCATATTTGTTGTCATATTTGCGCTTACCTTAGAAAAGCCAATAACAAGGGTACAAATTGCTTATGTGCATCGACTATGAGCAATGAAAGTGAATCATGTTTCGAAAAATTTGATCCTTCGGTTGATAGCTGTTCACGGTTATTAGGTCACCTTTGTGGTGATAAAGCATTTTTTGATAGATGCCATCTAACCAATAAAACACTTCAGATCTCAGGCTCAAAAGTATATAAGACAGTGTATTGCAACAGTATAAACCATCAAACATGAGTCTTTAATGCAGGCTATTTGCAACTGGACTAAGAAGATTGTAATATAGATTTAAATAACAACAACAGTGATACTGTATGTTGTTTATCGAGTCTCACAATAAGAGTGTCTTGTAACAAAAATTAATTATCTGAAAATCACGTTGCAGGCTTCTCTAATACACTATATCTGTGTTTCGACCCTAAAGGGTTTCCCAAAATGAAGGTTAAGAGCTGCTGTCGTTAAACAACCAACCAGGTTAAAGTAGTCTGGGACTTGCTGTTAACGAGACTGGCTTTTTCGGCTGCTCCAGATAGTATAATCCTCCGTGGATTTTGCCTTTTCTCTTACGCGTTGGTCACATGTACTCCGGCGACTGGCTTAAGCGAACCACAAAGCGGTGAATACTCAAATTTTCACATAAAAACAACAAAAAGTTACTCATAAAAAGTTTGCTGCCTGTTACTGTGTTAATGATAACAGCAATGTTTTCCTACCCTACATCTACAGCGTATCCACGCTACGGCGTATTTACACTTTTGTGTAACGAGAGTTTTTCATGTGTCGCTAACATTTTGGAATATGCAGAATACATTTGTCGGACACAACAATCACTTTGTGCTTTAAAATGAAATATAATCTGTGCTATTTTACTCCCGCTAGCGGATCTGAAATCGCATGGTCGTCACGTGACTGGATTGTAGTTTAATTTTTGAAATTGACACCAGGGATTTAAAAACTGTTTTATAAATTGGCTCGCAGTTGTTCGACTCAGGCACCACATTTCGAAAATTACGTGGTTACAGTTTTTTTACTTTGTCGAAGTGTTGTAGGAAAATGATAAAACCTTGGTGACAAGTGTTAATATTATAATTTAGCGGCCCGAGGCAAACTCTCGGAACGGGGCCCGAAAGCATCGCCACTGCGAAGGGTAGATGTGCGAATAGGTGGATAAAGAATTAAATTTGTTTCACTTGAAAACACTAGTATTTCTGTATGCTTTCGAGGAATCAGTCGACTGCGCTCTACTTTCATCTTTTTGCCATGATTCAAACTTGCACATATCAGTATTCAAGTAAGTACTCTCCACGATGGGTGTAAGCAAGGAATCGATCAGAAAATTTTTAATAGGAAATCGATTTCACGTAAAATTACGCATCCTCAGTCCTGAAAATTGTAAGCAAAGCTTACGGGTGAAAAGTTGAAAGGTTGAAGTAACAGCAGAGAAAAAACAAACTCCAGACTACAATCAAAATATCGTAACGCAAGCTCAAAAATCATAACATCTTAATAAACTGACTGACATCAAGAATACTATTTTTGTTTCCCATTAAATTTATTTTAATTTAAGAAATAAATTCGAGAGCATGATATACATACAAAAGCACCAACATTTTGTAACGTTTTGAAGCTGGACACTTGAAATCTGACACGTTGGCACATTTGCACATAATTTTTGCTTTGTTTGGAAAAACATATGACTTGCTTCAGAATTTATTAAATATGGCTCTGGAGCGGTTCATAAGCTTCTTAACAAAACAATGCAAAAACTAGGTTAGAAACTCTCAAAGGGGGCCTCCATTGATCTCTGAAAAAAGGGGGCGAGGCGACCACCTCGCTCCATCTCTGCTTGGTGACGCAGTGAAACCTCATTGATCTGCTAACTTGTCAGTCTACTCGGTTTATTCAATAAAGAAATAACCCCGTATTGTTTTGTGGCGTTGAGCGTTTGGAAATAAATAAGTATCAGTAGTAACACGCATCATTGCTTCAAGTCTGCCAGCATTGTTGACTATCAAATCTGTTTTTTCTGTAGTCCTGGTTCGGTTTGCTAAGCTTTAGCCATGGATAAATAATTTGACAAAACTAGCGCAGCGAAAGCAAAAGTAGCACCTAGCAAAGAAAGAACATCAAGTATGGTTCTGTTGCTTCTGAGGATCATCAACAGCACTTGTGCATTATCTGGTGTGCCACTTGTCAAAAGAAGCTCTTCTTCCAAGTAAACAGAAGAGACATTTCGAAAACATCATCTATCTTTGAAGAATAGACCAAAAGGATACTTAGAGAATCTCGTATCACAAAAAGATAAACAAGCAAAGAAACTTGTCAACTACCTCAATTCGCCAGAAAAGAGTCGCTGAATTGTTGGCTAAACGAAAAAAGGTGCACACCGACGCAGAATCTCTTATTGCATCAGCAGTAGAGCCATTATTGTTGAAACTATGGACGGAATTGATGCCACAGGGAGATTGAGCAAAGTTTCATTATCAAATGATACAATTTCGCGAAGAATTAAAGTTATCTTCAGACATAAACGATCACGTTCGCGAACACTTCGATACAGAAGATCGATTGTTTTTGTCATTGGACTCTGCAAGTGGATAAATCTACTGGTAGTACCGGAAAAGCCCACCTTCTTGCGTGCATTCGATTCATAAAAAAGCAAAATTTATGAACCAATGCTTGCTTTACAAAGAATTGGAATTCACAACTAGAGGGGAGCATATATTGGGGTTTGTGAATGAAAGCATTTTGTTTTTAAAGTTGCAGAGGAAGAATCGTCTCAGTGCTTGCACCGGTGCTTGACAATCTATGCAAGGAAAACATAGGGATATGCTACGCACGTGCGCCAAACAATCCAAACGTCGTTATTTTGCGTTGCATGTTTCACAGAGAAGCTCTCGTCTCGCCTCCAAAGCTTTGCCAACAAATTTGCATGTAGTTATGATATGAACTTGTGTCACGGTACCGTAGTTTTGTCACAATGCTTGGTGGAGCTGACTCAACACGCCCGACTTAATACATTAGATATGGGTGCGCTGTGTAGCTTCGCAGTTTATGGTTGTATGGGGCCCAAAATAGAGGCTCAAGAAACTGTAAATAAATTTTATCCAGTGATCAGCTGGAAAGCTGTCAAACTTATCCCAGCATTTGCATTTTCATGGCTTTGCGAACATGGATTTTCAGCACTGACTGAAGTTAGAAGTGAAACAGGAAAGACTTATTGGTATTGACGATGAAACGCGAGTTTGCTTGACGTCACTGGCACTTCGCATCAGTTTGATTTGCTCTGGAAAGCAGGCACAGCCATCGCATTAGAAAATTAAATTCTTAAGTGTATTTACTGAATTAAATGGTAACATTGTGCAGCGAAACTGCAAAGATCCACTGCTTAGCCAATATGCCAGTTGATTCTTCATTCGTGTGGTTGTTCCATTTTTACTGTATGTAAGTTTGTAGGCAGTGTTTCTCCTTTCTGTAATATCCTTCAACCTTCCTAGTGCTCACTCCACACTCACTGTACGTAGACATGTTTTTCACCTTTTGCGCTTTTGTGTTTGATTGATGTTGTTGCTAATATTAACCTAATGATCAAATTATTGCATTTTGCTACTTTATTTTTCTTCTTCACTTCAAACGTCTTCAATTTGTATTGATTTATGCCAACAATAGGGCTAGCTGAGTGCTTGGCCTATACCAATGGTTCTTAACCTGGGGTAAATTTACCCTTGGGGGTAAATTTCATCTTCCAAGGTGGTAAATTTACTAAAGCAAAAATTGCAGCCAATGTAAATTTATATAAATCATTCTAAAGTGTAAGAGTTTGTTAATTTCGTATTTTCAATAAATGAGCACCATTGAGTGTATTGCGGGTAAATCTGGCAATCTTGTTCGATAAAAGGGTAAATATGTAAAAAAAGTTAAGAACCACTGGCCTATACGGTCTTTTGTCAACCTTGTGTGTCTCAAATTTGTAGTTCACACAAATATGCAGAATTCCCAAGTTCTCAATTATTTTTCTCGTGCTTATTTTTGAATATCATGCAGATAAACTTTGTGCTCTTTGGTGGTTTGTTCATCTTACTACATTTCTGTTACTTCGCAGTTTGAGTCACAAACATGCATGAAAAAACCTACCTACCGTAACTGTATGGTAACCCTCGTTTGGAACTAGAATGAAGGAGTTTCAGTCCTGGCGCTAGGTTGTTATAAATGTGTTTGAAAATGTCTTAAACTGAAAACCTTAACTTCGATGAGAAAAACCCTGGTATAGCTTTTTATAACTTTGAATCAACATTGGTTAAAACATCTGTCACTGTCAAATTTTCGCCTTTCGTTTGCGAGAAAACAGAGGCTGTCCACAAAACGATGCTATCTGTTACATCTGTTTGCGGATAAATCTGTTGTCTACAGTAGGTGGAAGATGTCGCCGATATAAACAAAACTTTTTCAAATTTATTCCATGTGAAAAGCTATACCAACATTTCTCAATCACATTATTTAATCGAACCTATACGTACGCTATGCAAAAGCTACATAGCCCTTGTGTAGCCAAACTGTGAGCAAAGTCTTTAATTAGTATTGATATGAAGATTACAGATCAGAAGTGATTTCACTGAACGTTCCATGATACCGGATTACCCGGGAGACATTCCCGAAACAAAAAACAGCAGAAGGAAAATTAGATGGCCTAGAACATAGGTTCCCAACCTGGGGTACATATATCGCTAAGGGTACATTTTCCTATCTCAAGGGGTACATTTATCGTACAGACGCAACAAATTAACTTTTGGACATAAAAACGTCTAAAAATCTGAAAGTTCTATTAAAAATTCAGTGGATTTTTGTTATTTTACTCAGTTGTGCAAACTCTCATCAAAAGCTAATATCTTCTTCAGTTTGTGTACAAGCAGTGAACACAAGTGTTGATCTAATAAGACATGGGTTGGGTGTTTGGTTTCAGTTTGAGACTTACATTTGAAAAACATTTCTTGCTGAAAACGGAGGACGACTTTATTGGTGACGCGGTCGCAGGTTGTATTTTTTGCGAATGACTGTCTCCTCAGTTTACCATGTATTCAGTTTTCAAGTAAATCAACTTCTGTGACTGTTCTCAAAAGCCAATCAACTATTTGCTTTTGTATTGTTTGTTTCTTGAAAGCATCCAAATTAAATCTTTCGCTTTTTACGGACAATGGTGATTGTAAAAAGTTCAGGTTGCTCACACTCCAGGTTTTCTTTCTCGTATTTCAAGTCTTGGCCCTGCAAGAAAAAAACCCAAGCTCCTTTGATTGGAGTTGATATAAATATAACTTTTTTTGTCTGATAGCAGCACTACGTGTTTGAAAGGTGTGAACTTGTATTTTAACTTCTCAAAAGGTCAGCTCCTGAAGCCTGCTGAATGATTCCAAATTTGTGTTTAAGCTGTGCTGCACGATTATAACCGTTTGGTTATTTTTGGGGATATCTGACAATGTCGTAAAACTTACGTCAAATCTTGCCATAAAATGAATTCATTATTTTTTGCTTGCGTTTTTTCTCCTTTTACTCTTTTAACCTTTCAAGCCATTCTTATTTCCAAATCGAAGATTATATAGACATTAAAATATATGCAATTCAAACTTGATTCACTAATATCAATTTGCTTCTTGGTATGAAGTACTGGCTTCTGCACTACAAAGTAAACCAGCTGCTGCAATGAATGTTAGATCAAATCTTAGATCTTTGGTACACGAAAAGATAACAGTTGTTATCGAAACGTTTGCAAGATGTCAGTTGTATCGTTTGCTTTGGCCGTAGTATTTATTATAAATCTTAGATCTGTAGTTCAGAAAGTTGCAACTTCAAGTTTTGGAAATTTCTCAATCCATGGAACAAACTTTCAATGAGTTGTTCAGTCGCTGTATCTAGCCAAGTACGTTTCTTGTATACACGTACAAAAACTGCTACATGTACAGTAGATAGGCAAGTTTGTTTCCGCACTCAGACGTAAGCTGTTCGTTACTCTCAGCATGATCACAAAAGTTAAAAGTTACGCATTCTAACTTTTGTGTTCTTACTGGGCTTTGCTAGCTATTACTACTTATTTGTAAGCGAAAGAAGTTTTCTTCCTAAAATCTCTGAACTGTCGCAACTTTTGATCGCATCAGACAATTGAAACGCAATTTGTAACTGGAGCACCCTGAAGCTATCTGTGAGCGTTTAAAATGCTCTCATGCACGGCATTGTTTACACCCCAGCGGTGGCGATAACTGGCATACGTGCTATCGCAAGTGATACTTACACTTCGCGAATAACGCGGCAAAACCACGAGGGCCTTGCCAAATATATTACGATCCACCGCTTGCCTGCGGGAAGGTGGCTGACTCGCGGCGTTTTTATTTGTATCGTTTCATAGGTATTCGTTTTAGAACATCAAGCTGTCAACCGCGAGTCTGACGCTGTAGCCTGTTAGTATGAGATGCTTGAAGTAACTTGAACGGAGGTATCAAAAATTAACTGCTTTTCGTTAAAGTTTTACGAAGCAGTTTGTGCAGTTTTACTGCTTCTAATGTATACGAGCAGTAAATTGCTACCTCGGAGGAATGGTTTTCTTCCTTGCTTGTGGCGAGGCATAAAGAGTGTCTTTAGCTTCATTCGACATCAAGCCACTACTGTACCCTCAACACCGCCGTTGGGTTCAAATAAAAAATGTCTGAAACGTTCTCAAATTTTTGAAGTTCTACTTTTTGATATCTTCTGAAGATATAATCAGGCCATTTATCAACAATTGTTTTGTGACATAAGTAAAACCAAGTAAACACTTTGGTTTAGTTATGTCAGAAAACACTAAAGTGAAACAAACACATAAGCCTTGCAAAACATGAAAGAGTGCTAAAACAGAATGGCATTATCTTTACAGATATTCTCGTACACCTTTTTCAAGCTAGCAGCAAGCTCTCCGCACCAACTTTGCTTCAAAATATTAAAGCACATTCTGAGAAATATCTTAGAGCTTGCGTACAATTCGGTATATTTTCAGCCATAATTACTGTAATCTGCCGCAGCAGAAACGCGTCACTCTTCGCTCAGTTAACCGGATCAGCAACGTATTAATTTAACTTCACTACTCACCTTTGCAGCAATGCCAATGAATGCTTTGCAGCAAGCGATTGACAAAACGCACCTGTGGCATTAAACAAACCTGAAAACTTCGCGATGGACGCCCTACCCATTGACACTGGGATGTAGTTGGGAGATGTCAACATTTTAGGTGTAAATGCAGCAATTCGAAAATTAATTTCCTGATTCATTTGACTTTTAAAATTACCACCTAACACGTTTCAAGCATAGGTGTTGGAAGGAGCAGAAATCAAGCTGGGGGGGTGATGCCCTGGGTTTTCAAATTTGTTATGCGCCATTTATAGTTGTCTCAGAATAATAACTTTTTTCTTGCATGCAAGGTCAAATATGTTTGCTGCAGTGGAAAACTATAGGGAAAGCCCCGGCAGAAACGCGTTACAGAATTGTGCATGCAAACAATTAGTCAGTGGAAAATAAAAGCGACATTTCACGAACTACAATTTCAAAGAGAGTGGGCAACCGGGTCAGAAGAGTTTTCAACGCAACAATAATGGAACTATTACAATTACAAACCTAATTATTTTTTAATGCGTAGTAGTTTCTTTTTATAATTATCCTTTGTGTCGTTTCAAGTTTCTCTCACTTCATTGCTCGCCCATAGTTTCATCTTTCACCGCTCTTGCTTCCACACGTTGGTCGTTAGTTAACTGGTAAGATGAGAGAAAAGTATTTTGTGATTGGACGATCTGTTTCTTGTTATTGTTGTGTTTACTTATCTTGTCTGGCGTTGATTCGATGCATTTTGTTACTTTTCTTTTGCTACATGTGAAAAGTTTTCAATTAAAAATTAATGTGTGCTGGCAACAGGGCTGACTAAGCATTTGACCCACGCGGTCTTTCGCAACCCTTTGTGATTCAAATATGTTAGAGCACATCAATTTGCTAAAACTGAAGTTTTTTTTTAATGTTTCTATAACCTCAGCAACATGCAGTTAATTTCTACTCTTTCATGTTGTTCTTTTTCCTCTTTCTCCATTTGTGTTAGCCTATTTCTTGATTTGAGTCACAAAAATGCATGAATGTACCATTACCACCATGAGTGCACATGTACACTTGCTCTAAATGACCGTCATACGCTGTACCACCCAACCAGTGAACTATATGCTCAAAAAAGGGGCGGCGCAGGTTTGTGAACAAATTGCATCAAAAACGACAGCGTGAATAGTATGGAGCAAGCCCTAGGTCAACGTCTCTTATGTTTGTTGGTGCGATATCGGCTAGATAACCTTGTTATTTTGGGTGTTTCGGTCTTTTAGTATTTGTTGTTTTTTTCAAACTTGACGCCAATAAAACTCAAGTTTCTTTGTACAACCAAAGCCGTGTTAATGTGTTATTATTGCAACTGAGCTCCATAAGCAAGATAATTGGTCAATTGTCGAGTGTCAGCTTCAACCTGGTCCGTCGCCAGCGAGAAGCTGGTGGTGCCTGGTTCTTCTCTCCAGGCGGCACTCCCCTTTCATAAGTGGCGATTACCTTTCTTTCGATCTTCTGGTGAATGTGCTTTTTTTGCCAAAACTTGGCGAGGCACCTGATTCCAAGAGTTGCTAAGCTGGTGATACGTATTCGTTTCGCAATAAACAAGGTCTATGCTTCATTTTTCTATGAACGTAATCAAACAACGGTGATTCACCAACAGCAAAAACGGTGATGAAAGCAAATTCCAGATTCTCTTCTTCCCTTGACCAAATTGAGGACCACTTCATCCCAAGTTTTTCAACTGTGGACTCGTATAACCTAATAACGGGTATTTAACTTCTCCTTTCTGGACAACCCGGTGTTTCGTCATTTTCTGCAATCATCCTAAATGTTCTCATTTCCAGCTTCCTTGTTCTGACATCTTACTGTGGTTAATCCAATAAATGAGGCGAAAAATTTGCACTGGCAGTGCTGCAGCTTCGAAATTCCGGCAATTCTTTTTACATTCTCTCCATTCATCAAATACAATGATGCAGTTTGACAGGTTCGAAAAAGACACAGTATCCTGTGTTGGCATCAAGGGCGTACCGAGGTTAGATGGCGCCGGGGGAAAGAAATAAGTTTGGCGCCCCATTTTCCAAACCAAGGTCTTTTGGGAGTAAATGTACAGTATTGAAGAAAGTCCTAAGTACTTGCGATATTATTGGGCTTTTCGGGGCCCCCCAGTGATTCGGCGCCCGGGGCATTGCTCCCCTTTGGTTACGCCGCTGGTTGGCATTTAAACCAGTTATAATCTCAAAAAACATAGGATAAGAATTAATTTCCAAAAAAACAAGTTTCTAAAAACTGAAGAATTCATTGCTTCATCTTCATCAGGAACGCTTCATTTTCTTTGGAGTATACCGGAAATCGGGAAAAGTACTTTAATTTTGTGGAGCAGATTTTTCCACTTGCTTGTCGCATGTCTGCATTGCTTCGTACTACGTTTTTGCGTTATTACTAGTGCAGGATTAAGGTAGTGCGGGGCCTGTAGCATATTAACAGCGCGGGGCCCTAAGTTGAAAATTCACTCGAACAAGTGAACAACTGTTAAATGATAAATTATGTGGAGATCCATATGACTACCATTAAGCATATTGAATTTCGTAAGTACGATAAACCTGGTCCTGAATAGCGACTGGTGGACATTATGGGCCACATGTATTTTTTACAAAAAACGTATATACGTATCTTTTTACCAAGCAGGAATACATTAGTGTGTAGCTCGCAAGTGCAGAAACAGTAATTTATGCTTCTAACTCATCAACAAGTTTGATCATTGCTATATCCAGAAGAGCGGTTCTTAACCCTTTTCGGAAATAATCTTCCACATTTGTAAAAGAAGACTCCGAATGCAGTACCCAATGGCTAGTGCATAAAATCCAGGGCTGCAAATCAATTTTTTTCTACAAACCCATGTAGATTACCCTCCAAAAACTGAGGTTTGAACAGAAAATACCAAGCAGTGAATCTTTCTACTATGTACCATATCTAGGAATCTGTTAGTCACAAAATGTGCTAGTGAATATATACTGCAACTTTGCCAATGAACTTTTGTGTCTGCCGGAATTATTATATCCTAGTAACATGGCCTTGCTTGCATTTCTGACGGTTATCAGGCAGCATTTTACAATAATTAAATCTCATTCCCAGTGTCCTTCTGGACCTAAGCGTTGAGATGGATCTTTCAACCACTCCATCTTATAAATGCTGAGTGTTCCACTTGATCCTTTTCTTTGGGCTTCCTTCATCAATATCTCTGTTACTTGAACGCATTGCACCTAGCTAATATTTACAGCTTATACGGTGTTACTTACTTGTTCATGAGTTATGCTGAAGACTAAGGTACCTTGATAGAAACAAGACAAAGAAAGATGAAACTAGAAATGAGAAGTTTGATAAATCATACCCTGCCTTAAATGAGCGCTACGCAGTTGAATCCTGAAAACCCCAGATCTTCAGAAGCAAAACCCAGAAAGGCATTGAAAAGCCCAGATGTGGAATCAGTGGCCAAATAATTTCGAAAGTAGCCTACCAAAAAGGCAACGCAGCTTAATATAGAACAATGTGATGAAAGCACAACCAAGCAATATCTGGCAATTTGGTCTCATTGCTCGACTGGTCTCATAATGTTGCATATAACTATAAAATATTTAAATTTTCAAATCACAGTAGTCTAATGTAAAAGCATTCATTTGAAAAACTTCGTTTAATTGCTTATGGCAAATTTAGCAAAATAGCGACTTCTTGGACTGAAAAAAATCTATACATATAGTCAGGGATGGATATTAGGGGCGGCGAAGGAGGCGGTCCCTCGGGCCCACCTTTTTCAAAGAAGCCGTGAGAGCACACCTTTTGAGAGTTTCGCATTTAGTTTTTGCAATATTTTGTTAAAAGGCTTATTAATCACTCTAGAACAGGGGTGGGCAATTACCGGCACACGGGCCACCAAATCGTTTTCGGTGACCCGCAGAAGCACGCAGGAAAAATCTTCAAATCTGAAATTGCCTCGAATAAATCACAGTAAATGTCAGTACGGAGACTAACCTGAAGCGAGACATACTTCTGTTTCCATCATTATCGCTTTGTCCATCCTTACACAAACCTTTTCTGTGTACCACGGTTGTTTTTGTTTTATATGTTTATTTTAAGATCAAATTAGAGGTACGGCCCTCCGTTAGGCGCTTCCTTTCAAAAGTGGCTCCCGAGCCAAATTAATTGCCCACGCCTGCTCTAGAGCCACGTTGAATAGGCTCTGAAACAAGTCATATGTTTGTCAAAACAAAGCGAAAATTATTTGCAAATGTGTGAAAAGGGGCCCCTAAACAATAATGTGTAGACAAAGAACAACTTAAAATCAAATGACTTCAAACAATTTACAAAGTGAAATGGACTTTCACGTAGAAGCAATTTGCCAGACAAAATGAAAAATTTAACTTGCTTTTAGCGATTAAAGTTTCGGTATAGCATGTGTAAAATATAGGCCCCCTTTCTGAGAGTTGGCCTCGGGAACCTAAATTCTAATATCCACCCTTGCATATGATAAAGAACAAATCTAATACAAAGGACCGCGGGGCCCTTAGCAGTTGCTACATTTGTTACTATTGTTAATCCAGCACTGGTTACAACCGTGTTGGCAGTCCGGCCGACAAACCTTTTAAGACATAAATTATAAATTCCGACTCACACGCTACTTTCTTTTATTTGGCTTGCGATAAACAATATGCAGTGATTTTCTCACATTGGAAAAAATCCTGCCGACCCCATTGGCTTTAGGGCTGTTGAGTTTGGCATTTGGACGAATTCGCTTTTGTCCGCTTGGACAAACGACAAGCATTAGTTTGGGTTTTTCATCCGATTTCAAATTTTCATCACTGGGCTGTTTGCTTCCCTAAACATTGTCGCAAGTTTACAAGAAAGTAAGGAATGTGCAGTTCATTCGGGGTGCAGTGTTTTGTGGAGAGTCATGGATCTGTGAAATCATGGTTTACCCCCCCAGCGGCTGCGAAAGTTGAAATCGATAATTTTGCGAAGTCATTTTTCTGTAAATACGTCAATAAATCAAAGATACGTTTCTTCCAAGAAAAACGCTAAAACCAGTGTTAGAAAAACTTGAAAACATTGTGAGTACCGAAAGCATCATTTCCAAACCGGTTGACAAAATATTTTCGTGACTAAAGGGTCCCCACAAACAACTTGAAACCATGTTTAATCTAACGTTGGAGAGTTTTTTAGATCGGCCTCCAATCAGGCCCGTAGTCACGGAGGGACATTTGGGAACAGTGCGCGCCCAAAATTTTGTTCTGCCCAGAAAAAATTTATTTTTGAACATATAATGAAAACAACAACCTTTCCCACGTGAAAATTTTACCCCTTCAAACCTTAAAACCCGGCTACAAGCCTGCCCTCAGGCATACTACTCTACTAATATCATGGTTGACTGAATGTGTATGTGACGTCACCGGTAATCTTTCAACCTGGTGATACCCTTTTGCACAATTTCTGAAACGATTTGAATTTCGCAAACGCTTCTGCTCTCGCTGTGATTTTATCGCAGGTGTTTTCATATTTTGTCAGTATCACTAGCTCTAAAAGATAATGGTTTTCCAGGAAGAAAACATGCGATGAAAGATCTTAATTTTGCGCAAACGCAATTTGCACCAAGTTTCAGTCACTTACCGATGGTTTACAATCGAAGACACGTGCACTTCATATACGTGTGTGTAACTTTCTATCCTTAGACTCCGAGTCCCAACCTGTTGTGCGAGTAACATGTGCATTTGGAATTACGTATCATTTTCAAGTTTCACTGCGCACACGACCATCACGAGCTTGCACATTGCAAACAGACGGTGCATTGATTCGTCACAGAGTTGTATTTTGCACAAGGCCTCCTGTCTGTCTAGGACTGCTATGTCCGTACCGCAGTGCTCATACCCGCCTCATGGACCCCGCCATCAATGACGCTTTGCGAATTGTGACTGGATGCCTGCGGCCTACACCAGCGGACAACCTTCCCATCCTCGCAGGCATCCAACCTGCTGAATTTCGTCGCAATGGAGCCACACTGTTTCTAGCACGCCGTGCCACGGAGCCTGCACATCTGCTCCACTCAGCGCTCACCCGTCCATCGAGTGCAAACGCATGGCGCCTCATATCGAGACACTCATTTGTACCCGCCGCACAACAGCTCATCAGTTCGTCTGAAAACAACAACATACGCGTGGTGCAGTGGGCAGATCACCAATGGAATGCGGAGTGGGCGGACAACCCCACAAGATTCCGCGTTTTCATCCCCATAACGGCAATCACCCCTGAAGCGACCCTCCCAAGAAGAGCCTGGGTCCGGCTTAACCGCCTCTGCACCGGTGTCGGACGTTTTCGCTCCTATTTGTACAAATGGGGTATGGCCTCCTCTGCAACCTGTGAGTGTGGCGCAGAAGAACAAACCGTCGCCCATGTTGTCCTCCAATGTCCAATCCATCGACCTCCACATGGACTGCATGGCCTGACGGTTCTGGACGATGAGACAATCGAATGGCTGCTCAATACCTGCCCCGAGATCTAGTGCGGCCAAGTAGTGGTTAGAACAACTGGCTCAAAAGAAGAAGCTGTGTCCAACCCGCGGCCCGCATGGCCCCTTCGCGGATTTTGTGCGGCCTAGTTTAGGTTTCGCTATAGTAAAACTATCCTACATACTATTTTGACAATCTTGAACTGGACATTTTTGATGCAGGTTGTCCTCAGTGCCACTTTATCTCGTCTGTATACCATTGCAGTTAGGATTTGAACACTTTCAGTATATTAGTTAAAGCTAAATCTCCTGTGCTAAGATCAAGGTAAGCCATTCAATGTGCGGCCCTCAATATGTCATTGAATGCGCGGCTCTGTTCAAGATAGCGACGTACGTTTTGGCTCAGTAAGCCATTTGAGTTGGACAGACCTGGTCTAGGAGCCCTTGTTTCGCATGAGGCCATAAGTCAAAGACGAACAAAGCGCGTTCGGCGCAACGACACAACGAAGCTGATAAAAACAAGCTTACCTTGTCGACAAGGTGAAGCACACATTTAGAAGATGATGTACTTCAAAAAGAAAAAAAACTAAGAAAGCCGTGAAATAGTGGGGCTGTCCTTTGTATCGCGGCCGATCCTCGAAAAGAGTGCATGTCCCCAACCCCGAGTTCCACCGCCCATACACCGCAACGAACAAAGCTTTTGTCATCATTAAAACTGGTGGACACAGTGTGAAAAAGCATTTTTAAAGAAGCTATACCGCGTTTTCAGATCGGTTTAGTAATCAACAGCGGCCTTCTGAAGCTGAACAGCACAAGAATTCCATTTCACAAACTTTTGTTTTTTAGCTGACACATTGAAAGCGTTAAAATGTACGGGTGTTGAAACGTCAATTTAAACAGCTCTTATCATTCTACATAGAGACGTTCAGCATCCAGCGATCTTAATATGGCTTTAAATTGAAGTACCATGCTTGTCCATGTGGAGGACATGTCCTCCTTTTTCAGGATAAATACAAATGCCCTGTGAGGAAACTACAAATGTCAAAACCTCATCCTTTTGTCCTTCGAAAGCTCTCTTGAATATGGTACAATCTACGACTTTTTGGTGTCATTTTCAGAGGCTTGTATTCTGGGACGGGTTGCATTCAATAAACTGTCAGTGTGTTGATTAGAACAACTTGCTGGAAGGTTATGGCACAGTTGCTTTGTGAATACCACTGTTGTTACGATTTTTTGTATCATATGCCATGTTTTGTGCGATTTCATGTTAAGCCTTCCTTCTCAACTTTCGGCCTTTATTCTTGTGTAGTAGAACCCGTACGGGAGGTTGATCGTTTCGAGGGAATTCCAAAACGAACCCGAGCAAGGATTAGGGTTACAGAGCTGCTCAGTCAATCGACAGACAACTTCGCATCCTCAGAGTCCCACGGAAAACTGTGGCCAATGCGTTTGGCAAGGTTCAGCTACAGCCAAAGTGGAAAAAAACATTCCCAACTTGCCTACCGGAAGCCCAGGCACAAGCCCGCAACAGGGGGAAACACGTGATTGCATCCCTCAAAAATATCAACTGATTGCGGCTCTGCCCAGACCTGAACTTCCTTGAACGCTGGAGAGTTCAGGGCGTAGCCTCAAAGGACAAATTGATCGACAGCTCGAACAATGTCGGGCGTCATCACTCCAGGCCAGAGTGGGCCTGAAAATAACGGTGTGGTGTATCCCCCTTTCTCCAAAACTGCACATGTCCGACCCAGTGGTGTGGGGGGGCGGGGAGGGAGGGGGTCAAGCGCACCCCCAAAAGATTTAATCTGTCAAAAATGGCGCCCAGCTTTTGCAGAAAAACACATGCAAGACCGTTTTTTTGTATGTAACAACAAAAAAAGTCCTCATGATCTTTGTGGGAAAAAATTGGCAGGCAATAGTCACACAAAAACATTTCGAACAGAAACCCTACGCACCCCCGAAAATTTGCCTGCTCCTGCACCTATGGTCCAAGCTGCAGTCCCCCCCGCTGTGACGTCATGCCCAGAACTGCATAACTTAGTGGCTGAATCGTAGCATTTTTACGCTACCCTCCATACCAGTGTTTTTCAACCTTGGGGTCCGCGACCCCAGGAGGGGTAGTTGACAATTTTCGGCGGGGTCACGAGTAGATATTATATGTACACAGCTGTATTGCATTATTCGAGTTTGAGATAGGGTTGTTGGGTTAGAGTGGGTTGCAAAAATGGGTCGCGGTACAAAAAAGATTGAAAATCATTGCTCGATACGATGCTATTCATTTTTTAAGTTCAGTGCTTTTGCATGCCACGATAGCGATCGAAACTTAAACAAACATGCGTACTGTGTTTGCATATTTAAAGCGTTTCATTTCTCAAGATGTTGTTTGTACGTAGAAAATGCTCTTGGTTTGATCAACTTTTTTATGTTACACCTCCCTTTAAGAATCATACAGCCGATGTAAAGTCAGTACAGGTAAAGCCAATTTGCGAAATCAGGCTTCCTCCCAGGAAATTTGATATACTGATGAAATAATGGCAGCCCTGGTGTACGTCAGTCTAGGACCTACTTTTCTCAACAGAATTTCTCTGAAAAAATCTAGCCCGAAACACGAACTATATTCATCTACCGCAGGTTACGTCACGAAGAAAACCCCCATTACTGACTGACATACAAATGTAATCCTCCCACCGCAACGGAGCAGCTGATTCAGCGAAACGTCTGTGCGTGAGTCGCCGCAAATATCGTCTCAGAATAGACTTGTCGGGATCATGTCAACAAACGCCGAAGACGTCGTGAAGTATAAATGTCGAAACGGTGCACACGACAGACAGACGATGAAATCATCGGCAGTTCTTTGGGTGACGCGCTTCACTGTGGACGGAACGCTTCTTATTTTTTAGAATTTTATTTCTAGCAAAGGCGCAGACACAAGAATTAACTGGACGGACCAACTGCCAGAACCGAGTTTAACACTCGAGCCCAAAACACCGCAACAGGTTCCCGGTGCAAGCTGGGAATCGATCTTTCAACCTTTTGACTGAACGAGTGATATATCAGCAGTTGCTCAACTGCCTTTGTGTGCTCGGCGGCAGAAACGAACTTGGTTTCTGAGCGACTCCGATACAAACGAACAATCTCGTTGCTCGTCAGACTTCGAAAAATGGCGTTCTTGTGCACTCGCGGCAAATGAACGGTTTGCGCTTCAGATTTCCGTTTGTTGTCGCCAGACAATCCCGAGTATGACAAAGGTAAGAAATTTTATAACCGCCGACTTGCATGGTCACGCGAGCGAAATGTGCACAGTTGCGGACCGTTTTACATCTGGTGCACTTTTGTCCTTCTACAAACAGCGAGCGCAATGACTTCAATAAAACTAACGAACCTAAAATAGAAAATCTTTGGTTGGCCTTTTTTCCTGATCATCATCAAACGCTTTTTCGTTGTACGCGATGCGGGTTGGAGCCATGTCTTGTATGCTTTTCACTGACTGCAGTAGTAAACGGAATTAATTCCTTGTCAAATACCTTTCCCGTCAACTTCATATCACTGGCATGGAGTTGCAAGAGAAAAATACAATCTCAGAAACAAAAGCAAGCACAGTTGCAGCTGTATTCGTTTTGCTTCAGCGCACAATAATAAACTGCTACATGAAGTAATCAACACAAAGCGAACAACAACAAATAAATAAGAAAAAAAACGAAAACAAGAAACATCAGCGAGAAACAGGACTTGTTCTTTGTCAATCAACTGCTCACGAAGACAAGGTTCCTGTTTCGTGTCTACTTCGGGAAATTAAGCAACACTAGCGACCAGGTCAGAAAGTGCAAAACACAACTCTCTGAAATTTAAGCTCGGCGGGAAACACAGCATCTGCTTGAGTTGCAAAGAGCACATGTCAGTGTTCGGAACGACAAGATCACTTCTAAATCCCTCGCAGGCCATGGAGGACGAGCAAATACCGCAGTGACTGCTTCCTTTTGCTTCACACTGGCATTATGCACAAGGTTCTCAGTGAAACGAAGCCGTTGATCAGCGTCTGTTAGCACGGAAGCCTCCAGGGGGGAATCAGGGTGTGCGACACCCCCGGTTGTGGGCTCCGAACGAGGGCCATCCTGCCCAATCGACTTATCTGCGCTTTCCGTTCTCCACAACACGGGACAGGTCGACCACGGCCCGTTGGGTCAGTTGTTTGATTGCTCGCTGGAAATCCCGGTCGGCCTCGACCTGCAGCTGAGCGAAGTCGTTTTGCGCTTGACGCATGTCGGTCAACCTGACAACACAGTGCGTTGCTGTGACAACGGATAATTCTGCGATGGCGGGTTAAAGCGCGGAAATATTCAAGCTGGAAATGTTCTGTGCGCAAAAAATCGTTTTGGTCGAAAAACAACTCGAAAAGTACTTGATCTTGACGTAATCCAGGAACAAATGCTCACGTTTTGAAAAGATTTTAGGCAAAAACGAATTTTATCGAAAGAGCTGAAAGAAAAACAAGCGACATTAGCATTGGCTGGAGGAGGCCACTTTACATAGCCATGGACCGCAACTGCTTAGTGCCGAAGTTCCGCAAAACCATAAGCCGGTTTGTTTCAGTGCGCTTTATGAAATTGTTACAGAACTTAATCGTCTGCAACAAAGAGCGACACGAGCAAATATTGCTCCGGAAACAACAGATGAGTCAAGTGAAGCAAAAGTCTTGTTACAATCGAAACAACGCAGGAATCTTGCTTAAGTTTTCAAGAACGTATTTCAACGCGGCTGACGTAATAGCGACGACAACTGAAACACGCGAGCTTGTTTACGCGGCACAACGCGAACTAAAACCCAACCTTTTTAGGCTCGCGGCGCTCTACAGAAATGTTACCTGCGGCACCTAGTGGCGAGCCCAGAGCAATTTGCTTTAAGGTTTGATGACATTTTGAAAATGTATTTTTAACTGATATATTGAAAAAAGAATTAGCTCCCGGCACCCTGGGGCGCCGCGCCACCGGGGATGCGAGCCACTGGCCTGAAACAAACGATAGGAACAGACGCACAGCAACACGCGCAGTTTCTAAACTACCCAAAGAACCGAGATAATATTCACTGCACGTTGTTATACTCAGCAACTGCAGTGGGTCGTTCTTCTATTCGAGTCAGTCGTGGCCTTAATCATTCGCAGCAGCGAGACTCAACAGTTCCCATCTAACGTCAACACAAAAAATTGTTGCTGAAGATCTTCTGGCTCTAGTTCCGGGTGAGATGTTTCTGACCAGCGATTACTATCTGACAAACCCCCACCTCATTGGATTAAAAGCTGCTGCCAGCATCTACCTGTGCTTTTATTGAAAAAACGCTAATTCACTGGTTCGCATGTAAAAACTTTTAATGCTGATTTGAAAAAAGCATCGAGTACGGTTGGTTTTGGAGCGCTGATTCAAAAATAACCTCCGATTTCCTGTCACGTGACTTTTTGCATGGAACGCATGGCTGATTTGGTGGCTTGAGATGCAGAACATATTTCACGATATGTAGATTATGCTCGCGTGTAAAAATAGCAATAAAATATTAGCAGCATATATCTGCGTAAGCAGTGGTCGACAAACTCTCGTCTTGGTGGTCGAAACCTTCCTTACATTCATAATTGAAGATCTATGCATGATCGACATCACATGACAAATGTGCCCTAGCAGCTGCAGTATTAATATATTATCGTGGTTTTTAACCTGTTTTGGCCCACGGTCCATCTTTTCAAAAAACATCCGATGGACCACTTTGCTATGCTGACACCTCATGAATAACCGGCCCAAACTATATTGCACTAGGTTACATTTTTCAGGAACGATCTATCAAGGATTTATGGAACTCTGTGGACCACGTTGAGAATCGCTGTTATACTATGCTGAGAAATGAAGTATGTACCGTTCCACATTTGCGAGAGTTTCGCAGTCCTCTGTTCGCCGACCACTGTTATTTTATGGACGCTTTCTCTTTTTTGATTTACGAGAATGCTGATGTTTCTTACATCTCGCAAGGCACCAGCAGTTTTCTGCCATTATATCAATGTTCCACCAGCCTTGGTATCGTTTTGCCGTGGTTTTAATATCTTGGCGGAAACCTTGCTATTCACTTGTGGCCACAGATTTAAGGTTTGGCTTTGGTGACCGCTAGGATATTTTAAGAGACCGCAGGTATTTTATCTGAATACCGACGTTCTTGCAAAACGAGGCTTTAGTATATTTTGTTGGCGGCCGTAAGGTGAGGTGTTGATGTATCTCGAGAGACCGGTGGAAAAATTTAAGGGACCGTTTCGGTTCCTCATAACGGCAAGTAAAAAAATTGCTTGTGTTTCTTACTTTTTTCAGAGTATCCCTGATGATGACTAGGCAAAACGTGCATGATGACTAAGCAAAACGTGCATGATGACTAGGCAAAACGTGCACTTTTGCATTCATGTTACAGCCCAGTGTTGGAAGCGCGCAAAGAAGCTGCTAAGCAAGTTTTCCATAATTTTGTGTTTTTGTAAAACAAAAAAACTTGCTTGCATTGCCTGGCTAGAAACTTTCCTGACTTACTCTAAAGTGTTAATCTCATATCAGCTGTCTTGTTTTTGCCCCGTCAAATACTCCTGCTTTTAACAAATCCTTGCCCAAGGCAGGAAGTTTCGGGAAATATACCTGAAACATGCCTCATCCTTATCCAGGATTCTCACATACTGCTTCATTAGACCCAGCTTAATTTGAAGTGGTGGTACAATAAATTTGGTTGGGGCTGGTATAGCACTAATGCTCGATTGCAGATGTTTTTTTCCAGAAATAAAATCATTTCTCTCAGGCCATCGTTCTTGTTTCCAATGTTTTGTTTCCGACACACAAGGCGGTGATACTTAGTAGAGCCACTCTGTTGGCCAAGTGACATACACACAACCCTGAAGGCAACGCATATCAGCCAGTTGTGCGCGGAGTATCTGCACTTACTAATCAGAACTTTCATATTTTCATACATTTCCTTCAGATACACAGAAAGTTGACCAATCCAGACAGAGGCATATTTGTTTCGATTTTGCAACAGTAAACACTTTGAGCTAGCCTTGGAGCTGTCTATGAAGAGCCGCCATTCCCTTGGATCATACACACGCAACCCATGGCATGCAGGAGGTCACATACGTCAAGACTAAACACAAATCATGTTTCACGATAAAGTACCGAACCAAAGTTCCTCTTTTCGTTTCCAAATGGAGAAAGTCGTTCTAGGGGACAGTAGATTGTAAGTGATTTAGAAAAACCTACTTGAGTGGTATTGCCAAGTTTTTTTAACATTGACCAACGGGTGCTGGACTACCATATAAATTTCTAGCGGGCACCAAAAACAAACTGAATAGCTGTCCAGTCCAAAGCGTTACAGCGCAAAACATTTATGAAAACAAATGGACAGTTGAAAAGCTGAGTGAAAGCAAAGTTGCCGCGAATCATTTGAGCGTTAGATCGGGTGCAACACGTTGAACACCACGACTTGAGCCTGTTTTCTAGCAATTTCGATGTGGCAGTATTGACTTTGAAGAGACGAGACTGTGGCACAGGTTGCAAGCGGGAAGTCTTGCAAAGTCGTATCAGAAACAATAACGCAGCAGCCAACGATTGAAATGAAAATATATTGTAAACTTTCGAAACAACCGTTTTCAACGACCTTTGCTGACGATGGGAAATTGCTTGTCGCAACGTCCATGCAACGTGACTTAATTTCGAGCATTGGTTGTTGCGTTAATCGTTTCTGATACGAAAAGGCTGATTGTGGCAAAACAAAGAAACTGTGACAACACCGGCGATAACACAACCACCGGATGATTCACGCTCTTGTTACTCGTAAAACAACTGGCGAGACCTTCGTGTGGGATTCACAGGCCTCGGGCAGCGTCGGCTGATGCTTGTTTGTTTAAACGCAAAGCAGATTGCCATTAGTCAGGACTTTTTACCGTAGCAAGGATAATAATCAAAGAGACAAACATGGGTCGAATCCTAAACCTTTCGTTCTATGCTGAGGTGCTTGACACATGAAAGTGATCATTTATGGAGGGGGTACCGCAATGCAAAGCATAAAAAACACTGAAAAAGCGCAGACATTCTACAATAATGAGAAGCTCCATAGTTTGCTGCAAGTTTAAGAAATCGACCAACTGGGCTCTGCTTTCGTGGCTTTGCGATGAATCGGACATGCACTGCTCTGGCGCGTGTTCAAGCAATTATTCTCCAGAAAGGCGACGCAGCCGGATTACAGAGGAAATCGATTTCACGCTGTACTATGCGCAATTGCGCAAACAATTGACTCGACGTCTGTCAGGTGATGCGCAAATCGGTCGTATCTTTCATCAATGCGATCGCGATTTGCTTGAGTGATATCGGATCAAACTGAAGTGAAAGCTGACATGGACACTCGTGAGAAGGTTGTGGATTGTGAAAGGGATGGATGCGCTGGTCTGTTTATTAAAACTTTCCTTGTTTGGGGGTTCTGATGTGCAGTGCATCATTTAAACACGAACTCTTCGTGCCACTAAAAGTTACCTTTCCAGGAAAAAACATCTTCACCACGTTTCTTTACCAACAACAACGAATCGCAAGGACAGAAACAACTCTGTAATACATTTCTGTATCCTCGAAAACATACGCCGGTAGCGCGTGCGGCGAAATCAGCGCATTGACCGCCGAGCAACATTTTACGCTGCTCTAGGCTGGAGATTTCCTGGTTCCGAAATTACTTTTGGTTCAATTTTGAGAACTGCAATTTTTGGCGTATTAACACCATAATGAGACCGAGGTAATTTTATTTTTTGCACACGTCAGTCCATGGCTTCTTATTTTCATCGACGCTTGACAACCTTGTTCAGTTGATCGAACGAAGCGACTTTTAAATCTGTCTACAACGCAAGTTTTTTTCTCTCCGCCGATGAAAATATCGCTTTATGAATTTTCAGTCGCATTTCTAAGCGAAGAACTTTTCAAGCCGCTTTGCGCCGACTCTCTGACATCACCAATCGTTAGAATATAATTCGAAATAATATTCATTCTAATTTTCACTGTCGTTCATTCACATATTGTCAAAACGATATTTCAGAGTGATTCCATATGTTGGTCATGTACGAGTGCAATACAAGGAGAGACGTTTTGTAACTACCATCGAACGCAGTGCTTTGCAAAGTCGTTGATACGTCACGAAAAAGCATGTACCGACAGGATCACTCACGTGTTTGCAGAATCAGCCAATAGCATTTTGAATTGGCGATGGAGCGCCGTCACGCATCGGCGCGCAGCACCTTCGAGAAGACTAAATCTCTTCGCATTCGACGCTTGTTTCTTCAGAAGCTTCGAGAACTTTCGCTTGAAATGAACCACGCTGTCGTTTCTGCGAAATGACGAACGATTGTGGCGAGGAGTTGGGATGTACACGAAAGTTGAAGAACAAAGATATCTGTTGCGCGACTCAGTGCTTTGTAACAGCTGCAACTGGATTTAACAAAGTGAACTTTTCCTTCTGTAAACAATCACAAACGTCACAAAACAGTCAACATAAACGAAGACAGTGTCTACTCCCCCAAACTACAAAACCTGTCATTCACCGTTGGAATGGCGATGAACTACCTCGCGAGCAGTTTTTGGGGTGCCAAAAATTTTGACATAAGGTAGCAACAGTATTTGGTTCGGGGTGCCGCCTCCCAAAGCGCAAAAGGACATGAGATGCTAGAAATTTGGGTGGGCATGGTAAGTTGGTCCTCTCCCGGGTATAACTATGCTACGATAGATGAACCGTATGTTTTCACAATTCACAGCCTAAAGTAAAACAAGAACATTTTCAGCGAAATCTGCATTGTGAAAATTCAAGTTAGTGCCAGCACTAATGGCCCTCGTGGGAACTCCTACGACTAAAACTCAAAGGCCCATTCTAGCCTGAGGTGGCCACAGTTCGTTAGAGATAGTTTCACTTTTAAGTGCACATCGTCATTTCAAGAACTTAATCACAGACGTGTGGGCAAGATGCGAAAGGAGTTCGTGCGGGACATCGCGTGCTAAACGTCATAAGATTGATGCGTTGTTTGAATGTCCTGAAGACGTTCGCCGGGTGACCGCTCGCGTTCACATAAAGACATTCAAGCGGATCAAGCTTAGGCGCCATCGCCGAGGCCTTATTCGAAGGTTACGGGTTCGAAGACCCTGCGCGACAGGCAAGGCCGGCCATTGAGTCCAGGCTGGACTTAGCAGGACTCGTGCAATTGGCCGAGTAAGAGCTGCGCACGACAATGCAGCGGCGATGGCGACCTCCAAGGCCTAATGCTGGGTCCCCCCCCACTTTCCCGCATCACAACGCTTTCATTGCGGATTCATTTCGCATGAAACCACTCACTGCATTAAACTGCCGGGCCAGAAGGGGCCAGCCTCTAAGTCTGAAGGGTCTCGAATTTGGCCAATTCGACTCTTGTGTGTAACCAACTCTTGGCACGGCCGCTGACAAAGCGGATCCGTTAATCACAAACGATAGTAGCAAGAAGCCACGAAAAAAACTAGTCAGTTGATGGTTGCAAGTATTTTTCATCGAGTTCGCCCCCAACCTTTTTTCAGCGAATTGGTTCCAAAGTTTCTTCAGCTGTCGCTGATTCCTCTTCATCTTCTTGCACAGCTTACGCATGGGCGCTTCGATCGCATTGATCCGCTTCTGTCGATGGACGTTTTCCGAATCGCTGAAAGGCCTGAAATGAATGAAGGAAAAATTGCTTCAAGGTCATTTAGTTTTTGTCAAAAGCGTTTTATTTCGTCATTCAAGCGGGCGCCCCCCCACGAAGTGTGCATACGAAAGCTATTGAAGTAGAAGGGCATCGCAGCGGTTATGGTCGGGACCATCGTCAAGCTTTTGATGTAGGGGGGGAGAGGTGTTGACAGTTCTCTTGATGCTTTTCAAAGGACATTTAGACTTCTAGAGATTATTCGGACTTTATTTCATCATGCGTACTTTGAACACTATGTGGATACAGTGGTGCAAGGCCGTTCTTCAAAGAAAAATTGTATAACAACTGGTTATCAACTGCATTTATTAAAAACTCAAAATATTCAATACATGGGCAGCACAAGGGTAATGCCAAGCTCGTTACACTTACTTCACCGGATGTTGTAACACAAACTTGCAACACAATGGCTGCAGTAGCAACACAAGAATTTTGAAGAATGCCAAAAACTACTGAGGATGAATGACATGTTTTTCGAAGATCAAGGACATAGCCAGTTTTGATTGCAAGTTCAAGGACAGTCCCAAGCATTCAAGGGTTCACAGTTGCCCTGCCCCCCTGGCAACCTTGGGGGAGGGAAACAACACATGGAGAGAAACATATTTCACAACTGCGGTCATACTCGTAGAACAACATTTTATGTTAGGGGGAGTGGGGGCGCGCGTAGGACAACTGTTTTGCAGTGTTTCCCCACCAAACATCTAGCCCGTAACAGAAGGCAGTTAAGAACATTTTTACCCCGAACTTCTCGCAGAATGTTCGCGCGATGGGACTAAAAGAAAAAGTCATCATAATTCTCGATCTTTGAAAAGACATTTCGCAGCTGCGAGAAGTTGTGTTGCCCGAGCTTACAAATCCTTTTTCTCAATCTTTCACAAACATTTGCTTTGCCCGAAGTACAACGACTGAACCAGGAAGCGCGGGGCTAAACGCAGGCAGATCACCACTAAACGAGCCTCACCTGACCTCCTCCTCATTTGCTGTCGACAGCTCATCGCTCTGGCAAAAAAAGTAACAGTGGCTGACAAAAAATCAGGATAATTTTGTCGCGGGTAAAAAAACGTTTGAGATCTTGTTGAAGCTCAAAGCCTGCGGTAAAACTTCCAAATTGCCTTTTCTTTCAATCAACAATTACACAGAACAGTGGCGATTCGTGCAACAAAACGGAAAATAAAAAATGATTGACGTGCGGCGGCGTCGGATCTCCTGAAACGTTTACTTGTCACGTGAACAGTGTCGCGACTGGAATCGAGTTCAAATCGAACAGAACGTTTCAATTGAACAAAAGCAAAAGCTACAAAAATCTGACGGCGAACTTTGCTCCGGCAGCACTTCCGGCGCATATTCATCGCCGCACTTGCGATGCTGCACGCCGCCAGTGGTGGGAGGAGTCGCGCGAAAGACAATGAAAACGCGCGAGAGACACAAGAGTTCGGAGAGGATTACAAGAAGAGCCGATAAACAAACAACTCCGTCCAACGGAAAATTTCACAAGCCGCTTAGCGGCTCAGCAATGCGCTCCGGGCACTCAGCGAAGTTGAGCAGCCGGTTTGGCAGATCCGGCCACGCATACCAACCAGTGGCTAAACCTCGGCGCTTAGGTCCCGGGAAAACGCTCCTGACACCAAAGACGTGCTTTTTCTATCCGTGTTTCACGTAAATTTGAGATTCGATGGAGGTTAAGGAATTTGTTTTTATTCTGCAAAGTTTCGAAGGGTCCACAGTTTCTGTAAATATTGGTAAAATATCACAGAAAAAAACAACACCGGGATCACGGCAGCCTGTGTCAGATCTCGGTGAAAGGCACGCGATGTCTGCAGCATTTAGGTTTCGCGATGGTTGAGCTAAAAACGCACAACTGTTTGTAAGAATGAGAGCATGGTGTAAAATTCTTCTTTTTTACGATTCTTCAAAAAATGAAAACTACCACAAGGGTGGGTGTGCCAGGAAAGTCAAAGCTGGTCAAAAGTTGGGCTTGAACATTCGATGTTGTGTCTGTGCAAATGATGAATAGATTTGCAAATGATCTGCTGCTTATACAGATGATGGCCACGATAAAATAGCGGAAACCTGCCACGGCAAGCACAGAAGAAAAATGTCCCGCCTGACACAGGGAGGTTTGTTTTCCGTTGCATTTTACAAAATAAACACAGAAACCTTTCCACCATGTTCTACTGCAGTTCGAAACGAAGGTCAGTATTTGTTTACGTCTTTTGAGGAGGTGTATGTGTGCGAGGGCAACAAGAATGAAAAACACGCAGAACAACCAACGTGGCGTCTCCGTGAGCAGCCCAGCAGCTCTAGAGCGTTATGCCAAAAAACGCCACAACGTGGGGGTGGTGCGCTTCATATTCGCCCAATTCACGTGGGTCGCCTCCTCATCGCGCGTCTAACAACCGCTTGCCAACCCCCTCCCCCCAGGGAAGAACAGCGAAGGTCAATATAAGTGCAAATCACGGTTGGAAGAGTTTCAGGCCAAAAAATGCTTTCTGCGTGGCCCATGGCGCGGAGCAAGCGGAAACGGGCCCCCGAAGACCACTCGTGACACTTCATCATGGGGGGTGCAGAGCGAGTATAAACGAAACTGAACTGAATGCTCTGCATTCCAGGCGCACGCATAAAGCCGCGACTGAGATCGATTCTAAGAACTAGACGCTAATACGATTAATCGAACTCCGCTGCCATATTTGGTGATGATGGTGGACCTGGCTCTGTGCAATAAAAGATCGTCCAATCCAACGATACACAACCTGCCGTCATTCCCCGCAAGCTTCGATAATGAAATTTGCGGCCGTGCTGGCGTATATTGAAGCAAAACAAACGCAAGGCAAGAAAATCAGTCGACACGATGCGTAACAATCTGGATGGTGATGTCACAAAGAGT
>JGI24158J21664_10000013_pt1 | contig 76162 bp, 54 predicted proteins | sample Ectturendosymbi3_FD_21664 | JGI IMG/M metagenome (IMG submission 21664) | reverse complement strand
CCGGAGTACGGCACTGGAGTAGAAATGAAGAGCCGCAAACGAAACGTCGGCGAGCCGCAAGTGGCTCGCGAGCCGCATTTTGCCCACCGTTGTTATAGACAGTAGTCGAATGTCTCTCAACTAAGCAATAGCTCAGATTTAAGGAACTATATAATTTTGGCAGACGAAAGTTCTTGCAAAAAATAACGTATACAAATTTGCCCGCCTGGTTGATTTGAAAAAGCAAAAGCATATTTGCAACGAAACAGCACAAGGTCACTCAAAGTTGAGCACTTCGCAATCCTTGCAAATGAGTCGTGACTTCGACGATATTCTCTTGGCGCTTAGCAACGGCACCGTTACTATGTGTTTCTTCGTCCTTTGCTGCGTTGAACATTCGAGAATGAGCGCGCGTGGGTAAGTCATTGTGAACACAGTCGAGTGTTTATCTCTAAGGTTCTATTTCGTCGGTGACGAAGACTTGCTGGAGATCATTGGAAACAGCAAGAATATCGCCAAGTTGCAGAAACACTTTAAGAAGATGTTCGCTGGAATCACTGCCCTCTCACTGGAACACGAGGACTCAGTTGTGAGTGGAATATCGTCAAAGGAAGCGGAAGAAGTGAGTGTATAGTTGCGTTGTTGGGGCAGTGTTACCTACCTCATGTGAAGTGAACAGACCGAACTACATGTAACCAACAACATTTAAGCATTATCATGGAGGAACTGCCCAAAAACAGATATTTTTTAAAGATACGTGCTGGTGTATATAATCTCGATGCGATGTTACAGTACGCAGTAAAATTCTTAATACAGCTGAAATTGGCCATCGGACTCGTATTTTTTTATTTGCACAACACAAGATCATTCGTTCTGTACAGGTTGTCTACAAAACTCCAGTGTCGATTGCCAAAAATCCAAAGATCAACGAGTGGCTGACTTTGGTGGAAAGCGAAATGAAACAAACCCTGGCCAAGCTGCTCGCGTCGTCAGTCACTGATGTCAATTCATTCAAGTAAGAGACTGAAATTTTTGTTCAGCGTATTGTCACTCACTTAGCAGGTTTAGCTGTAGTTGTTGTCGAAGGAAGGTGTATGAAAGTATCTGTGCGGCTTAAGGCTGCTGTGCAAATGATCATCTACTATCGGTGCAGGCGTATTATGTGTAGTAGCTCTTGGTCCTCTTCGTTTTTGATGTCAGCAATTCCAAGTAAACTGTTTTGAATTCGACCGATTCTAATGTTTAGGGAGGAAGCCGTGGACAGGATGAAGTACATGGATTGGATGGACAACTACCAAGCTCAGATCGTGATACTGTCGGCCCAGATATCGTGGTCGGAAAGTGTCGAGAAAGCGTTGCAGTCTGCACAGGATCGCGTCACTCAAGGCACTGCTGCGTTGGAAGGTGGGTTGGGCTGCTGATGTGAATACCGCTCAAACTTGGTTTAAGAGAACTGAGATTGGTATGATCTGCGTCAATATGCGGTGACCAGTGGTTTTCGTTAAACGATCTGTCGCTCTCACTCGAATGGAAAACTTGCTGTATACTCACCACGATTCACGCTGAGTTCTTTGCTTAGCTTGCATCGACGCCCGCAGCTTGTCACGTGACGTGCGTCGCGAAAAACCAAATATTCGGCTCTCTGAAAGAAGTTTTTCCTCCTTTGCAGGCGTCCTTCGCCAGGTCGAGGACACTTTGAACGTGTTGGCCGACTCTGTGCTGCACGAGCAACCTCCGGTGCGGAGAAAGAAACTCGAACATCTTATCACAGAGTTAGTGCATCAGCGCGACACCACCAGGCTGCTAATCAAGGTTTGCACTTTGTTCTTTTTTACTCAAACCGTTTTAGCGGTTTCTGTGATAAAAGTGCTTTGCTGCAAGTAATACTTGTGTTTTTTTGGTGGGTTGATCGAATGTGTGAAAGCTCAACTAGGACAAAATTGCTTTCTTAACAGCGTCATTGACAGTTTTGTCATAGTATAGTTTCGATTATCTCACGGAATACTTGCCGATAAAATTTTAGAATGCAAACTTTTGTCGAGACGGTGTTCGGTGTTGTTTTTGTTTATATGTTCGGTGTTGGAAGGGCGCTGAATGACAAAAGCTTGAGTCCAAACCTGTGCGGCAATAACGTGCAGCTTAAGCGTGGTTCAACAGTAATTCTGTAATATTTTGATACAACTTGTGCGACAATTCGCACAAACCTTTTTCCTGAAAGCTTTCGAGATACGACATGTTGCCATTTGTGAACGTCACCATGACAATAACCGAATCCTGGTCGTAAAGCATTGCCAAACAAACTGCTGACATCTCGTTTTATGCTAAATCGAAAGGCATCGCAACGGTTTGTTTGATCAACTAGAACAAATGCACTGGCAGTGCCAGGATGTCCCAGTTTTCAAGTTTTCATTCATTGAGGTTGGTGAGGCTGTGGAACGGAAACTTTTTTCATTGCAATTTCAGGAAAAGATTAATAGCCCTCAGGACTTCACGTGGCTCATGCAAATGCGCTTCTATTACAACCCTCGCCAGACTGACGTGTTGCAGCAGCTGTCCATACACATGGCAAACGCTACATTCCAATACGGGTTTGAGTATCTTGGAGTGCAAGACAAATTGGTGCAAACTCCACTCACTGACAGGTCGGCATGCATTTGATCTACGCGGTCGATGCTGGTCCGCCGTTGACATGGTAACGCTGTTGAACTGTATTAGCAACAGTTTGTGTACGCCTGCTTCCCCCAGTTTGAAGTGTTGTAATGCAGACTCCGTTCGGACCAAGTAAGAGCAGATTTTCATAGAAAGGTTTTTCACTCAAGATGGTTGTGCATGGTGCTCATTCCTAGTTTTAATCGTTAGATCTTCATCTAGTTGTACAGTACTGCAGCCATGAAGACTATGATGGTCACGATTGTGCAATAATGTAACATTTATTTGCTCACATTGTAAGCAGCCTGTAGGTTTTGGTACTTCGGCCATTGGTTGCTGTAAAAAAAACAAACGATGTGCTGTTGAGTGTCTTATTCTACTTCCAAGCAAGCAGTATAAGTCAACAAGCTACCTCCCACAGATGCTACCTGACGATGACTCAAGCACTGGAAGCTCGACTGGGTGGTTCCCCTTTCGGTCCCGCGGGTACTGGAAAAACGGAAACAGTGAAAGCGCTTGGCAATCAGCTCGGAAGATTTGTTCTGGTTTTCAACTGCGACGAAAACTTCGATTTTCAGGTGACATTTGCAGCAACATATTCGGGAAAAGCGCTCATATTCTTTTTGCTATTTTATTTTTTCCTGATTTCGTCCGAACGGAGCTTTAAAGGTGTATGACTATACGTAGTTTAGATAAGTTAACGCCTCGCATAGCATGCTGAAGTAGTTTCTTTGTAAATAACTTTACTTGGTTTTCAAATGTTCAACACAGTATTTGACGGTCGGTTGTTTTAAGCAAAGCCGTTTGTTGCGTGATCCCAGTTTGCGGCAATTTTAAGGAATTGTTTTCTTTATTTCGGAAAATTGCTGTTCGCCTTGCGTCGCAAGCTTGTGCATGCAGAGTTTGCTTGCGTCACCACTTTCGCTTACATCTGCACGTTGCAGGCGATGGGGAGGATCTTCGTCGGGCTCTGCCAGGTCGGCGCCTGGGGGTGTTTCGACGAGTTCAACCGACTGGAGGAGCGCATGTTGTCCGCTGTCTCACAACAGATCCAACACATACAGGAGGCTCTGCGCATGCATTCGGATCCGAACAGAGATCCGAACAAACCGGTCAAAGCTGAGCTGCTCGGCAAACAGGTCTGAAAGTCAATGGCTCCATTCTGTTGCAGGTGACCTCGTGATTCTCTTAACCGCGAAGAACTTTCGTTTCTTCAGGTGAAAGTCAGCCCTGAGATGGCCATCTTCATCACGATGAATCCTGGATACGCGGGCAGGTCGAATCTTCCCGATAATCTGAAGAAACTGTTCAGGAGTCTTGCTATGACGAAGCCCGACCGACAGCTGATCGCTCAAGTCATGCTTTACTCGCAGGTGAGGAAGGCAATACCTTGGCGAGTAAACTTCCGTTATTATTTTGCGAACAAACGCAGCGATTAATGTATCACAGGATATGCGAGCATCGCATGGACTTTGCTGCTAAAGCGATGCAACAACATGTGCTGGTTGACAAGTTATCGGCTAAAATCCATCTTGCTGTCCTTATAGTTGTTTTGGAATTGCCCCTTAAAAAACACGTATGAACCATGTAAGTGAGAAACAACAAAACCATTGATCTGAATTTCCAAAGGACAAATTATTCGTAGAGATACACTGCACATCATTAGCTGAAAACGGCGGTAAACGAAATTACGTTTTTGTGGCTCTGTTGAAACAAGCAGGAACTTTTGATTTCAATCGTTCATAAGACGATGTGTCACGAAATTTTACTTCGCCGTGTTGATTCTCACGTTTTCAAGGCAGGGTTTGATCTTTGCAGGGTTTCCGCACGGCCGAGAAATTGGCCAGCAAGGTCGTCCCTTTGTTCAAGCTGTGCAGCGAGCAGCTCAGCAGCCAGTCTCACTACGAGTTCGGTCTGCGAGCTCTCAAGTACGTCCTGGTGTCAGCCGGCAATGTGAAGCGCGACCGGATCCAGGCCATCAAGCAGATGAAGAGAGATCGCGGCGAAGCGGTCGACGAGGCGCAGATCGCCGAGAACCTGCCGGAGCAGGAAATTTTGATTCAGGTGAGGTTTCCGTGAGTGCGATGGTACATATTGAACGTTCAGTGGTGTGTGGTGGAGACCTTTATCTTTAGTCAGAGGGAAGTTGTGCGCTGGGTGAAACTGTTTCCCTGTTTTGAGAAGAACATAGTTTCTGTGTCTCGAGATATTTTCTTCGCGTTAAGCGAAACTTTTTTTCTGCAAATGATCCACTCTTCTTTCTGATGTGAGAAAACTTTTCTCTCTAAAAGGCGAAAGCCTTTGGAACGAGTCCCAACTCTCGTCTGAGCAAAACCTTTCGGACTGATCCAAATGCAGCCCTACACAAGCACCGCACTTCACTCCTCGCTCGGGGGATTTACCGTACACGAGAATTGTCTTTCATCGTAGCGCAGCCTCTTTCCTGTTAAGTTCCTGTCATGGTGGAATGAATCGGCTGACCGCCCTGCTAGTTAAACCTCCTCGTAGTGCGCAATGTTGACCTTCCAGAACCTAAACGTGCTTGTTATTAAAGTAGACGATACACTGGTTCTGAAGATCTGTTAAACGTACCGACTGTCTCGTTGGCTGACCTAGCTATCCGATGTGAACCTGTCTTAAATTTAGGTGCATATTTTACATCACTCTTGCGCCTCTTTAAACGCGCCAATGCTTTTATTTCCCCGTTGACCTGTATGTGTTGCATTTATTCATTTCAGAGCATCATGGAGACAATGCTTCCGAAGCTGGTAGCGGAGGACATACCGTTGCTGCACAGCTTGCTCAACGACGTATTCCCAAACGTCCCGTACCAGCCAGGCAAGATGACCAGACTGCGCGAAGAGATAAAAAAAGTTTGCAGGGAAATGCATCTCGTCTATGGCGAGAATGGAGAGCCAGGTAACCATTACTTCTGTGGAGTTTGTTTCTTCTTTAAAATCAGGACGCATGAATCTGTCATTAATATTCCTTTGCCATCGTTATTGCCTTGATTGTGAATTTTTTACAAAAGAACTGTCGTTCTGTTCTTGTTGACTGATTCCGTGTTTTTATTTTCTCCTGACATAAACAAACGATGACGCAGTCATTTCCAGCCGTGCTCTCAAATCAAGCAGGCCCAGACGACCACGTTATGTTGCCAAGCGTTCAGTGCGAAGTTACCTTGGTTCGCACGAACATTGCCGCTAACTCAGTGCCCCCAGTCTTTCGCCAGCAATACATACATTGACCTCATTCCTGGAAAAAATTGCTCTACAGCTTCTGTATTGACTTCCCGTGTTGGTTGTGCTGTGATTGATATTCCGGTGTACTTGATAATGTACGCGCTAGCCACAGACGAACTCCTGTTTAACTGCTCATCGGTGAAGTGTGAAACGCATCTGTTTCATTTGCAGGAAGTGCATGGGTCGATAAGGTGATCCAGTTGTATCAGGTGTCGCTGATCAACCACGGACTGATGATGGTGGGTCCGAGCGGCTCGGGCAAGTCGTCAGCTTGGAGAGTTCTACTCAAAGCTCTGGAACGTGTCGAAGGAATCGAAGGCGTTTCATACACCATCGACCCGAAAGCAATTAGCAAGGTATTGTGACGACGTTGGTGTGTCGTAGCCGTTGGATTCGCTCGATGTTGTTATCCACATTTATTTCATTGGCTCTTGGTATGTTGAAAAATATTACGTTAACTTCTTTGATGTTCCATGCTCTTGGAAGTTTCACTATTTGTGTACATGAAAATAAGACAAAAAACTGACATTGATTAAATTTAATAGTGTTTGCTACTACACAAGTCTGCGGTAATGCGGTCGTGTTGATGAGGTTTTGTCGTGCGATTGATAAACTACGAGGCTGTTTTTTCCCAAACAAGAGCGCAAATCCATTGGTTGCGAAACCGAAAATCTTCTGTTCTACAGGCCATGCTGAGCACTCCCGTTGCTTTTGGTTGTCAACTAACTTAAAGGCTATGCTGAGTGGTTGGGAAAAGTCTATCGTGTCTCTGAGATAGTTTAACAAAAACTGTAACGGTGGCATGTTACGGATGTTCAAAGCTAGTCCTAAAAACTGTCACCCCTCATCCATGAATGCATTTGAACGAATATGTCGTCTTAATTTCGTCAGTGATATTGTCAATAGACGACTCTTTAAACAGTGTCTTCGTTCGTTTGCCGCAACTTTTACCTTCGCGCCCCTGAATGCAGGAACACTTGTACGGCACACTCGATCCAAACACTCGCGAATGGACGGACGGTCTCTTCACCACCATTCTGCGTCACATCATTGACAACGTCAGAGGCGAGCTCGGTCGACGTCACTGGGTGATTTTTGACGGCGACGTTGACCCGAACTGGGTGGAGAACCTGAACTCGGTTTTGGACGATACTCAGCTGCTGACTCTGCCCAATGGCGAAAGACTGGCTCTTCCCTCGTGTGTGCGCGTCATGTTTGAAGTGCAGGTGTGTGTGTTGCTGTTCGGTCGATTCAATCCTGACATATGATCGAGGCAAGTCGAAATTTATTTGTAAGAGCGCCTGCTTTTATTTGACAGGATTTGAAATACGCGACCCTTGCCACCGTGTCACGGTGCGGCATGCTTTGGTTTTCTGATGATGTCGTCAGCACTGACATGCTGTTCACAAACTACCTGACAAAACTGCGTCACATTCCTCTCGACGATGCTGAAGAAGAGTTGACAGCAGCGGGCAGCATGTTCCAAGTCGCCCCAGCCCCAACAGGTCTGTTCATGGTCGCGGTGATGTTTAACTGGAGCGTGAACTCACTCTGACACGTGTACGGTAATGGCCAAGCCAGGTACAGGAATCTGTACTGGATGCGAACATTTGATGGAATCAAATTACTTGCGTGCTTTTTGTTGAGGCTTCTGTTGAAGAAAAACGACAACATATTTTATAGTTGTCACCTAAAACTGCATATCCTGTTACTAAGTTTTGTTTTACTTCATGCAGAAGAAAAAACGTTGTCGCCGAGCATGAAAGTGCAGCACGACGCATGCGACATTTTGCAGCCCTTCTTTACTTCGGATGGTCTCATCGTTAACGCGCTCAATTTTGCTGAGAAGCAGGTGAGGCCAGCAGTTGTTCGAGTGTAGGTCGCGGTGACTTATTTATATGGCATCAATGATGCAGGGGTTTCGATTTCGCGTTTCAGGCCGTCAACCCGTGTCAGCCTATTGAGCTGATCGAAAACGGTGGCAAATGTAGCACAGGCTTCATTCCATACATGCATACATTTTGCAGTGCTTGTTTTATTCACGCTGTACACTTAGATTTGAGATGGTTTTATTTGTGCTTTGCCGGATGAAAGGTCGATTTTTCCCTCTTCCCCTAGTGGAAACAAGTCGTCTCCAGCGAAATTTACAACTATCCGCTCGTTCGGCAGTGCTTTGCTTCTTCGTAGTGTGTAAAGGACACGGATAAACATGTTGCTTTGTAAAAACGTACGCTTGCGGATAGCCAGGTGCTTGATTCAAGAATTTCGTGCGTGTTTTAAAATGGTGATGTTCGCGCACTTGCAGGATCACGTGATGGATTTCACGCGACTTCGAGCTCTGAGTTCCCTTTTCTCGATGATCAGCCAAGGCGTGCGCAACGTGCATCAGTATAACCAAACACATCCTGACTTCCCGATGAAGGTCCGTATGTGCTTGACAAGTTGTGGTCGGTGGCTGTGCCTCATTGCACCTTCAGTTTTACCTTGTTACCTACCTTCTTACCTTCAGCGAGAAAGTTATGTCGTGGTTAATGATAATTGCTCTACGGCGTCTGAAAATGATTTCGTTATTTGTGACTCTGACTAGTTGGTTGCGCTGAACACTTCGGAATACGATGTAATGTTCTTGGACATTTGGCGGAAATCCGCACGGAGCTCCTTAATCCTCTTCCTGTTCATTGCAGTCGAACACCATGGAGAAATACTTGCAAAAGTACATGCTCTATTCTATGCTATGGTGTTTCTCGGGCGACGGCAAGCTGAAAATCAGGGAGGAGCTGGGTCAGTTCATACACAGGTCAAGCAACATCACGATGCCTGCTCAGCACAATACCGAGATGATCGACTTTGAGGTAAAGATTAGAATTGGCAAAGTGCAACGTAATCGAAATCGAAATAACCAAACAGCAAGCTTCGTGTGACTTTGAAACTTTTTTGGGCTCTATGTGGGATTTTGACTGGTAAGTAATCAGATTTTTAGCTAGGTCTTGGCAGCAGTAATATCTGCTTCAGTCCTCTCCCACGCGTTTACATTTCAGCATTATTACGAGTCTCTTCACCCTGTTTTTACCCAGGTATCAATGAGCGGCGAGTGGGTGCCTTGGGTGAATAAAGTTCCCAAAATCGAAGTTGAAACTCACAAAGTCGCCTCGCCGGATGTTGTGGTGCCAACTTTGGATACTGTTCGTCACGAGGCTCTTCTGTACACGTGGCTAGCAGAACACAAACCCATGGTGCTCTGCGGTCCGCCAGGTACAACTGCATATTTTTTAATCTGTTTCAAACAAGATGAAAAAATTTGTATGTAGCATTTATGTGTCGCAGATAGTTGAAAAGTCCTGAGTAGCTTGTGATCGAAATGTTGGTGTTGGGAAATATTTCGAAATACGAAAGAGGATTATGGTTGCCATGGTGATAATGATTGCTGTCATGATTATGGCTATGACTGTTGTAAAATTGTCGATGTGTGAAAGATCATTAAGATTGATATGCAGTCAAGCAACTGTGAAACCAACAGGATAGGAAGCTGTGTTGGAGGGGCGTTTCGAATAATTCCAACTAAGCCACACAAGCACCAAGCGCCTATTACTGCCACCGTTGTTATGGTGTTTCTATTTTTGTGATGGCTAATGCTTTTCCGCGGCTTGATATTTCCAGTTGCTGCTGCGACGTCGTTTTCACTTTTCTTACCCAGGTTCCGGCAAAACCATGACACTGTTTTCCGCCCTGCGTGCCTTACCTGAGATGGAAGTGGTCGGCTTGAACTTCTCCAGCGCCACCACACCCGAACTTTTGCTGAAGACCTTCGATCACTATTGCGAATACAAGTACGCGCAGCGATCTGTCCATTGAGTTTGACTTGCACAGCAGCTGTGTTCAAGCGAAATAGTTTTTAATGCTCCTGGCGTGTGATTAAAGCGATGTTAACATTGGTTTTTGAGCTGCAGAAAAAAGAAGCACCCTCATCTGTATGGTCGCGAAAATCTAGGGTGCTTTCCGCGTTTCCACAAAATATGCAAATTACTTTACGCAAAATTTGCTATCTGAGGTTCCGGCCCGAAATATGCGAACGTGCTTATCCGCAAAATAGGCTCTTATCAAGAGTGTAATCAACTGCGCCGTAACTCGCATGCTCTTACTTTTCAACTTGTCGCAGGTGGACACCGAAGGGCACTGTGCTGGCGCCCATTCAGCTCAACAAATGGCTTGTGCTCTTCTGTGACGAAATCAACCTCCCCGACATGGACCGATACGGCACCCAACGCGTCATCTCGTTCATTCGGCAAATGGTCGAGCACGGCGGATTTTACAGGACCTCAGACCGCGTCTGGATTCGATTGGAACGGGTGCAGTTTGTGGGTGCGTGCAATCCGCCCACGGACCCGGGAAGAAAGCCCCTCACGCACAGGTATGCTTGTTTCCACTGAAGGAAATGGAGAAACGAGCAAATGAACACAGAACTCAAAGCACTCCTTTCTGTGTTCAACAAGAGACGAACATCACGAGTTTTTTCCAGGTTCCTCCGGCACGTCCCGGTCATCTACGTTGACCATCCCGGCCCGGCGTCTCTCAAGCAAATCTATGGCACGTTTAATCGGGCCATGCTTCGAATGGTCCCGTCCCTGCGGCCTTTCGCTGACCCGCTCACCAACGCTATGGTGGAGTTTTACACCATGTCCCAGGAGCGCTTCACTCAGGTTCGTTCACTAGTATTTTTCGCAGTCGTCAACAGATGTGACTTGTTCCCATAACTTAGATTTTTTGTAGGACATGCAACCGCACTACATTTATTCGCCCCGGGAAATGTCGCGCTGGGTTCGAGGCATCTGCGAAGCTCTGCGACACCTGGAAACTTTGGCTGTGGAAGGCTTAGTGCGGATTTGGGCGCACGAAGCTCTCCGCTTGTTTAAGGTTTGTTTGTTTGTTTGTTTGTTATGTCTTTTTTTATAATCTGAACGCCGCGTATGAAATTCGGTGAAAGAACTGCTCCAGCATTCATTTTTTCCCTTAAAGTGAAACTTTTGTCTTATTTGCATAGCATCCTAAGCAATAAATTGTGCAAAACTGCTATCTGCTGTTTTATTGCAAAAATCTATACAGTCTTCTTAGTTATTTTGACTTCAAGAAAAGTTCACCAAAAAAGAAAATGTTTTGATTAAAGCATTCTCATCGGTACAAGGGAGCGCCCTTCTGAATAAAATTTATCCTCAAATTTGCTCCGACTCCACTTAACCCTTTTGGGTTGCTGCATGTATTTGGCCTTGTTGCCAAGTGAGTATTCCTGCAAACCCATTCGTGATCGATGCAGGAGTCATCAAAGTTTTGCCAGGGCAGTCTGATCATTCCTTTCATTCCAGGATCGATTGGTTTACGACGAAGAACGGATGTGGACCGAAGAGAACATCGACGTCATAGCCATGAAGCATTTCCCGAACATTGTCAAAGAGCGAGCGCTGAGGAGGTGATTGCGATGATCAACAGTTTTTTAGTTCACTTTGGATGGAAAACACAGAGAAAACAAAAAACGCGATGTTATGGAAATTTTTTGTCAAGCAGTAATGCATTGTGTTTTGCGTTTTTCAGGCCCATTTTGTACAGCAACTGGTTGAGCAAAGATTACGTTCCTGTAGACCAGGAAGAGCTTCGAGATTTCACCAAAGCCAGACTTAAGGTACGAGTGGTTCGTCCATTCTCACGAACTGCAGTGAAAGCAAATTTTTATGTTGTATTTACGATTATCTCACTCTTTATATGTTCAGGTTTGTGAATTAGTTCGGAATGGTGGTATTTTTTCCATAGCGACGTTTTAAAATCTGCAGTCATTGACTAGAAAGTGCAACGCCAATAAAAGTTCATAGACTTTTCGTAAAAATCGTACGTATTTTTTAGGTGTTTTATGAAGAAGAATTGGACGTGCCGCTTGTTCTGTTTAACGAAGTCTTGGACAATGTCCTGCGTATCGACCGGATATTCCGGCAACCGCAAGGCCATCTGTTGCTTATCGGAGTGTCGGGTTCGGGGAAAACCACGCTGTCACGGTTTGTGGCTTGGATGAATGGTCTCAAGGTTTTCCAGATCAAGGTAAGTTTATATTTCTAACCATTCGGATGTTTTTTGCTCGATGCTATCTGTTTTCATTCAGGTATAACTTTCTTATTGGTTCACTTTGTTATTACGTTGGGTGTTCTTGTATTCGTTGTCAAATACTTCCACCTGCGCATATTGCAACTCCTCGCAAGAACTGTCTGTTATATGAATGTTGTTGGGCATTTTATTATGTTGGACGTGAACCGCTTCGTCCACGTCGGCATGACTCTAACGGTGACTACGAAACAACTTTACCGGGTATCGGGAGGGGTTGCTAAAGCGTGCCGGTAAACTCGTGCTTCCTTCGTTTTTTCGTTGTTTGCTTTATTTTTACCGAAACTGTTCTTAAGGTTCATCGAAAATACGCCGCCGCTGACTTCGACGAGGATCTTCGAAACGTGCTGCGTCGCTCCGGATGCAAAGGAGAGAAGATTGTCTTCATCATGGACGAATCGAACGTGCTCGACTCTTCCTTCCTGGAGAGAATGAACACGCTTCTCGCCAACGGGGAAGTACCTGGGTTGTTCGAAGGCGACGAGTACTCTGCGTTGATGACGCAATGCAAGGAAGGAGCTCAAAGGCAAGTGTAATGTTAATTTGTCACTTTGTTGTTACGTGCATGGCGTGTCCACAAACAGCTGTCGTGACTCAATGCGACATTCTCAACCTTGATTTCTTCAATTAGAGAGGGTCTGATGCTGGACAGCCAGGAAGAACTATACAAGTGGTTCACGGGCGAGGTGATGAGGAACCTGCATGTCGTATTCACCATGAATCCGTCGGAGGAAGGACTCAAGGACAGGGCGGCGACCTCTCCTGCGCTCTTCAACAGGTCAAGCGACTGTTTGTTATGCTTGTTGAAACATTATGGAGAAAGTTCCCTTTAATGAAAATGTGGTTTGCGTCGGTTGAGCTTCCTTGTTTCGAAACTGAATTTTGTTATTTACATTTTGAAAAATGCGTTTGTCTTTAAAAAAGATTACTAATCAGGGTATTATAAATGTAACATAGAACTTCCTCTGTTAATCCGCGAACAATGTAACTCCTATCTACGTGTGGTGGCACCCAATTCAATCTTTTTTTAAACACTATCATGAATAATAATGCTAATGATCTTCCTTCGCAGATGCGTGTTGAATTGGTTTGGCGATTGGTCGATTGACGCTCTTTTCCAAGTCGGCAAAGAATTCACCGCGAAAATGGACCTGGAGAACTCGTCGTACAGCGCCCCGGAGTATCTACCTGCTGTGTACGACAAACTGCCTGCGGTGCCTACACACAGGTAAGCTGGCTCTACTACTGCAGCGCGAGCATTCAGACAATGCGACTTGTTTTGAGTGTGAAGCAAGGCTGCTTGCTTGAAGTGCTCGTCCCCAGGCCATCGCAATCATCCGGGACATGTTCTTGCAGGGACGCGATCGTCAACGCTTGCGTCTTCATCCACCAAACCCTGCACCAAGCCAACCACCGGCTGAGCAAGCGAGGAGCGCGCACCATTCTCATCTCTCCGCGCGCTTTCCTCGACCTCATCAACCACTACGCCAAGGTGATGCAAGAGAAGAAGTCTGACCTGGAAGAACAGCAGGTGACTGCTTGAATTGATGTTCGCACGGTCGAAAAAACAAGGTTATGTGCTGCCGCCAACTGTCACCCAATAGCTTAATGCGCACACCTTTTCCTGAAGAAGACTGGATCGATAGTGTTGGACGGACTGTGTGGATAATTCTGCGGTTGATTTATCATGTGACGTCATGTTGTGATACGGTCACCCCTTTCACACTGTTGCAAAAAAATGGAAAATTTCCGTGGTTGCACCATGAACAATTCGATGACTTCGTGCATCTTGAAATCAGGACCATAAACACAATGCTTAAAATTGCCGCCTGCTCTTCTGTGAGTTCGTTTAGAAGTAGCTTTGTGCATGAAACGAGTAAATATGCGTTAATATGTTCCATTCAAAACAAGCAGCGGTGCGAAAAGAACATTGAGGTTAGCTTTATCTTGCGTTCAACATCATGTCTGGATTTCTTTTTTGCAGATCCATCTCAACGTCGGTCTGCGCAAGATATCAGAGACGGTCGATCAAGTCGAGGAGCTTCGTCGTGAACTGTCGACCAAAAACAAGGAACTGCAATACAAGAACAATCTCGCGAACGAGAAACTGAAACAGGTCGTCAACGATCAGCAGGAGGCCGAGAATAAGAAGAAGACCTCTCGGCAGATCAGGTGCACTGCTGCTCGTATGTCGCATTTTCCTATGTTTTATTTTAAATTTTTGTTATCGTTACCATATCTAACCCGTAGAAAAGCGTACGTTCAAATGCTTAGTTCGCTCATTCCGCTGCATGTTCGAACCACAGCTGATTTATTCAGAGTGCAACTGGAAGAGCTGAACTCACACATCGGCAAGGAGACAAACATGGTCATGGACGAGTTGTCGAAAGTCGAGCCGGCCGTGCGGGACGCGAAGTCCGCTGTGCGAGGCATCAAGAAACAGCACCTGGTTGAGATCAGGTCCATGGCCAACCCTCCGGCTGGTATGTAACATTTTTATCGCATTTCTTTGGAGTCCTGTGCGCATTTTCTAACATGTAGCAACTTGCAAATAGCGCCAAAAACCACTCAAGTTTTACTTCGACTAAGTCTGGGGTTCCCAACCTGTGGTACACGAGTAACTTCCATTTTTTCAGAAAAACCTGGATTCACAGCTTTTTGGTTTACTTATGGGGCGTTGTTCCTAAATAAATAAATTTTCCCGTAGCCTGCTATTCCTATTGTTTCGTAACAATATGGCTCTCGATACGCTGTTAGCAAATTCACGCCACACATCGACCAATTGGTGGAAGGTAAACAAAAATCTTATTAAATTTAATTGTGTTCTTTTGTTATTTTAATGTATATTATTCTTCTGAATAAACTAAGACCAAAGTAGTTGTCCTGGAAGAAGTGGTACTCATTGACAATACGGGGTGCCCAGTGATACGAGATCTTAAATAGGTTGGGAACCCCTGGTTTAAGTTAATTCGCAAGTTTGAAAGAAGCTTCTATCTATAAGCTGGAGTGTTACAACTACACCCTTGGAATGCTGCTGAAGACGTCGCAAAAGTGCACTCATCGATTGCGCACTAACTTTTTAGGGGTGAAGCTCTGCTTGGAATCGATTTGTCTCTTGTTGGGTGAACAAACTACCGATTGGAAGTCGATCCGCCAAATCATCATCAGGGACAACTTTATTCCAACCATCATCAAATTCGAGACAGAAGACATATCTGACAACATAAGAAAAATAATGAACGACAAGTGAGTTAAGAACTTGACGGTGAACGCAATGCTACCACATAAGCCAATTAAGCGCCCGAATGACTGATTTAACCCTTTCATATTTGTGCGACACTGCGTCTCAGTAGCAGCTGCTCTCTTTAGAGTCGTGGCAAACATGAACTGTGTTTTTGAGAGGAATGACGCAGACCTGAACCTACCGACGATTGCCGTATGCCTCGCGTTAAAAGGTTCAAAAACCCACGGTAGCACGCGTTGACTTCATGAACTGCTATTGTTGTCCCTTTCACACTTAACCCCCGTTGCACTGCAGGTACATATCAAACCCGGCGTACAAGTACGAGAGCATCAACCGGGCCAGTCAGGCCTGCGGGCCACTGGTGAAATGGGCCATCGCGCAACTGCTCTACGCCGACATGTTGCAGAAGGTCGAGCCGCTCCGGATGGAACTGCGCACCTTGGAAGAGAGGGCGGAAAAGAACCAGCGTGAAGCTGAGGAAGTGGAGACACTCATTAGCAGCCTGGAGCAGTCTATCAAAAGGTTGGAGATGCGACGAGACGTTCAAGAACAATTGTTCACGGGGAGACTTGCTTGTTTAGCTCATATGGCAAGCTGGGCTAGAACGAGCGCAATTTGTGCAAAGCTTCCCGGTAGTGCACAGTTTGTGTCATTGCCTTGCGTGACTATTGCAGTTGTCGATGGAAACTGTTAATCAACGCAACACGAGTGACAGCTTATCTTGTTTTGTGAATTTGTTCTTCCAAGTCTATGCACCTATCTACGTTTAAGATAAGGTTGTTGTTTGCGTTGTGCAGTACTTAGATTGAATAATACTTCCAGATACACCGACGAATATGCGCTGCTGATCAGTGAGGCCCAGGCCATCAAACAAGAACTAGTCGCAGTCGAAGCCAAGGTTACGAGAAGTACCAGCTTGCTGAAAAGCTTGTCGCAGGAACAAGAGCGCTGGGAGCAAACGAGCGACTCGTTTAAGAGCCAGGTGAGGTGTCCTGCCAACATTTTTGAAGAAGTTTATGTGAATAAACGTAATGACCACCCAGCAATCCCTTTGCCACTGTGCTTGGCGTTCTTTGATGGCAATTTAGCTGTAACTTCAATTTTAGTGTCCCTTTCTAACCTGATAAAAACAGCTTTTCCTGGCAGCTTTTCTGCTGCATTTTTCTGCTGGGTAAGTTGTTTTGGTACTGTTATTTTCTCAAAGGCTTAAAATTTTTTAATTGCCGATGTCGCTAGCAACGTTGCATGTTGGTCACTGGGCATCTTTTGTGCAGCAACTGTTTTTACATGTCTGGTTGTTGCCAGATGTCGACTATGGCCGGAGACTGCTTGCTGTCTGCTGCTTTCATAACCTACGCCGGATACTTCGATCAAGCCATGCGCCAAAACCTGTTCCTCGCATGGACGACGCACTTGCAGCAGGCGGGTATCGAGTTCCGACCCGATCTCGCACGAGTCGAGTACTTATCGACAGTCGACGAGAGGCTCAACTGGCAACACAACTCTCTACCAGTTGATGACCTTTGCACGGAAAACGCCATCATGCTGAAGGTTGGCTGCTCGTTTATATGGTTTTCAGTTCTTATCGCGTAGCCACACAGTCGTAGCTTTAACCTGGGTGCAAGGCGCCATAATTGAGCAGTGCTTCCGAGAGGTTTTCTACTATCGGTTCATCTTAACAATGCTCCTGTGCCTGCAAAGGCTAAAATAGAAAATTTGTGCAATTTTGTGTTATAGTTTTCTGTAACAGCAAACGATGGCTCACAATGGCTACCTCCGCATTGTGGAAGTGTGCCAAGTGAACTGATACTGTGGAACCCAAAGGTTGGCGTTATTCTTATTCTGAAAAGATTCTGTAAATCTTCTTGCAGCGTTTCAACCGCTATCCGTTGATCATCGACCCGTCAGGACAAGCGACGGAATTCATTCTCCGGCAATACGCCGATCGCAAGATTTCACAGACCTCCTTCCTCGATAACGCTTTCCGCAAAAACCTGGAAAGTTCTCTTCGCTTCGGCAACCCTTTGTTGGTGCAGGATGTCGAAAGTTACGATCCGATTTTGAACCCAGTTCTTAACAGGTATGACCTTAAACACAACATCCATGAATGCTCTGCTCCATCAACCTTGGCGGTGCTGAGGAAACAGTAGAATGTACTTCAAAAGTCAAAGAATCGTACCTTAAAATTTTGTGTACAAGCTTACACGAAATAGTCAAGTGCTTCCGCTCATGAAATTGTTGCTTTGCCAACCAGAACCTGGCAGTGGGGTACATGACCAAATCGACAGATTTAGGTTTTCACGCTAAAAACGGAAACCACGTCAGTGGGAAGGGTAAAGCTGTGCTGGAGAAATTACTAGGCTGTGCTGGAAACGCGTGTAATGCGTGCGCACTTGTTTGTCCGCAGTAGTGTGCTTCCAAGCATTGTTGACAGTGAATCGAACATAGCAACTACATCCGCATGCAATGCAGGGAGCTTCGTCGCACTGGTGGAAGAGTCTTGATCACCATCGGCGACCAAGACATTGACCTGTCTCCCGCTTTCACCATCTTCCTGACCACGCGCGACCCGACCGCCGAGTTCCCCCCCGACCTTTGCTCCCGCGTCACTTTCATAAACTTCACAGTGACTCGCGGCTCGCTGCAAGCTCAGTGCTTGAACGAAGCGCTCAGAGCGGAGAGACCGGACGTCGATGCGAAGAGGATGGATTTGCTCAAGTTGCAGGTAATCTCCGGTCCTTCCAACTCAATTACGTTCCATAGCATTCTCGCTTACTTAACTGTCTTTCTTACCTTAGCGTTGCATGACTTGACTCCGTACGTTTGCGGTGCAATACGGATTGAATTTACTAAAGGAATCCTCGTTAACGCATTGTTTTCTCGTTTTTTTTTGTGTCTTGTTGCTGTTTGGATTATAATAAGACAACTGCTCAGTTGTGTTTACTTCACGTCTAGCGTTACAAACGTGACGTGCTTTGCAGGGAGAATACCAGCTGCGGCTGCGCCAGCTCGAAAAGTCGCTCCTGCAGACCCTGAACGATGTCAAAGGTCGAATCCTTGACGACGATCGCATCATCAGCGCCCTCGAAACGCTGAAGAAAGAAGCAGCTGAGGTAATAAACGATAAACATGCCGAGACTTAGGAAATCTTCACGAAATTTTAGTGCTATGTGAGTGCAGCGACTTGCTTTGATCAGAGGTGCCACTGCATTGGAATGCAACAACTGCAACAAAAGTATTGCATCTTCGCATCCAGCATCGGGGAACACGTTCATTACCTCACTGTTCCGATCGATGCTTGCTATAGCCCTCGAGTTTTTTTTGCATAATCCTTTGCCTCGTACTTAAAGTTTCGATTGATAAAGCAAAAACCATTATTTTTGAAATGGATGCGAGATATGTTTGAATTACTTCTCTGAACTTGCGACAATCGCATTGCGTTGTCTGCGCACGCAGGTTCAACGCAAAGTCGAGGAGACGGACATGGTGATGAAGGAAGTGGAAACAGTGTCCCACCAATATGTTCCTCTCGCTTCCGCCTGCTCCGCCATCTACTTCACTTTAGAATCTCTCTCCCAGCTGCACTACCTGTATCAGGTGAGCGAGTTGTGGCGCATGGGAAGTTCCGTCGCTTTGGTTTGGACTTTTAGTGTCATGGCAACTGTTACACAAGCCTGCGAAATATTTCCCGCCGGTCCCAGGCAATAAATCACCTTTAACTGTTTTGCTTTCTGCACCTAAATGTATTATGACTTTTTTTGGGGTGGAGCTCTTCGTCGCTTTTTGTCCCATATTGAAGTTGTCACCTTCCGCAGCCAAAGTGGCGCGTTGTTGAACAAAATCGGGAACATAACTGTGTTAATGAAATGTCGTGACATGCTGCCGTCTGCAATTGCATTCTTTTTTCTCCACTCGACAGTACTCGCTTCGCTTCTTCCTGAACATCTACAGCACAGTGCTTCATGAGAACCAAGAACTCTCCTCAGTGAAGGATTACTCTCAAAGGCTGAGCATCATAATCAAGAGCCTCTTTCAGGTACATTGCTGCTGCATTCCTTGTCACACCTCTGTGCAATTTTCGACGGGCATTAGCGTGTCTTACTTTTAGCGTAAGTGATTTTCTGGAGCACTTTCCCAAGCAATGTGACGAAATAAATAGGCGATGGTGACCTCACACTGCGCTGCATTTGCGCTCACGCCTTCGGATCCGGGACGTTTTGACATTGATTGATGTTGTTTTCGTCTGCAGACGGCATACAACCGCGTTGCTCGCTCCCTGCTGCACGAGGACCGCGTCACGTTCACCATTCTCCTCGCTCGAATCTACCTGAAGGGCTTCCTGCAGGGCGAGGTCAACCAACACGAGTACAACCACTTCTTGCGCGGCCAGGAAATCGTGATCAAAACCAAGTGCGTTTCCTTGCGGGCTGAACAGCGGTCGCTTGAATTCGTTTGGGCGTGGCGCCTTCTTGGCTTTGCTTTTTGGAGCGCCGTTAATTTTCTGCACACTCCATGATTTGTGCTTTTTTTTTTCAACGCTGCAGAGACATCGGCCGCGAGACCCGTTCCATTCCCATGCTGAGCGACGAGCAGCGTGAGAACCTGGCGCGATTGCAACACTTGGACGGTTTCAACGATTTGCCGAGCAAGATACTGGTAAATATTCTTGCCATTTTGTGCTCCAAAATATTATGTTCCGGGCACTGTTTGGCAACTTGCGATTTTTAACGAACTTGCGTTTCTCCCGTGCGTTTTGCGTGGTGTTGATGATGCATGCAAGTCTGATTGTTTGAACGTCCAGGCTTCGAGCGATGAATTCGAGCTTTGGATGAAAAGCGCAACGCCGGAAACCCAAGTACCGATGATCTGGAATGCCTCCGTGATGGATGCGAACGGAGCGCAGAAGGTGAGAGCGAAGCTTGGACGCGTGTCACGTGCTTTGCACCTTGTTGAGTTACTTTTGATGCTGCAAGTTGCGGAAAGGTACCCAACCACCATGTTTAGGAAGCAACATGAACTAATAAAGTTGGTTCGAAAACAAGAAAAAAAACATCAAGTTTAGTTTGATGAAATAGGTGACGTTTCGGAGCCGATTCGATACCATCGTCAGTTATGTTTTTAAGATGTGAAACTGATTTGAAAATAACCCATGCAAGTTTAGCTTTTATCTCCACATCTTGTCTGGTAGTTTTAAGGTTTTTGGAAAACCTATCTTGTATGACGCAATGCACATGAAGTCTCATATGGTTTCGTAGAAAACTAGCAAGCTGCTTATCAAACGCTGTCTCCCAACCACTGTTTTGTAGCGAACGCTACTACGCCCACGGTTATTTATCCCTGACTTAACGCGCATCCACACAGGCACCGGGCAAAGCCAGCGCAGCTCTCCACGCTCTTCTCATCATTCAAGCACTGCGAACAGACAGAGTACCAGCAGCGGCGTACGCCTACGTCAGATCTGTGTTCGGTGACAGCTTCATGGCCGAGAGCGAGCAGGAGATGGACCTCGCTGTGATCGTCGAACGCGAAGTGAAGGTAATATGTCCTTATGTAACGTTGCTACAGCAACGATTGCGACATCTTTTTGTTTCTCTTGCATGCCTTATTCTGCTGGTGCTACTATCAAGCATGAGTCGTTTTTGTTGTCTGAAAATCTTGCGTTAGTCGACGTTGCATCGATCAGTACCGAAGTCAATTGCGGTCACTGCTCCGTTGGCTTAAATCAGCGCCAGCACAACATAAGACAGGCGTGCCCAACTTGGCACTGCGTTGGTTCGTAAATGTCGCGGGTGCGTGCGGTTAGGTTCAGGCAACAAGTGATTTTTCTGTTTCGGGTAAATCACGATACAATTAGCTATGGCTTGGGACTGGATTGCATGAGAAACTTCGACGCCCACCCCCATTCGAGTTGCACCCCGGGATTAAACTATTCTCGTGCAACTGATGCAAGGCTGGTGTATGACGAAAACAAAGGTGGTTGCTGCTGTTTTGCTAGAAAGGGATATGATCACTCAGAGAACAACGAAACAAATTACTTTTCAGGCTTCTGAACCGGTTCTGATGTGCTCCCTGCCCGGATATGACGCAAGCAACCGAGTTGACGATCTTGCCACTCACCTGAACAAACAAATCACTTCCATCGCTATCGGTTCGAGTGAAGGATTTGAGCAGGTTTGACGAGCGCCTTGTTCGAGTAACTGAAAATCGTGTTCGGGCATGACCATGACCTGGTCATGTAAATAAAGCCGGTATTTGTGAAAGCTGAAGGAAAAAAGCATGGGCACTAGCGCCAAAGGATGGATCCGTTTTGTGGTGCTGCCTTTTGAGCAGAAAGATTGCATGAACAAAGAAACAAATTCTCCTGAACTTTGACTTAGTCGCATTTTATCTTGAAATAGTTGCACGCTTCATCCTTCTAATAGTTGGGCGTTCTGAGCAGTTTTGCGCTTCGCATGAATAACAGCTTTGCCTGCACAGGCGGAGAAAGCGATAAACTCTGCATCGAGGTCAGGTCGCTGGGTCATGTTGAAGAATGTCCATCTCGCCCCGGGCTGGCTCGTGCAACTCGAGAAGAAGCTCCACACATTGCAACCAAACCCGGCATTCCGACTCTTCCTTACAATGGAAATTACTCCCAAAGTGAGTGCCTTGTGTACGTGGCGAGATTTCCTTTGAAGTTTTCGTTTTGAGCATTTGACTTCTGCCGGATCGTGAGTTGCCACGGCGATGTAGTGCTGCGCGAATCCTACTTACGTTTAATTTTTGGCCAGATCCCCGTCAACTTGCTCCGAGCTGGCCGCGTCTTCGTCTTCGAACCTCCCCCAGGAGTCCGAGCCAATCTTCTTGCGACCTTCAACCGAGTGGCGACGTCATCGCGTGTGCAGAAGCCCCCCAGTGAGAGGGCGCGACTCTACTTCCTGCTTGCCTGGCTGCATGCGGTCATCCAGGAAAGACTGCATTATGCTCCGCTTGGCTGGAGTAAAAAGTACGCGTCACTCCGTTTGGAAACACTCGTGTTTGTTTAATGGCTTGTCATGATTGGCGGCTTTCCTAGTTACAGTTGGTGCGTTTTATTGTAAATGGAACTTTACCTCGTAGATGCGTCTCTATTTCCATAAGACATTAATAGTTGGTGAGTGTTTATTGGCAAATCGTATGGGTCCCTTGTATTTTTAGTTTCAATAACATGCGACTAAGTTTCTGCACTAGATTGCGAAAGTTCACTTGAATATGGCCTTAACACGGTATTGTGGAGTATTGCGCACAAGTTTTTCAGACGAGAAAATAGTTTCAGGTGATTTTAGGCCTCAAACTTTCCTTCACTGGTGCGTCGCACAAAATTAACGTTTTCACTTGTGGCGCAAAGTTAGATCAATTTTTTACCGTAATCCTTCATATCGTAGTGTATGGTTCAAACTTTTTACTTAAAATTCCACCTCGAGGACGTTGCCCTTGTATTTGTTGCTTTTTGCAAATCGTAGATACGAGTTTAACGACTCCGACCTGCGCTGCGCTTGCGACACAATCGACACATGGGTCGACGCGGCGGGCAAGGGCAGGGACAACATCCCCCCTGACAAGGTGCCGTGGAATGCCCTGCGCACCCTCTTTTCGCAAGCGGTGTACGGCGGTCGTATAGACAACGACTTCGATCAACGTTTGCTCAACACTTTCCTTGAACGTGTCTTCACAGTTCGCAGGTGTGTTCAGCAATAAACTAACGTTTGAGTGCGTTTACACTTCACGTGTGTCGTAATTGCTTTTTCGTGTGTGTGCCTAGAAAAGTATCCACACAAGTTATATATAGTCTATAGAGAACATAAGTTCGTGGTCAAAGGACAATCGTAAAATATTTTTATCATTTCCGTGCATGCTTCTTGCAGTGCCCACAGCGGCAAAGCAAAATAGCACTCTCCGGTTGGTTTCTTGCTTTAGCCCTGCATTTCTTCCCAACAACATCATCAGCTTGGCAGCATGGCATTGCGAAAGCGTTGCTTTACTAGTCCGCAGCGTCTTTCTTTTTTCAGTCTTAGCGTAAGTAAGACATTTGCCCAAGCACTGTAACTTGCGTTCGTTAAACTGTTGGTAAATGACCATGGTGTTTGTTTGGTTTGTGGTTTAAAAGATTTGTACTTCCCCGCAGCTTCGAACACGACTTCGCTCTGGTCCGTAACGTTGACGGTCACAAAGACATCGTCATGCCGGACTCAGCAACTCACCAGCAGGACTTCGTAGACTGGGCAGAGCGACTCCCCGAGAAACAAACACCATCGTGGCTGGGTCTGCCCAACAATGCAGAGAAACTTTTGCTGACCAATCTCGGTTCGTTTTCTTTTTTTCTCTTTAATCTGACAAAGCAGTTTGGTTTCCAAATGCTTCTCCGTTGCGTTCGTAGTGACTGTCCAAGTCAGTTCTTTGGTTTTTGTTTGAGACATCGTGAAAAAGTACCATCGAGCACGAAAGCCACGCATTCTTTACTGTAACTAGCAACCGACTGGATGATTTTACTGCCTGCAACCTGAGATGCAACAAAATAGAAGACTCTCCTGTATGAAGCTACAGGCCATTTATTTTTTGTCACAGAGTATGGATGTGCCAACGGCTTGCCGTTAGTTTGGCGCCCGGTTATTTGTCTCTTGTGTTTACTTCCGTTCATACCTGCTTGTCTTTACCACCTTTAACAGGACATGACATGGTTAAAAAGCTGCTCGGAACTCAACTGCTCGACGAAGATGAAGACCTTGCGTACGAACAGGTATGTTGTGTGGCTAACTTACGTTGCCAGATGACTGATGTGCTTGTCGCAATCTGCGTATCTGGAACAGTAAGGTCTTTTGAAAACTATGGAAAATTACCATAATTGCTGCTTGCATTGCAAATTAAAGGGATAAATTTTTGAAAATGCCTCATCACCCTCTGTATTTAGAAATACGTGTTTAAAGCCTTTATTCCACAGCACTTCAAAATTGAAGCCTGTTTGCAGTTTGTGTGTCCAGCCCAAGTGGATTGAATTTACATTCCGCTGAGCAGGAATTCCAGGAATCCTTGTTTGTTAAGCTCTGCATGTAAGCTCCATTGATTCTACGGCTTGGGGACCAATGTCTGGGCGTATTGTTACATGAGGAAACGTAGATGTACACTTCATTAGCGCACAAATTGAACCATGCATCGGAACTCCGTCGAACCCCTGATACTGACCAACCAAACCCCTGTGGTTCGATCGAGCCCAGGTTAAGACCCATTGCTATATGACAACGTGAGTGAATGATGAGACGCTAGGATACATTGATTTTGACTGTGCAGTAATCGCCATCAGACTGACGTGACGGTGGTTATTAGAAGCTCCAAGAGTTTTTTCAACGATTAGGTTTCACGAAAAAACGCATATTTTGTTATTGCAAAGTAGATACCACCAAGTTGGAGTTTACTAATGCCAAAAGATCGTGTTGGTATGACTTGGGTCTCTCATTTCAAAGAAGAATTAAAATGTTTCAGTCGTGGAGTTACTGTATTGAACGAATGGCTTTGTTTACAATGTTAAGGCCATTATGAAAATGAAAATGGAAGAGATTCTGGTATGTCACTCGTTTTGTAGAACCCATGTAGTGTCGAAGCTCGTAGCATGAATATGTATATTGTAATGTAGCTGCAACATGCTCGATTCAGGACATGTTGTAAATAATTGAGTCGAAAAGCAGGTGGTGGTCAAGTGTACGGTGAAATGTGCGCTTGGTTTTGCCGAGTTTTTATAATTTTGCCGCGAGATTGAACCGTGGGATGTACAGGTACCTGCATCTTGGCCGGTGTTGATTTTAAAATCTATCTACTTGACTTTGCAACTTTAACACGATCGTTGCCAAAGGCGTTACTTAGCCTTCAAGCTTTTTTTCTTTGTTTTCATTCCGACTAACCACTTCACCGTCTTCATTATCTTCTCTTGTTGTTGACCTACAACCGATTGACATATGATTTTAGTAGGGAATTCATTAGAGGTGGAATGCCTTTTTATGTAGCTATGAGGAGGTGGTGGATGCTTCGGTGTATATTGATGTCAGTAGTGATCGGAAGAAGGAAGTTTTGATTCAGTTCAGAAACGCTGTAGAACCGCCAGAATGCAGCAAATGATCTTCGTACTTACTTTCTAATTTTGAAAGAATCAAAACTCTATTCTTGTTGTTTGACTGAAATAAATGCGTGACCTCTTCTCTAACTACGTAAAAAATTTTGTTTACATCAAGCAACGGTGTTAAAAAAATTTTTAAGAATCAAATTTCACGAGTGTTTAAATCGAGAACTAATCCAGTTCTGTTCAAAATCGCACGACCCTGACCAGAGTTCATGTCAATATCAGGCCCGTTTCATCTTGATCTGATAAGCGCCGGTGCTTGAATAAGCCTAAACTCGTTTTTGATTGCTTTCTTTTACCAAAAAAAGTGATCGGCACAGCCTGTACACGGACGGTTGATCAAGTTTTTTCACAAATGCTTGATCTGCTCTCGCAGGTGGAAGTTTCGACGGCGGAAAGTCGTCGCCGTCGCACGTCATCGACTCTTTCCGACTCGGACGGTCGACCTCAGTGGATGAAAGCTCTTCTGTCCTCCGCCCGGACCTGGAAGTCGCTCATCCCGACTCAACTGCATTCGCTCAGAAGAACAGCCGACAACATCAAGGATCCACTTTTCAGGCAAGACCTTCTTTCAACGACTTCTGTAGTTCTGTGCTAGCTGGTAAAGCAGGAGTACCAAACACGCGGTCCGCGATGCTTTTTGGAATTTTCAAATATTTAGCATATTATTCATTTTGTTCGCCGCTGTTCAAAGTGCCAGGTCAGCAAGTCAACAAGTTCCTTTTGATTGAAAGTAAAGCACTGTATTCTTATTGTGTTATCTTTTTATTGACATTTGCGACATTGTAATAAAAGTTATCATAATGCCAGGGTTTTTTTAAGGAAAATGTTAGGCACCCGGTATGGGCTTCTAGGGACCCGATGATAATTTTCTTTGATTCTAGGGACCCGATTTACATATCTAGGGACCCGATTCGGGTCCATAAAACACCTTTAAAAAACCCTGATAATGCACTCCTCAGGTTGCTACAAACGCCCTCATTTCGCCTTTGTAGCAATTTGAGTTTGAGAACCTCTGATAGGATATATGAGGTTTTATTCATCTAGGTTTCTTTTTTTTCTTGTCGTGCCAATGATCCTCCCCATACGTATATATGACCGTATCATCTAGTAACAGTTTCGTTAGTGACGTTGCTGATCTCCTAAATATAGAACCACTTTCGGGATGGCTATAGTTTGATTTGTGCCTTGCTATAGGACAAATGGGTGAAACGCACGCATATCTCCCATCATCCTTCATCTGCTTCATTCACGTAGCAATTTTATTATTTGTCCGTTGGTCGCGACAACTTTTCATCTGTGGGCCAAGCAACTGACTAACTGGTCCATCTCGGCCGTGCTCGTCTGGGCCAAATGTTTTCCACCGATGAACCTCATTCCTGGCCGCGTACAAATGTCTTCGCGTGGTGCGCAGGTTCTTCGAGCGCGAAGTAAACCTCGGCGTCAAGTTGCTGGGCGTTGTTCGCTCTGATCTCGACGAAGTGATCGCCGTCTGCGAAGCAAAGAAGAAGCAAACCAACTATCACCGCTCACTCCTGTCCATGCTGAGCAAGGGGATGCTCCCGCAGTCGTGGAACAGGTAAGAAACCACATAGTTGTGTGATTGTCGTCACCTGGCAGCCCTGCCTTGTACTACTATGCTTTGAAAATGATCTTACGCAGGAGATTGAAAACGCAAAATGTTCCGATGTAAACTTTCGTGAAAATCTCATTGACTGAATCATTATCACAGTTTTGAAACTGAACGTATCACCGCGTAGGCTGAACGGTTTTGCCTTCAGATTCTCAGCCATTTACGTCCCTGTAAATCTTACAACCCGCAACCACCCGAGCACTGAAGCTCGCAGCAGCAGGTTAACCCAGTGATGACCTCCATGCAAGTTTCATTCACGTCGGCGACAGTCGAGATTGGCTGAAAAATCCCTGCCGTTCTTAAGATGAAAGTTGTTGGGTTTGGCCATTTCAAGGTTTGGTTTTGATGCGACAGTGTCATCTTCACATTCCACGCAGGTTCAAAGTTCCGGACGGTTGGACTGTGATTCAGTGGATCACGGATTTCAGCGAACGCATCAAACAGTTGCAGAAAGTTACGGCAGCCACCGGATCTAAGGGTTTGAAGGTACTTTCCTTGTTTAAGCAGCAACCAAAGCGTGATGTGTAAATTTTTACCGATAAATCACGGCTTCAACCCGATTATCCGTAAAACGGGCAAATCGCTAACGACGAAAAACAGGGACCCAGATGTGTCTCATGTAAACGCACAACTCGCCACTGCATTATTCCGCCATCTTCGACGCTTTTGAACAAAAAAAACGCCTTTTTGCGCTCAAAATTCAATCCAGCGCACTTTGTGTACTTGATTTCGCTGGTGATACTACTGCTTTGCATTCCAGAATCTCTCTGTGTGGCTCGGTGGCCTTTTTGTGCCGGAGGCCTACATTACAGCCACGAGGCAGTACGTGGCGCAAGCTTATAACCACTCCTTGGAAGAACTGACCCTCCGCGTTAAGGTCACGGACGGCAACACTGCAGCCGCACTGGACAACAAGACTTTTGCGGTGAACGGTATGGTTTCTTCATGAACGCTTTGTTGGCCTGCACGTCGCTTGCCTGTTGATTGTTTACTCGGTCGAATGACAAGACGCGTGAACGTCACGTGATTTTCCGGCTTCTTGCCAAATAGATTCCGCTTTCAGGCGCTAGTGTGCCATGAAGTGCCCGAGCGTTTGGACAGGTTTGTATGATACAAGTGAGGAAAGAAACTTGACGCTGTACGTATAAGGAGTGAAAACCATGTGCGTATTGGATTCCGATGCGAACCTGACGTGTGTCGATTGGAATTCTCTAAGGTGCGAATGTTGGTCAGCGAACCTTAAAGACGCGCAAATGAACTTTCTCTTATCGAAATACTTCTGAGGATCTTCAGTAGACTTTTAAAGTCGCAAATATCTGCCAGTGCAAGAGAACGCATACAACGATCTATTGCTGCCTTGAAATAAGGGTATTAACGAATGTACATGGCTCTTTTTCTCATGTATTTTTGTGCCGTCGAAGGTACACACAAATAGGCAAAAGAAAACAGCAAATGATATCACCCTTTGCAAGGATGAAGCCAGGTAGAACAGGAAACAGATGCAAATAAAGCAGCGGTTCCAATGATCACAAAGCAAACATAGGTTAGAGGTTGGAAGTGCAGCTAATTACAGCATTGTAGAAAATGGTACACCGGTTGTTTTGTCTAGCACTCCATTCGGTCAGATTGTTGAGCAGTTGCTTTTGCCACGCAAACGGATCGCATAACCTCAACATGGTGAAGGCCTTTTGGGCTAAATTCGACTCAAAACTCTATTAATATCCACATTCAATATTGCCAACGTAGGAATAGTGTGTTTTTGACTTTTGCCTCGGGTGTCACTCCTCGCTCTCTCATCGTAATCGCTTATGTCTACTGTGTCGACATTCTCAACAATAGGTGTGTCGCAGTTACTCGCGCGTCCCTTCCTAGAGGTTGCCGACCACTAATTTAAGATCTTGTTTTCGTGGTCACAGAACTTAACGTACATTGTCTGCGGTTGCTTTTCATCGTTCTGTTCGACGATTTACGTCGTTTGAAAATAGTTCCCGTGAATCTTGCACGGGACTCAACATGGCCCAGAAATAGGCCGATATGCAATTGTTTGGACGCGACAACAGACCGTGATGTCGACCTCGGCATTATGAAGTGTGCTAAAGTCGCCGGAAGCGTAAGTTAATCCACTTGAACCTTGAGAGACGACGCTCAGTCTCATGCCATAAAAATGTTATTTGTCAGCCCAAGTAGGACTCGAAATTTGTCATCAAGCCACATGCGTGTGTTGCGTGTTGCAACTTGTTGAACGTTGCTTGAAAATCAGTTTTTTGAAGAATCCGAGCTTGGCGTCAATCCCGAGGTTGGTTTCCTTTGGTCTCCGGACAGTTTCCTCCAATTTCCGTGTGTCCCGCGCATCACCTCATCAAGTTTTTCAGTCTGATTTGAGTGACCGGCGTGAACGAACCTAGGTGCCGGAAAACGTTAATCCGGAGCTTTTTGCGGCATTTACCTACGGCGTTTGCCTTTTTAGTGGAAAAGTGTTCTGTCGTGTGAGGAAATGGCGCTATAGTCACTGAAAATCATACATATTTGAGTGTCGGTTAATCCACGGTAGCGGTGTTTTGCTACACGTGAACTGCTCAGGGTATTCAGACCGACACACCGACAGGTACACGGACGCTTATCAACAAGCTGATGGTTTGCAACGCAACGAGTTTTAATAAAAAACTTCTAAAAGTGGTCATGGGTGTTTTTGGCCAACGGCAACTATAGCCATCGCGCGCTTTAAAACTTTCCCAAATGTGAACCAGTTTGAAAATACGGCGCAGCCTGATGCAAAGCTACGTTTCAAACAGTTTCTGTTGATTTGCTTGTCACGGGCACTTCGGTTGAAAGCAACGAAATGTTAACTTACGTGTAACGCGTGGGGTGCCCCGACAGCCGCTGTTAGCCGAACTACAAGATGTGCTGCTGGGTTTGACGTGCGATGGATGTTGCTTATCTCGCACGAGTTTGAACTTACCTTCTGCTGCTGATCTTTGTGTTCGGAGCCACCAGTCAGGAAAACAGTGACCTTTATAGTGTCTTGCGAGGAATGTGACCTCGAACAAAATGCAGAGTGAAATCGGCAGTCAGATATTACACGCTGGACAGCAAGCAGCAAGACTGCACGCGCCTTGTAGAAATGCTCTCAATCCGCCAGATAGTGAGCTGCTATACGCAGTGAGCCAAGCAAGTGAAACACGGGGCAGTGATTAAGTGCACTGCGGACGGAGGGGTGGTTTCCATCTTGTGTCGCAACCACGTAAGAAGTACTATTGTTTGTGCTCTTCAAAGCGGTTACCAAACCGAAAACTTTTCCCCAATTGAGCAAAAATAACATAATGGTCATATTTTCACACTGCTTCCTTATCGAATGGAGACCTAGAGCTTAACCGCTGTCAGGCGTGTACAGTCTTCTAAGAAACAGTTGTTTCTCAAAAGAGTTGCTTCGAATATGGGCAGCACCAACTGCGATGGTTCTTTCACAACCGCTTGTATTAACTTCCAGGTCTCATACTGCAAGGTGCGAACTGTAACAACAACCGCCTCACGCTCTCCACCGAAATCTCGACTAAACTACCTTTGACCCTTCTGTCTTGGGAGAAGATTGATGCGAAAGAACGCGGAGTGAACGAGGTAAGCATTAACTGACCGCAGTTCACGCGTTGGCCACTTGAGAACGACCATCGTTCCTGGTCTTAACATCTGTTTACGTGTGTCTACGCTCATGCATGCTGCTTCGCTTGATGAGTTGAGACGGCGTTTAACCGCATATCTGTGCAAGACAGGCTTCCATTTGCTTTGTTGTGTTCTTCAGCGCAATGTTTTCCATTGATTTGCAGCCCCTATCACATAAAGCTGACAGAAAAAAATTTGCGTAGGTGTGTTTTATAGCATCCCCCCCACAGGTGTGCGCATAACTCTGTGACGACCAGTTCATATCGCATCGGTAAATCGTAAACGAACGTTTGATCAGAACCTAGCGTTTACATCGTAATTAGGCTTGTTTGCATTTTCGAAATAGATGCCGTGTATGACCCCCAGCTTACAAACACAAGCGCTAGCCATTCGTTTTGTGTCAATACTATGCGAAAACTGGATGAGACGCTTGTGCCTGAGTATCGGCAGCGCGCATGCCCTCCATACATCCAGTCCATGTTCTTAGGTTTGATAAATCCGTTGCGCTGTAAAAATATTTGATTTGCGCGTGATCACCAGTGTTAAGACTTCCTCATGCTCGCTCGAGCTTTCATCTGGTAAGATGAGAAACCGCAACGACTGTCATTCTGTAAATGCGGTGCGATTTGCGACAAAGGCAGGGAGTTGCACCAGGAGCTGTTGCTATCACTTTGTCGCCACTGCTCGCAAATCACACAGCTACTGTATTAGTTGCGTTGTTACGGTTGAATTAGACCTGTTGTGTCGCACGTATCATTGCGATGCTTCTCCACCCAACCACATCCTGGTCGCTTGACAGATGCCTGAAAGCGGAGCGCTGCATTTCGCCGATTCACGATAAACTCTTGCGATTTGATATGATATTGTCAAACCGTTTCAAGCATTAATCAGGGTGTTGATATGTCTCCGACTTGCGACCAAATAACTGCTTAAATACTCGAAAAAGATTCCCAACGAACATCGAAAAAGAACCCATATTCAGTCCAATTAGCGCTTACAGAAATGAAACAAAAAAGAAAAAGTTACGGTTAGTTACTTGCATTTATATCCAAATACTGTCCTTTCAAAAAGTACGCTGTAAACCAGGGGTGGCGAACATACGGCCCGGCTCGCTGCAGGGATTTCTCCGACCCTCGAGATGACCCTGAAAAGTGCAAAGTTACCAACAAAATGAAAGATGTTAACAGCACTTTGTAAATAGAAGTATCTAACTGTTTATTCAAATTTGCCCCCAGTTTATTGTCTTGTTTGTAAACTTTTTTCTTCCTGTCTGCACAACCAAGGCTCTTACCATGTGCTCCTAAGTTCTTGTAGTTGCTCTGATATTATGAAGTTACAAAGGATACACAACAATCGAAATTTATCAAACTTGTGACTCTAACTGCTGGAAAGATTTCAGTTTTGTTATCGATTTGAGCCGCGCGCTATCCAGAATGTTTTTCGAAAAGGAGGCAAGTAGATACAGAGCGTAGAGCAGGGTTCTACAAACTTTTTTATCTGAGCGCCACATAAGCTACTACACAACAGTCGCGTGGGCCGGACATCTTGCGTAATGTGATTTTTTCGGGATATGTTATATTCTAGCAAATGATAAAAAAACAAAGTTTTTGTCAATTAATTTTTCGTTATTGACAAAATGTATACGTGGGCCGGATTTGGCCCCCAGTCCGTAGTTTGGAGATCCGTGGTGTAGACTAGATCATGGATCCTTTTCCCTATAAATTGAACTTGATCGGCAACTAGTATCAATAAACCAAAGCTGCGCTCAAGGCTCACGTATTAGCGCTTAAATGACATTCTGAGTGAGGTAGCCATGCAAGATTTGACACCTGATATTAATGTGCTTGTGAAGGAGAAAAGATGCCAAGTTGCAGGTGCAAACTGAGAATTAACATATTACAAATGATTCAAAATACTTTCGGAAGCGTTTTTAATAACGTACGTAGATTTTCTAGGCCGTTTTTCTCTGTAGGAAGGTTGGTGTGGCAGCAGCTTTACGAGCTCCGCCCCAGCGAAATGCTTTCTTATAAAACGCGTCGGTCAATAGACCTGTGGTGTTGCTCGGTGATGAATGGTGCTTTTTGATGTGACGGTTTAGTCGAGCGATGCGGATTCGTTTAACAGCGAAGCTTAGGTCATGGGTCAGTTGCTGTCTTGTTTTTGTTGGGATTTTGTAAAATCACAACCAGCAGGATTTGCGTGAATCGCACCACGGCGTTCTTTCGCTATCAGTAAGGTTGGCTCTCCTCGTGTGAGCACCGATGGTGATCGTGCAACCGGAACAGACTCGACCACGTGCGTCAAAGGTCAGCTGACCTGGTCGCGAATATATCCGAGCGACAAAACACAAAGCGCCTGAAAAGGATCGTGTTAAAAGAAGAAACATTGCGTCAGCGGCGCGTCGCACTTTTGACCTTTCGTGTGTTGACTTTATCTCGTCAGCAAATCGGTCAAGGATGTGGCTGTTTGACTGAGCTGATCCATGTTGCATTGAATGCACTCGTTCAAAAATCACTTTGTCTCAAATCACAACTAAATTTCAACATTATCTGCATCACAGCAGTCACCACTTTTTTCTGTCCGCTGAAAGAGTTGGGCTTCTCAGTTTGATGAGAGTTCGTCCGATCCTTGACATCCTAATTTGTTTTATAATTTCAATCAGTCTTGAAGTGACTGTAAGATTCGCTCGTTGCTGCTCTGCTGATATTTTCTCAATTCACTCATCAGTCCGGTCCAGGTTTAACGTCAGCAGGAAAACTGCCGTTTGAGATTGAACGCAAGCAACCTTAATAAATGAAATGAATTAAATTCACGTGCAACCGTTAACACCAATCGCCAGCTCCGCACTGGGTTCGACTCAGTGTTGACGACCGCGTATTCATACACTGCGTCGGGACTTGCTAAGCCTCCGAAAGCAGCAATTAGCTCGTCAACGTGGCAGAACGCTTGTTGCGGTTCTGTCCCGAGCAGGATTTCGCATAGTGTTTGAGTGGATGAACAAGAGTAAGCCATCGCAACGGCATGTGTGTCAAGACGCGTCCGTGCTGATTGGCACACTTCTGACACGATTGCGGCTTAAATATTTTCGTCACTGCATCGAAAGCGGCGAAAATTGACGCCGGTGATTTGTTTTCACGATCAGAAGATTACACACGAGCGGATCATGACATGGTTGACCTCGGAGAAAGTATCCGCTCCCAAGGCACGCGGAGACCTCGGCCTGTTTTCTTACTGGGCATCCCGATGAATTCACGATTACTGGGACCACGGTTCCGTGTTTTGCTATGCTGCGTGACATTTTGTTCGCCTGTGGCCCTCTTTAATTGCTTTCGCCGTTGAAATTTAGAATTCCGTTAGCTCGCAAATCCTGTTGCTTTTGTTCAGGTGACTTTGCCAGTCTACAGGAACGGCATGCGTTCCGACTTGCTCTTCACTCTCAGCTTTTCCGTGATCGGCGATGAATTCAGTTTCCACGAAAGGGGGGTGGCCCTCCTCAGTGCGGACTAATCGCCTGTTTGCGAAATGCGCCCGAACTTGACGATTCATGGAAGATGACCAGAAACGCTTTGCCGAATGCTCCGACAATGAGGACAAGAAAGAATTTGTCATAAAAATTTGCTTAGGCTATTTTCCTTGTTTCCCACTCGTCGAAACACTGTAAATAAGATTGTTGCAAATGTAGAAGCACGTGGTTGTCGTATATTGCGTAAGCGCTCCCTGCACGCGACCAATGAATTATATACCCGCATAAATGTTGCCTGTCGAGTTTGCTTGACCGGTATTCTTTGGTACGGACTTGTACCTGCGACCGTGTTAATTTCATCTCAAGTGTTCGCGCGCCTGTCTCACCACGGGGTCATGTTGTCCGACTGCAGATACTTAGGCTGCTTGTTTCCGTACGTGATCGTATAGCACTGCTCTCCCACCTACGTTAAAGATCCCATATTGTTTGGCTGCGAGTTTGCTTTTCAGTACCGCGCTTAGTTCCGCTTCTGAGCAAAATATCATCTCTTGTGTTGTTGGTATCTGGTCTGCAGCCTGATCCCAGCAGTTGCTGCTTCTTTCCATTTCGATGTCGGACACATCTGAGTCTGGGGCAATTGTGTTACGCTGCGCCTTTAACCGTTGTCACTGAATGCCCGCATGCATAATGAAAATATAATAAACATTAACGAACTGGTGTTATGTCGTAGTGCCAGTCTTGGTGTTGCCATCGTGGATAATTCGTGGCGAGGTGGGATTGGGATGTTCTGGTCTGATTAGGGATGTTGTTGAGGATGGACCTCGAGAGGCTTAATTTCCTATTTGTAACTTCAAGCGAACCACACGCACACACTGCGGAGATTATCAGAAATCTGATGCGTTTGGATGCGGACCTCGCATGGGATCAGAGATGCGTAGACGTGAAAATATTCGTCCAGCAAAACCTGTGCGCCGCTTTGCGGTTTGGATTTTTTTTGAAATGTCCGTGTGGCAGCTCGTCATCAGGGCAGTGGTTCTTAACCTGTGGGTAATTACCCCAAAGGGTAATTTGACATTTTTGGAAGGTACTGTAGATTATCGTTTTTTTATTACGGTGCACTGTGGCATCCATGAAAACGAAATATTGAAACAAAGCTGGTGATCGACAATGAGATGCTGTCTATCCTCCACCCTTATTAGGTTTCACTACTTGATAGCAAAAACAGTATCAGCTTTCCCATTGATTATATTTGTGATGAACATTTCAAAATGCAAATTGTCATTTTTGTATTTTATTGTTAATAATTGATTACAAGCTGTAATTTGTTATTTTTTGAAAAGGGGATAATTGAAATCCATAAGGTTCTTCTTCAGGATAACGATATTGTAAAGGTTAAAAAACACTGATATAGNCAGTAGTTACTACCTTGGAGGGCAGCTGTACGGCGAGATGTGCGTTGTTGATAAAAATTTAAATTCTGTGCTCAACACTACGTTCCACCAGTCAATGCGACTGAAGGTGGCATAGTCTTTGTTTCAAGCGGAGAAGCTCAGAATATGGGCGTCTTAAGGGGGGGCCTTGGCCACCACTGGATTTTGAAAATTTTAGCAAAAAATGTTTTCTTAGTTTCGAGTGGGAAAAAACAAAGTTCGCCACTTTTGGGCCCTCTAGAAAAATCCACCAGTGCCCCCCTCGGAAAAAATCCCTCCGACGCCCACGCCTCAGACATGACTGATATCGTTGTGCTTGTAATGGACACACTTTGCGAAATACAAACGCACCGAAGTTAGTGTTACGACCAGGCCCGTAACCAGGGGGGCGAATACCCCCTGCAAATTTTTTCTCCCCCTCTGGAAACATGTGTAGGACATGGTTAAAATTATTGGGCATAGTTAAAAAATTTGTGCTCAGAAAACTCTTCACACCCCCCCTTGGTATACCAAGCTGGTTAGGGGCCTGGTAACGACACATTTTCATGTAAGCCAGATTCACGGAACACGAGTCTCGACTCTTGAACTTGCGTATGCGACATTCTCAGCTCACCCAAAACACCCTAGGTTTCCACATGACGGCTTCACTGAAACATCGCATCGTACATGGTAGATTTTCACGTAACGCAATGCCGTTTTCGGTCGATTGTATTTCGGACTTGGTTAGCCCCTTAATCCTCGTCTGAAGGTATGAAGTTCTCCCTTCACAAATATAAGCCAGTGCCAAATTCCCTTGAAGAAAATGCGCTTATGAAACTAGTGATGTGAGTTCGTAACGAATGAAACTTGTTAACACCTTTTAAACTCAAGAATTTTTTGAGCTTTCGTACCAGCTGAAAACGTAGATACTGTATATGGCTCACGTGATAGAAGTTCAAGAAATGCAGCTACAAAAGGCCCACAAACGCTGATTGAAATGTTCCTTCTCAAAAAGTACGCTTGGTCACGATAACCAAAAAACAGACATTTTTCTTCGGAGTGCCAATTCGAGGAATGCCTTTTTCTTAGACAAAAAATATAATTTATAATTTCCAAAAATTAAACTGGTAACTCGCTAGTGAGCACCGCATCTGACTTAACGCAAAAAAGGATTCTTCAGATAACATGTTTTAAGCTGGTCTTTTTATATTTCTACAGATCAACTCTTAGCTTAGACATTTATTTAAAAGAACCGCTGCAACGTTTTCGTTTCCACATTAACAAAACAGTTTTGGTAATAATCGATAAACAATTTCGGTAATTGTCTGCCATTTTCAGCTGTCACGCAATATTTCTTTGGATGAGTAAGGTCAGAGTTATTGCAAAGAATAAACAAAGAGTTGGTGCATATGGTTAGAAGTCAAAGGTAACTAGATGCCATTCAAGACCCTTCATGCTTAATCATTTTGAAGATGTTTAAGGACATACAAAAAGAGATGACTCTGCTAAATGACATGGTTCATGTTTTCTTTATCAACTGGTGAAGAAGTTTCTTGGTTCCAGAGCTGGATTAAAAGATATGATATGACTTATTTTTGCCGCAGATGCGTGGTCCATATCACGAGCACAATCGAATAATACAAGACCGCAAAAATAGTAGACATTGCGCAATACAGGCAAGGTGATAGCATTCGGGGGCAATACCCCCCAAATTTTTTTGTGCCCCCCAAATTATGTTGTGCCTAGAAAAATTTATTTTAAACAAATAATAAAAATTAAAATCTTCCCCTAAGAATGTATTTTGCACTACCAAACCCTGAAACCTGGCTACGGGCCTGGGTGATAGCACACAATCAACAGTGAGAGGAGCAAAAACACTTTTACAGCGCCCCAACCAGGCCCTAGCCAGGTTTCAAGATTTGGTGGGGCACAATACCATTTTAGGGGTCACGATTTTTGCTTTTACTATATGTTTAAAACATATTTTTCTGGGCGCAACAAAATTTTGGGGTACAAAAGAAATTTAGGGGCGCACTGCCCCCGAATGCCCCCCCGTGTCTAGAGGCCTGGCCCCAACCATAAGCTATAACATTATTCGCTCATCGTCATATAAGAAGCTAGCAGTGTGGAGAGAAATGAAGGTATTTTAACATCAAATTTTGAGGTAAACAGCTAACATAAATAAAAAAAACAAGTCAGATGACTGTATGCTCATTAGCATACAGGAGAAGAAGGCAAATGTTTCAATCCAGGTTTCAAATGTTTTGCAACGCATTTGACAAGAGGCTGACAGCCAATTTTTTTCACTGAATTTAAAGCAGGATTTGGCGGTTAGTGTTTAACCAGTTGCATATATTCACTTTTTGTATGCTTGGCTTGCACAAGTAGTCAGCGTATTGAAGGTGATAGAGGAATCACAAGAAAATACCGAAAAATCCTGAAGCACCGCAAAGCACACATACGTTTTTTTTACACAAAAGCAATACTGATAAGACATGAACACCGAAACAATGCACCAACAAGTACTGCCATAAGTTCAGCAGCAGGCAATTTTTTGGGGATGAGAAGTATTTTTACCCGAATTTTCCCAAACTTACCCGAAACGTTTTTGTGTGACTTGGCCTAGCCTACATATTTTCTCCCACAAAGAACATGAAAAAGACCTTTTTTGGTATGACCTCCAAAAAAGGCTTCATCTGTTTTTCCGCAAATGTTGGCGCCATTTTTTGAAATCAAACAACGTTGGGCGCCATTTTTGCAGGGATTTTGCCAAAATTTTCAGGGATTTAGCCCGGATTTTCGACAAATCAAATTTTGGGGGTACACTTGCACCACCGCCTCCTACACCAATCACTATTGCAGTTGGTCGCCGTCATACACGAGTGTTAAATAATTGAGGATGAATGAAGATTTGTAAGAAGCATCAAACATTTGAAGCGATCGGATAACAAAGTGAGATGAAGATGCGCAGCGTTTCAAAAACAATACAGATTGTTTCCCGACAAGGCATCAAAGGTCCTGACACAACGGTTAACCTGGTGTTGGCGAACACTTACATTTCTGGGTATGTAATGCATGATTCAGTAGGCATTACTGTACGCAACACGTAAGCGCTTCATAGTANTCTGTGGGTATTTGCTCCACAATTGGCAAGCATATATTGGCAATGTCATGTAATANGCACAAAATAGTGTTTTTTACTGGAAGAGAGCAATGATCGAAAGTGCCTCCAAGCTTGTTTGCTGCCCAGTACAGACATTTCATTGCCTCTGAATATCATCATCATCCTTCGGTGAGGCATTTATCCAAACACCAGGGTATTTCACTCGTTTAGAAAATTGTACCTTTACACCATTCACAAAAACATTTTATGGAGAAGGTTACTTATACTTTTTAGGCCAAAAGAGAACACCAATTGTTTTGTTGCAATTAAAGGCGATTTCGTGTTCAGCAGCCTAGTCACCACATATATTCAAAAGACGTTGGAGAAGACACCGTCTTCTGAATATTTGTGGCGTTTTTAAGTGGCATATGTGGTTACAAATGTGATGATTCATTTTTATTAGCTTTGCGTAAATGTGTGCAGAGTGATACTCAAGAGATAGAAAACATCAAAGTTGTGCTAACACACATTCCCATTTATAGATCATTTTAAGTGTTTGATTTTACTGGAACAAAGAATACCTAAAATAGTTTGAAATTTCCGAATATACATTTTTTTTCATTTATCGCCAAGGTGACTGTATCGTGGCAACTACTGTATCGTGACAACTATCAATAACAAAATAGTCCACAAAAGAATTTGATCTTGTCATAAAACTTTCTCCTATAGAAAGCAGGTCGGTAATCTCTTATTTTTATCAGAAATCCCTGCTTTGTTACTGGATTCCTTCAGGCTCACCTAACAGACGTGATCTAATTCCATCTGCTGAGAGAAAAAAAAACGACATGAACAAAAGCTCCGAATAAAGAGTACGTTACAGAGACCTGTCACACGAAAAAGTGCCTTTGAAAGTGCTTTAAATCTACCTTACACATTTTGCTTACATATACGCCTTAAGACATGGTCGTACGTAAACACAGATTGCGTGGGAAACGTAGTCAAGATAACGTACGTGCGTCTGCGTAGGATAACGCTTTACGCTAAAAATTAGATTGCCCTATTACATCATATTTTAATTTTAGTATCGAGAGCAGCCGTTTTCAAGTGAAGTGCCAGCATGAATTAATCGAAAGCGGCCCATGTTGTGTTCCAAATATTTGTGCGCTGGCAAATTCAGAAAACCAAGGGTGAAGAAAATGTATCACAAGCATATTTCCTGCGTTTTGCCAGCACATATGCGTAATTTTTAGGAACAAAGATTAACTCAACGAATTCGCAAAAGACCGTTTTCTATCGGCATTTGGCAAGCGTAGCTACGAACACGATTACAAACTATAAAGTTTTCACATAAAAACAAATAACATTCGTGAAGCCGCGCACAGGTAAAAATTAGGAAAATTTTTACAGAATTCTGCAAAACATTGGGCGTGGTCCTTGTTTCATATCCAAGAAAACGGCCATTATAACGACGGAAATGTCTGCAGGCTAGTATGATGGTGATGTTTGGAGAACCATTTACAATAGCATTTAAGCAATGGCTTGTTCAAACAGATGTCGTAACATTTGCTATATTTCCAGAAAGATATTTTAGGACGGATGGTCTTTGTTATTCAACCGCACTACATAAAATTAACTCGCAGTAGGTTTCTCTTCACTTCATCACTTTACGCCAGAATAAAGTCAACGAACGCTTGACGCTTTATCTAGCTTTCGTCGAAGTAAAGCTTGAACTTCTCTGGAAAAGGCGTATTACGAATCTTTTGCTACAGTAAATTTTTTGACATCACCAATCTACATATGGGAGAAAACATAAGCAAAGCGACTTTACGTTTTTTTTATAAGATGGTTGGAGTTGACGCTTGGATTGTTTCTCCGGGAATCTTGAGTCTGTGGAGCAAACTACGATAGTTTCTATAGTTTACACTCCAAATCTTATTTAAAAAATGTTTTACGATTCGAACATCTGTTTTTAAATCAATAAGTGCTATCTTCAAATAAGGAAAAGTCTCATGAAAATTATGCTTGCCTCACAAGCGCTTTTGTTAACTGGTTCAAGTCTTTTAGAGTCATCGCACTGCAAATGGTGCGATGCGTTGAATCCGGAAAAGTAGTTTGAAGACTTCATGTCTGTTGGGTTCAGTTGCCTGATCTTGAGCACATCTTTGTTTATGATCTTAAAGGAGAGTTTACAGGGTAGTGTTTGCACAGAAACTTGATGATGCTTCAAACTTTATTTCGCAGTTTCTGCTGGTTCCGCTGCCTTCGTGCTCTCATGGTGACTTTCGTTGGCGAAACAAGGATGTTTTGATGTTGTCTTTCCACAAAACTGTAACATCTGAAACGGGTTAATCTGAAACACCTGACCAGTAAAAAACAGGCACAATTTTTTGAAAACTTTTGGCGTGTTTAATTAACGCTCTCCCTCCAAAAAATCGCTAAAAGATCTCAAGAACATAAAAGCGTAAAAAACACATGCTGTGGGTTCTCCACGTGCAGCTCAGTAGATCAGTATTCATGGCAACAATTGCATATGTCCAAGAACCTCGAGAACGTGTGTAGGACGTGTTGATCACAGCAGCGTGAAATAATCCGCAATGCTTAAAATTAAGCATACTTATAATGCTGATTCAAACGCGCCAGATTAAGTCAGTAGTATTACGGTGAAGGTCTGGATTGTTTGATTTTTTTCCATTGAGCTTATATTTGTGATTTGCAAAAAATTGTAGCTGCGACCACAAGCGGCAGCAAGAAATCTCGAAACCAGTGGTTGTTGCTTTGCTCAATGGGATAAATTGTTAGGAATCCGACTCCACCCAAGAACCTCCGACTCCTTACGACTCCGACACGGGCTCCGACTCCGCAACCCTGTTTACGATACTAACCCTGATGCTATGCAGATCAACACAGATGCTATGCGGATCAACACAGATGCTATGCGGATCAACACAGTTGAGTTAGAATTAGTGAACAACGAGTCTTCCTATGTTGTGAAGGGTTTAAGGATTGGTCGCCATTTTACCAATTAACGGGAATATACTGAATTTAATCAAAGCTTGTCTTCAGACAGACTGATAACTCGATAGTGTAAGCAAACAGTCTATGCTTGTTGAAGGCTTTGGTCGTTCATGTTCATTTTGAAAAAAATGCCGAAAAGGATGCCATTCTGCAACTGGAGACGGCAGATTTTTTTGGTAAAAGTTCAACTATGAGCTGACCATGAAACTTTCTGAAGTGATCAGCTTCGAAAATTCTCGAAACGTATCGCGACAAACAAGGTTTCGAAATTATTGTTATTAAAAAAAACGCCCACACATAGCCATTTTTTCTTTCTACCACATTTTCAACCCAATTAGTGGCACAGTGTTGATCGGAATATTTTCCATGACGACGTATTTACAAATCATGTGTTTAGGTTTTATTTTACCACACATGTCTAAACTATGGCAACGTTGTATTTTTTGATTGCGCAAAAATCGATGATGATCAACCAGTCAAGCCATGATGCTTTGCTTGCTTCATCAATGAAGCTGGTTCACGCTGTAACGTCAAAACCCACTGTGTGGTCTCGTTTTGCGCGACGCTAACGCCAGCTTCCCAATGCTACACGGTGCTCAGAGAGCTGGTCATCGTCAATTTGGATTCCGATCCTGCAACTGACCGATAACGTGGGGAAACCGACGAACCCATATGACAGCGGTAATTTGAAGAGATTTCCAGCAAAAGAGTTCTGTTTTCACGCTTAATCCATTACTCATGCTCCAACGCTAATTGCACCAATGAAAGAAGCTGATAATTTCCGCCATCTCGTCAGCAGATTGAAGATTTTTTATCTGATGACATCAGTTTCATTTGCTGTCACTCGACACTTACACAGTTTTTTTGCTTCTTGTGCATTAGGCCTACACTACTTCATGAAAAACTTGTTTGTACATGACTTCTGCCAGTAACGCGTTTGCCTAGAAACGCAATTAACAAAGACATAAATTAAGACATTTAGAAGCATTCAGTTTTTCCAAATAAGTGCCATTTTTGAAAACAAAATTTTTAACAAACAGCAGTTCTAACAGATGCCAGACGTAAAAATCCACAGCAGGACGAGCATTCATCCTTCAGCATTGTTCTTAGAATCTAAATTGTGGTTTACTGTAATACAGAAACAGAACACTACGGCAAATGTAAAGCAACTGGCCAACTGTATTTGAAACTGAGTTTACCTCGAGAAAAGAATAAAATGACTTTATTTTGTTGCCTTTTGTTGTGGTGAAGTGTTAGTGGTGATAAGACAGTCGCAATGTGCAGCTGCCGAAGTTGATTTACCATTTACAATATGTAACAAAAAGCATAGGTGAATTTGAAGTTCGACACGAAGTACTTATGCAGCAGACGAAATTATTATCATATTCTTACTCCTTTTTTTAAACATCGTTCATGGTTTTATCGGGACTTATTGGTCATAGCCTTTTGTTAGAGCAGAATGAGCATTGCAAGTGCCGACTCATTGGCACAAGCGAACAAAACTTGCTTCATATGATGTCAACATGTCTTTTTATCAAGAGCATTCAAATCGATATTTGTCCTCACAAGTGTTTTGTTCAGCGATGCTCCGCCATTAGTGCTATATTTATGTAATGCGTTTTTTTGACACACAACTGCACAGATTGTCAGTAACTGCACTTCATCCTACGCTTTATGTTTCCTCGATGCAGTTCAAAGACTCTGTCACGAATAGAGAAGGTTAGAGTGCCTGTGAAGGAATAAGGAGGGTCAAGCTCAAGGAATGCTTTATTTTTTTCTTGCCCAATTCATGGACAAATGTTTCAAGGCATTTCCGAATCTTGCTTCGGGAGTGCAGTGAAAATATCGCAATTTCTGAAAATGAATCTAACAAGTAAAAGTTTTTAACTAAGCAGGTCTAGCTTTTAGATCCGCAAAGAGCTGAGTTGTAAAGGCATTTTTAACGCAAGGAAATTAGGGTGACATACTTCTGGTGTTATTATAAGATAAATGCAAGACTCTTTTGCCACCGTGCAAGTCATGAGCAGTTTTCGAATAGTTCTTTGGGAGCACTCTAAATCCACCATGACATGTATGTGGCATTTGCTACTTTAAAACCAAAACGTTTACATTTTCCGATGATATAGGCCCCCAAGATACAAATACGGTCTTCTTGCGCCTCAGGGCCTCTTGTTAGAAAGAACTTTAACAACAATAATGTTGAAATTAAACTTTTACTAAGCAATCGTTTTATCCTCATCAATTAACAGTATTTACAATTCTAAACCATTTCCCAACACATCAGCACAGAAGGGAAGCTTTCAGAACGATACACAGCAATTTGAAGGATATCCTGTCATGGGTTAGGTTAGAACCTTACACTAAATATTAAAACCTTATCTCGAAAACAAAACAAAGCAAAAAGTAATCACTCCAGGTGGATGGTGCACGGTGTCAAACTCTTTTACGCTGGAAACACAGCTGCAAGGATGTATGTTTGATGCAGGGCAGCAACCAGCTGATATTTTCGGGGAGCAAATGGTTGTTACTTGTTGTTCCTCACAACAAAACATGTTTTTGTTTTGAAAAATTTCGGGGGGGATTTGCCCGGTTGCGCACGCCCTGGTTGCGGGCCTGGTTTGATGCAAGGTGTAAATCCGTATAGAACGGCCAATCCACAACGTTAACTGTAGGAGCTTCTATAGTTAACGTTGTGGATTGGACTTTAACAAATGCAATGGGACAATGATGAACATACCAAACAGACCTGCAGATGGTTTGCTTCTGCGTGTCAAATCAGAGAGCTCACAGACAATAAATTGAAGATATGTGCGTCATAATTAAAAGACCGGTTTTTCGTACAATATGTCCCAGTATGCATGAAAAAGTTGTGGAAGTTACGTTTTCTGGAGACAACCAAGCAGGAATGCTTCTCAGCGATTAAAACTTACGACAGCTTTGCGGTAGGCTTCGTCGCTTATTTCTGTTGCAACAACAGAACCCGGTATTGACGGTCGCTTTTTACTGGCCTTCAAGTCATTGCATACCTGCTCAGAAATTTGTGTTCGTGTCGGCAGCGTTCAATCACAACTGTTCAGGGTGGGTTTTGGACTCCGACAAGGGTGTGTGCTGTCACCACTCCTCTTCATAGTCTATATGAATTGGATAGAGAGTAACAGCCGAGTCAAGGAGGGTGTCACTGTTGGAAGTTGCAGGATCAACCGTCTGCTTTAAAAGATCAAGGTATTATGTATTTCCAGAAACCAAACATAGTGTTTGCTGTAAGTAAGCGGCAATACACTGCGGCAGGTCGAGAAGTTCAAGTACCTTGGAGTGGTATTCACGAGTGACGGAAGACAGAACAAGGAGATTGATTTACGGATTGGTAAAGCAAACGCAGTTCTGCGTGACCTTTATCGCTTTGTGGTCACAAAACGAGAACTTTCAAATACCGCAGAGCTATCAGTGTTAAAATCTCACCTATGGTCATGAATCGTGGGTAGTGACTGAAAGGGTACTATCTCAAGTGCAAGCGGCAGAGATGGGATTTTTGTACAGAGTTCACGACACTTCTCCGAATCGAGAGATCCCAGCTACGTTGGTTCAGCCATGTGTCCAGAATGTCCCAGGAAAGATTGGCGAGGCACTTATTGCTGGCTACACCCACGTGAAAGAGACCCAGAGGTTGTCGATGGACGAGATGGAGTCATGGGCGTCAGGAAGATTTTTTCAGGTGGGGGCCGATAGTGGATTTTTCCAGAGGCAGCCAAAACAAATTTTCCAAGGGGGGTCAAAAGTAGTGAAATTTCATTTTTTCCTTTCGAAACTAAGAAACTAAGAAAACAACATGTTTTGCTAAAATGTAATAGGAAAATTTCAAATTTCAAAATCCATGGGGAACCAAGGCGCGGTCTTTCCCCCCTTGATACCCACATGGGTAGAGTGATTACATCTCCGACCTTGCTTTGATCCAATCTTGGTATATATGGAGCCAGCAGAAGCATTTGAAACTGATGTTGACTGTGAGGTATTCCAAATCCTCCAAGGCTGCTGTGCCCGCAACCCTCCCCAGAGAAAAGCGGATATGAAAATGAATGAATGAATCAGCAATAGAACCCACTTGCCAATGACAACAGGGCAACGCTGAAGGAAACAATAAATACTGCAGACAATTTTTTGACAACAGTGCCAGATGGATCTATCCCAGTTCATACATTTTCCCTTCACGATCCAGCAAATATTCGTTACTCATCATTAAAGATAGGCAATGGATGAATGTTCAAGTTTTATGCACTCATCCATTTACAGTCTGTGAAAAATTCAATTGCACAATTAAAGGTTGTAAAAAATTGACTTTCACGAAGTGTCACAATTTCGATGCAATACAAAAAGTTATTTTATGCTGTTGATGCTTATCACGAAAATTATTCTTTACATTGAGTAGCACAACAAAAACATGGAGAACAACTCGATTAAACATTATTTGAAAGGAGAAAGAGGTAGCAACTTATGAGCAAATTACACAACTCTTATAAATATAAACCTGCAACTTTCAAGCAAAAGAATCGTTTTGAAGCATGTGATGTAGTAATCCGACAAAACACTTTTTTACAAAAGTAGCACTTTTTGTTAGATATTTCTTACCTATTTTTGTCAACTAAACCAGCTTCGGTATTAAATTGTAAAGCTTTATGGAAATGGAAACTTTCTTGTCCTTAGTGCAAGTGTTGTGAATATCGAGAATAGGTTGCTTATCCATAAACCTTTGTNTGAATTGCACTCTTCATNGATTCATTTTCGTACTTGCCATCGTGAGCAAAAGCATCAACCGATGCTTGTTTAACTTCATCATTGTTTGAGCAGTTCTTTCAATCCACTGCTAGGCCCCACTAGATCTCGGGCAGGTTTTGAGGAGCCATTCGGTTGTCTCGTCGTCCAGGATCGTCAGGCCATGCACTCCATGGCGAGGCCGATTATTTAGCTCAGCTATGTCCAACCCGCGGCCCGTGGGTCAAAGGTTTTGTGCGGCCCTGTTTAGATATTCGCTGTAGTAAAAGTATCCTACATACTGACAACCTGTCCTTATTTTAATAATCTTGAATTTAACATTTTAATGGACGTGGTGTTCAGTGCCACTTTATCACGTCTGTTACCATTGCGGATATGATTCCAACGCTTTCAGCACATTAGCTAAAGCTAAATTTAGTTTGCTAAGATCAAAGTAAGCCATTCTATGTGCGGCCCGCATTAAATGTCGTTCAGTGTGCGGCCCTGGTCAAGACAGTGACATAATTTTTGGCTCAGTAAGCCATTTGGGTTGGACATAGCTGATTTAGCTAAACGTGAATCAGTCAGTGAGCAGTCCAGACACAGCGGAACAGAGTCAAAGCAATTTGAATTTAGGACAATTGGAACAGAAAGCACAAGAAAAATTACCCATTTCGTGTTCAAGATTTACGGAGAAAATACTGTTAAAAATACAAGTCATGAAAATAATCTGTTTTCCACCACTTTGGTAACTTGATACAACAATGACTTTGTGGCATGTTTAGAATGTTTAGAACCTACCTACTACAGTTTCATCAAAATAAAGAATTTAACGTTTTGGTACATTAAAACAATTCAAGACCAGTTTTGAAGAGCAAAGCCAAAAAATAACCACGATAACAGTTCCAAGGCACAAGTATAAGTCAGCTGAAACGCAAAAAGAGGGAAATGTTTCGGATTAATCACCTTGGCCATTACAGTATTATCAACCGCAGCATCTGATCCTTGAAACTAAACCAAGGGAAGTCTTACACATCCTCCTTCAGCGTATTTTATTTTAATTTGGATTTTCATCTTTATAGATAAGTCAGTTAAATGATGGTTTTGAAAAATGTTTTATGCGTAAGTGTATGTGCTTGCAATTACTAAAGAGCGGCTGACAACTGGATTTACAAATTCGCACTTAGACAGAATGTGATTTAGGAATAAACAACTTCGCAGCTAAGTTGTCTCACAACAGCGTCAAAAACATTCGCCAGACGCACGATTTTTTGTTTAAAAACGCGGTATTTACAGTTGCCAAGGTGTAGAGAATCGCGTTTTTCTCGTGTATGCCTACGCGTTCGACAATATATATAACGACGTCCGCGATAACCACCGTCTAGCAGTTGCTTCATTTGCTGAGGAAGCGCGGTCTTTGTAGTGGTGGTACGTTTGACCGCGCCGGTGCGGTCGGGTGGTTGCGCGATGGCTGCGTGAGATACTGAACTGCGCCGACGATACTGTGTGTTTCTCGGGCAATGTTAACGCATCGAAGCGACATCTTCAGCTAAAAGTGAGAGCTCACAGGCGCTAAGCTAAAGAAATGCGCGCCGTAAAAGATCGGTATTTCTTTAAGGATGCCCAGACAAGCATGAAAAAAATTTTTAAACTGACACTTCTTTGCGAAGACAAAATAGCAATGCTTTCTAGCAAGGGAAATTTACGGCATTCGTCATAGACGTCAGTGTTTATGGCTTTATTGAACTTTCCGCTGCAATTACATGAACAACATTTGAGTCTTTGTAGCAAGGCATATGTTTTTGTGCAAATTTTCTCAAGCGAAAGTTTTCTAGTTGGTTGTTTTCACATCACTCATTCATTTAAGATTGTTTTAACACGATTTTGATTTGCGCAGCACCTTCACGACGTCTTCATAGAAAGCGCAAAGATTGGTTTGAAACGTTTAGACTTCTCGATATTCACCACAGCAGGTCTTGATGAGAAATGAAAATGTTATAGCGATGTACTTGGTGTTATTCTGTGTCTGCTGAACTAGGACTTGGCTTACGTTTAGAGCATAAAACTATCCTATGATATCCACACTTCCGTTAGGTCAAGATTTAGCAATCAACAGGACATTAATCAAGTTTTGTATCGTTGCAGGAAAAATATTTTATACTGGTGATTTGCGCGGAACAATAGCTGTTTTGGCCTCAACGTCGCCGCTAACAGTCGAACACAACCAAACAACCAAAAATCAGAGCGGCATCAGAAAGCTGAAAAAATTCTCAAGCTGCTATTTGAAGCTACAGTGCACAATGAGGTTGTACGGAGTGTCCATGGTACTGTTCATACTATACTTGCAAATACTCGCTGTGTCACTATCTGCTCAAGCACGGCGTACAAAAAAGCCAAAATGTCGCCGAGGCCAGAGTCCTGAACTCGACGGCTGTGTACGAAGGAAAGGACGGTCAAAGGCCAATCCCACAACGTCGGCCAACGAAGTTAACGTGCCTTCTATGGAGCCTCCCAGAGGACCTCACTGCCCTCCTTGTTCGGAAATATCTTGCTTTCCTTTACAGCAGCACGAATGTGAGGGGGGTCTCACTACGGGCTATTGCGGTTGCTGTAGTGTCTGCGCGAAGTTGGAGGGTGAGAAGTGTGGAGGACGTCATTACCACTTTGGCAAGTGCGACAAAAATCTGGAATGCTATCAACCCACGTCCCTGGAACGACGACGTTCGCTGGGCACACCCAGGATTGTGGTTCCAAGCGGAACGAACGTGGAGGAATCGGAGGTTAATGAAAGTGAGGGCACCTGCAGACCAGGTAAAAGAAACAGTTAAAGACGTGTCAAATTCATGATATTTTTTGTGACAAGCGTATGTTCATCCGCAGGACAAACCTTTTGGCCGGTTCTGTTGTTTTCTGTTATTAGACCTTTAAAAATGAGAACTGACAACTGATTTCACCGTAATTATATCGTGTGTTAAATTTGAAATGAAATCTGATTTCACCTTAACAGCATCTTGAGTTTATAATGAATTTTTGTACCTTTGGCCGCTTTTTACCATTTAAGTCAGCAAAGTGGTAAAAGATCTAAAGACAATGTTTATTTAAATCACTCCAACCATCAGGGGCAAATCTGACGTTGGCCAAATCTATCGTCCAAATAACTGATTACTAATTCATCAAACAAAGCGCAATTAAATGAAAAGCATCACTTGTGAGTCTCTTGCGAAATCCCTGTGACCCAGAGCTCTAATCCGCAAAATCAATTTTCGAATTAATGCCATCAGCCAAATGTTGCTGGATTCTAGGCAAGCAAAAATCCCGAGCTGTTTTAGGTTCATTTCAGCAAAACGAATGCTGTTGCTTTCACATCGACCAAGTGCTAAAAGCGTTTTCTCCACTGCACTGATCGGTAAATCGCAGGTTTTTCCATCATACAAAATTTGTTTCACTAACCCGACGGAGGCAAATTACTCAGAAAAACGTTTTGGAGTTAAATGTTTGTTTTTGCATAAAATACTTATAGAAAGAGTTGCGAAAAACGTGCATATCACCGAAGAGATGTTAACAACGCTTGAAGATAATTTTCTCGATGGAACAGGCAGTCAATGGAAGAAACTTCATTAAAAATATTTTCAAATTGAATCCAATCGTAAGCAGACGATACTAAACGATTTCTCTGTTCTATAACTATTAGATGCTGTGTACATTGGGAGTGCCGAGTAAGTGACAGTCTTTTGTAAATTACATATTGTCAGATGTTTAGAGATGTTGATAACCTTGTCAAATTGCGCCCAAGCAAAATATTATTTGAAGTTGAGCATGCAGTTTCCCTCATAAAACCCAAGAGTCACCAATTCTCTCCGTAAAAATGCAAGTGAACTATGCGCGATTGCGCAGGGTCCTCCGCTGATAAAAAGAGGAGAAGATAACAGACATAAGCGGATAAAACAATGAGGTCAATTTCGGGGCCGGAGCAGCTGCATCTGGAGTCTATTTTTGACTTCTTCAACAAACTGTTACACAAAGTCGCTCTTTCTTGAGCTTTCCTTCACGACCGAGTGTTCTTTGAAGGATGTCGAATCGAATTAACTGCGTGATGACATGCGTCGGCGTTTTCTCTCGCAGAGAAACGCCAAGTGGCGAAAATTCATTGTTACGCAAACAAGACCGTGAAACGAGCGTTTTAATATCCAGCAAAGTGACGCGGAAGGCCGTCGGCTGCTGCTTCAAACGCCGTTTGTCAATCAGCTCGTTGAACTACCGCGCGAGAGGGCGCAAGAATGCGGAGCACCCTTGCGTCCTTTGTCGTCGTCTGTTTACAAAACAGAGATTAACGCTCGAGATCATATCGACCGAATAAAGTTTACACAAGGACGCGTTTTATGCCCTTACACGCGATACCTTTGATTAGTTAAGTGTACTCCGGTCTGAATAACTGCAGCTGCTGACAACAGCCCGAAAAACCCACGAATCAGCCACGACCGGCGGAGACTATTGGTAAAGACCTGCTTGTTTCCGATTCGAGTATCTCTAAATCTCTTTAATCCGCTTCGAACGGGCTTTTTGAATGGTAGTTGCACGTAAACAACGGAGCCACATTTCATAAATTTGCCAAAGGTGTTTTCCACTGAAAAGCCCTTGTGTGGGTCGGTGATAGTCATTGAGCTGCTTTGCTGCAATAGTTGAGTAACTTATGCTGTATAGTGCTTTTATCTGCACCACTTCAAAAACTATCACCATTGCATTAGAAGTCAAGCTTGTTTTTCTACTAGTCAGACGTACAGAAACGTTATCATGGCAATCAATCCATCACTCTTACGAGGACAGGCGGCCAAATCGCATTTCACGGGTTTGGATCTGATGTAAAAATGATAAGGTGGTGAACATAGTTTGTTGTTAGAGGTTTTCTACAGTTTTTTTTCTGGGATATAATACGTTTCACTATGTCGATGAAAAATTGCGTTAGCGGAAACTTGGGTTTTCCAAAAAACAAACAAATAAGCAGGTCAGTGTTGCTAATCCTGAGCTAGCATGACTTTCAAACGGCATTTACCACAAAAGCGCATTGATCGCAAAAGCTTCCAAATGTGATTAAAGTGCTATATATTTAAGATAATCTGCTGTGTTTTTTTGCGTTGAGAACGTTGTTCAGTTAGTAAAAAAAAATTTGCAGAGGCAAACTGTTTTTTGTAGTCTATATCGTTTGCTCTCATCCGGTCTCTCGGGCACTAGAAGCTGGGTATTTTTTTGTTTTAACTCTCTGTGTACCAGAAAACAAGTGCTTTTCACATAAAGGACAATATGTGAGACTTTTGCATTTTGTAATGAAATTGAATTGTAAATTTTCTCGACTTATATCTCACAAAAAATTCATAAACTTCACGCTTTTTGTTTGCAGGTGATATATGGGTACAGTTTAAACCGCGATTTTGGATGTACACACTCTAAATATAGGTTTTGATTTGCACATACCGCTTTCGTTTCTATCTTACTGTGCATTACAGGGAGCTTTTCGTATCAGTCCAAAAGTACTTAACACGTCTGTTCTAAAAGCAGATATTTTCAATATTCTGTCTTTCGCTGACCGACCGTTAATGTGGTATTTGAAAGTATTCGTTTTTTTACAAAAATCGAATTGTCTGAATTACCTGCAACTTCCATTGCACACCTTCGCTTTCATCTGTTAGAAAACCGAGATGAAAAATTTCCAGCTGCAGATGAAGTTCTCAAATTCACGAGTGGTTGACTATTTACGTGTACGGCTAGTGCGCTGAACGAAAGCCGACGAGCTCGTCATAAATTTGTCCATCCGCGTGACAAGTGCTGAAACAATGGTCAGTAGGCACAGCGGATGACCGACTGTTTGGCCACACCGAGTACTTCATACGGTCAAATACACAGTGGCAAAAACTGGCGCCTGACCGGAATCATGTCATCCACCAGCTGTGGCACTGTCACAAGTTTGGTTGTACCGGAAATTAAGTCATCGCGGCTTCATGAAATAACGCCGCCAGTCGAACATATGTTTGCTTAAAAGATAAGGTAGCGTTTGGGAAGCGCCATATCAGTGTTGCGCTTTTAATGCCGTTCTGAGATTGATTAATGTCCATACAAGCGCTTTCAATTGACCGCGCTGGCGGCATCTGTGCTTAGAACCGTTGGTGTGACGCGTCTCGAGCCTGCTAAGGAGCTTCCCAGAACTTGGCAGACCGCAGGATGATCTGCAAACTTCCATCAGGTCTCCCTGATCGAGCGCCGTATGGTGCAGGTTATTTGTTTCATTATAAAAAAACAGCAGCAAAGGTTTATTATTAAAATGGCTGCGCCACGAATCTTCGTGATCGTAGGCAACTGGCTCTTAAAAGACGCTCTAGGCACAGCTATGACAAAATATAAAAATATGAAAAGAATTCCATAAGGGCAGCAAGAACACTGCCTTTGAACCTTAATTTGGGCAAACAAAGCAGACAACCAGATCCGCAGATCTCGCCCTCCTGGCAGCACGGACGACTCGCTTGTACTGGCGGGCGCTCTTGCAGAAAGTCTAAAGCAATTTAAAGTGTTTGCTTTGTGCACAGTGCTCTTGGTTCTCGAGTAGGTTGATAGAATCCAAATCATTACTTCGTCATCTTCGAATTCGGCTATCTGTCAACTTGCGTCCTGGGGCAGCTTCTATCAGCCTCGTAGACATGTGATGCTTGCTGACTCAAGCCATCACTGCTTGAGATGAGAAGGAGGCTGCGCAAGCACGCGACTGCACGCAAGGTTGAACGTGCATAAAAGTCTCCTCCGTTTTGTTGACCATCCTTATGAACAAGTATACTCCCAGAAAAGGGTTTCGAAATCCAATCTAAGGCGAGCGGAGCTTGCAATCGAGAAAAGGTTTCGCCAGACCCTGTTTCTGCGAAGATTAATTTAAGAACTCGGAGAAATCTTCGGTATTTGATCAGTCCTTGTTGCGGTCTTGAACATTGGGGTGAAGTTCTCAAATGCATGATTTAGTCTTAAATTAACGGCATTTCATGGCCCCGATTTGTTTGTAAAGGGTTAAAAGCAAAAAGAATGGTTTGGCTCAAACTTTTAAAATGAGCACAGAGAAGTTAAGTGGTAGCGCTTTCCAACAGCTGAAAAAGTAAAATAGGAACCACTGCAAGCGATCTTATGAACATCTTCCCTGAAGTCAAAGACAATTTCTGCGTTTTCACAGACGTACAATCTAGTATCTAACGCTGTTTCGTATAAAATTGCAAATTTAATGTTTGCATTGTCTTGTCAACTTCATCGTTTCACCATAAAAGTTGGCGAGGATAAAAATAGAACTTGGTGTTTCTCACACTTATCAGCTGCACCGGCCAGTCTGCAAGAGCGAACACAATAACTGACCAAACACCAGCAAGTTGTCAAATGCTTATAGAGTCAGGGTGGCTGTAAGCTACACTATGTCGCGTAATTTTCTTTTTATTAGTTTGGAATAATAATTTTTTTGAGTTTAAGATTTGTGGATTTTAAAGACACCAGTTTTAGAAACTTCGGACTACTGGAAGGCTGTGTAGCAAATGGCGTTCTATTTGCTAATTTCTATTCGTGCATTTTTTGTTCCCTTCGAACAAATGGGCTGGCTGTCTGTAAAAACGCTGAACTACTGTCAAACTAGAATTAAATTTTGAAACGCACATTGAAGCGTGTGAGAAGTATGGCCCCATTCTTGCAACCATCAAAAGTATAGCCCAGAGTTTTATTTGCTTTAAATTGTGTTCATCTCGCACAAACCTTCTCACTGATATGCTGCTCATTTGACAACCTGCTTTAACGCGAAATTTCAAATTGTCAGTGAGTCGAAATCCTGACATTTATATTTTGTTTGATTCACCAGACTCAGCGCCAAAATCGCTGAGACAGAATGTGATTAAGCGGGACTGATCTAGAGCACGTAGTCAAATTCACAAGTGCATGCATAGTTAAAAAAAACCGCATGCCTCTTACTGCCTCTTACATGTCGCGTAAGCGTCGTGTCCAAAATCGAAAACATCGCTGAAGAAAAGAAGTGCAAAAGAAAGAAGTATGTGAAACAAGAATTGGCCTAACCCAGTTTCGGTGCAAATGATCTACGGAACAACTGAGTAGTGATTGCTGATGCATCAAGGTTTTTCAAATGTCCAGCATATCCTGCCTCATTCATTCCTTGAACAAGAGAGCAATAAAGCAATGAATAACAAATTGCAACTTTGTACTGAAATGGAATCTTTAGATGAGGAAATAAAAACTTTTTCTTTCGGTATGTGATTTAAGATTGAAATTCAGAACAACCGGCATCAAAACCTCCTATACATTAACATTTCTAGCTATCAGCTATGCTGCAGTTTTCGAGTATTGTCGAAAGCATTAATTTTTGTGGGAAAAGGTATTGCACGTTTATTTTCTCCGCATAACTAAAATTAAGGATTTACCCAGACATAGGCGTAACCAGAGGGACCCAGAGGGCCATGACCCCCCAAAATTTTTACAATATCTACTCATTTTGTGCTTTGAGATGCCGTTTCCCAAACAAAATACTGTTGCTATCCTAAAGTCAAAAATTTTGGGCTGGTTACGCCATTGTACCCAGAGGATATTAGAATTGCTCTTGAGATAAGAAATTTTGCTTCCGGGTAATTTTGTAAGTGGTTACGTAAATTTCGGAAGACAAAAAATGTATATGACCCCAGATTTACTTTTTGAAACAATTATCAAGCACGGTTGCACTTACAGCTTTCTTGACAAAAAAACTTAAGTGCATTTCCACGTGCAAAATGAAACTACTTCTTGGTTTTGTATGGCTGTTGCCGTATGGAAGGCACAGCCAAACAGAAGAGAACGCGGCCTGTACTAAGGCGTAAGGAATATTAAGTTTAATGACAGGTACGTTGCAGTAGATTTTCTTTATTTCTCTTTGCTTCTATTACACACAAAAGTCAGTTATCAGTAACAAAAGTTGTTGCGACGACGAGGGCATCAGCCAGCATCACATTTTAAAGATAATTTTTAAAATAATTTATACATTTGCACTAATACGTTTTGAAAATGATATACACGACGAAAAGTGAATTATTTTGTCCGCAATGCAAAGACGTCCCTTACTTTTTCCCCAAGTTCTCATTTTGCGAAGATGCAATAAAATTCACAGTTTGTTTGCTAACGCTGAGACACTGAACCAAGAAAATCATTGCTACTTTGGAACAACTTGTGATTGTTAGCGGCACAATCGATCTTCTGACGACACGCTTGATTGTGACGTTTGATCAAGCGGTGGGCTTAGCTGGGACAATAACTAAGGAAGTATTTTTGCCCAAGCACTATCGTTCTCAAGATACCTGATTTCAAACGATGATAAAATAAGCCTACATGTCTTCGGCAAGCACCAGAGACACATCTGTTGAAACAACAGGAGCGGCATTTCCTATCCGATAAAAGTCACGTGCTTCAATATATTCGTCTCGTAGTGGACGTTTGTAAAGAATTGGAGAAAATGATGATGATCACGTGCTTGGTGTTTTCTTGTTTTTCAGTAAACTAAAATTCATAAACAACTGACCAGTGATAAAATCCCTTGAAACTTGCGCCCCGCAACCATAGCTTCATAATCAAAGTAACATGAGACTATAGCCTGCTTGTTGGCGCATTAAGCAGAAGCACGCGCAAAAACCTGATATCTTTGTGTAACTTTGTAATTTTTAGTATAGAGAATTAGCAGGTGATCGCATTTTTATCGTTAAATCGTGACGATTATGACATCTACGGAAAAGTCAGAGGGGCCTTTTCTACCGCCTTAAATCTTTACATAAATCTAAAGAAATGAGCAAAGCGCCTCTGCAAAAGCATGCTCAGAATTTCTCCCTTTATTGAAAACATGAACGTCCTACTTAATGAGCCACGATGCACAAATGGGAAAATGGAACCATCAGAAAATGAGTCACGAAAGCGCTATGGGGAGTGGGGTTCAAGTTCCATCCGCTTGGTTGCTGTGAAAGGCTAGAGTGGTTTTCCAAAACTAAACCAGCGCGGTTTGCGTCGTCGCTTTGTTTCGCGTGGTTATGTTAGACTGCTGGGGCGTGGGCGACCGGGCCGCAGGACAGCCGATTGCGGCCAATGCTGACGCAAGCTCTTCGAGCATGAAGCATTCGCGTAGTTGGCAACATTAAGTGGCGTCGTTAATGCCATGTCGTTAAAATCGCCGTGAAGCCGGCGTTAGTCGCAAAAAGATAATTTTTCTCATGAGAGGCCCCATCTACTAGTTGCACTTGTTTTTGTCATCATCTGTGACGAAGTCTAGTAGTTTTTCGGGTGTTTCTTGTCCGGGCTTGCAATGCCACAAGAACTGCCCAATCGCCGTGCCCACTTGTGAATCGATGGTGTTGACAAGCCACCCTCGACCGCAATGTCAGTATCCTGAGTTTCTTTCCTGACCTTTCGCAAGCGTCGCGAACCGCACCCACAGGGAGAACGTTCTGGCGGAAAGCTTTTCGAGGGCTTTACATGCTTCCGTTGGGACAAAGCGAAAATGGCTCAGAAAAACAAAATGAGATTCAGTTCAACTTCTAGTGTCAGAATGAGTAGATTTGGATCGAAATGATGTCAATTAAGTCTAAGCAAATCTAAATTACTAAATAAGATCTTTTACAACATGCATTTGTACCTTTCGTGCTAAATGTCTCCTTAAAAAATGCCAGTGCATTTTATCTTTGCAGTTTATTTAGAAATGCGTGTCACCTACACACAATGGCTTGTTTACTTATGCCATTCGTCCGCATTTTTTCACATAGCTGAAATATACTTATTTTTTATGCAGTACCTCAATGTAAACCAGAGTGCACACCCGAATTTTGCCGGACGAACAAGAAAGCTGTTTGTTCAGCCAGGTAAGTTACTTGCGTGACTGTCAATTTCTGTCTTATATGTTTTGATATTTCCTTGTACTGCATATACAAAAGTGCATAAAACCATACAACGAAAATTGCTGTCCAAGAACTGCAGCCATAAATAAATTCATAACCAGAATAAATTTTCGTTTGACCAGTGAGCGTGGAAATGCACCACCAACGTCAGATCTGTCTACAAAGTTTCATACGTGGTCAATTTCAGGTGTATGGCAATTTCTATGCCTTCAACAATTCATCCAAAGTTTCATCCACTGGTATTATATCCTGTATTTATTGGTGTTTACATAGAATACGTGATGATTTCCAAGATTTTTTTATCAGCAGCAGGTTGCAAACTGATGCAACATCAGGATTGCCTGTCAACGTGTATGTTCTTGTTCAGTGTCATCTAAACCGTTCTCGTAGTTCGTTGCTACCAGCACCAGCAAATATATCGAGACTATTTCATGACCGCACAATCGCTGCATTTTTCTGAATCAGCCAAATGCTGCAATATTTCGGCCCTCCAGTGTCATGCATATAAGTGTTGTGCCCTTACAATGGAAAGACAAATCGTTTGATGAAGTTAAAAAAAGACCTGAAATTCAATGAAAAAAATTAGACTAGATTGTGTTTCCTGAATCAAGTAGTATAAAATTATGATGTAGAAAAACCACTCAAGTCACAAATCGGATTGAATTTGAGTAAATTTCCTGCTTCGCCAATCAGAACAAAAAACATGAAAAATCAATCACTGGTGTAACTGAAGTTCAGTTTTGTCAAGCAGAATATAAAACTGTACAAGAATGTTCAATGCTTGGAAGGTTTGGAGTTATCCGAACACGCTTAGCAATTTTTACAGAACTATACAACCATGGTTATCCGCAGAAATTTTTCCAGAGGGCAACATCGACATTTTGCTTACCCTTTTCAGGTTTCAATGCTAATGGAGTTCACAATACGCTTCAAAATCCCTAGTCCAAATTTTCAGGGGCAAATGCCCGATTTGATCCCCTGCGGAGGCCCATGTTTAGAAAATGTTTGCGGTAGGAACCGATCCCTTTTTCTAGGTTCTCCGCAGAAGTTCATCAGAATATCAATCCGAATCAAACCAGACGGGTGTGGGAATAGCTCCGGCATATAGTCATGCATTTTTTGATATGGGTGACTTGACTTTTTAAAATCTCATGTTTTCTTCCTACAAACGTTTCCGCCACAATCAAACGCCCTCGTTTGGATTCAAGCTGTTGTTGAAAAACTATGCATGCAGAATAGGCTGCAGGAAATTAGTCAATGTTAGAAATTGCCATAAGTTGAACCAAATCCAACAGATTCGTTTTTCGTGTAGAAAATAAGTTATATGGTCGTTGACGTATGCAGCTGTAAAAAATGGACGACAATACTTTTGAAATCTTGTAGACCCAATTCTGTTTTTGTATCAATCTGTCTCTGGTTATTTCAGGCAAAACAAAAACACCTGTGCTTTGTTTAACACACTGTGATCAGATGATTAGGCGAACTTTCTGTGGCGAAATGTGCGTTTTCGTTCTTTGTAGAACAACGTCAGGAATTGCTTATGTAGAAATTAAATCGACCCTTTTTGTGAAGATAAAGTCAGGTAATATGTTTCTTGGGTAACTTCACACGATCATGGTGTTCTCTTTGTAGATTATCAAAACCAGAATTTTATGGTTGCTCTAAATAAGCAGCTGAATATTAGTCCAAGTAAAGTGAATGAGTATGTTTTTGCGTTTCTAAATTGATCCAGTGCGGTGTAGTGCGAAAACAAGGAAGATGGGGCAACGCTCAATCAAACCGAAGGTGTGATTTGTTACCGTCATGGTCGGGATTTCTCTTTGCTGAAAAATGCACAAAGAATGACGAGAGAAGTGCCAACACTATGTTGCCACATAACCAGCTAGGAGGACGTCATTCCCCGTTTCAAAAAAGTGTCGGAGCGATCGTACCTCGCGTTTCCCCGACTACGCCTCTTGGGTTCACCACACACTGATGTGACTTTCTGGTGCTTTTCTACCGAAAAGTTGTTGAAACTATCATGAAGCTACTTTTGGGCGTCAGATCACTCGCACCAATATTCACTTTTTGCCAGGACATAAGCACAGTTACCGTCAAAGATAGATTCAATAATTTCAAAATAACTGCAAAAAGTAGATGAAATAAAATTTGCCGGATGAACATGCGATAAAAAGGATCTCGCACGTGGGCATGCGATATATGGCGAGTTTGAGGCATGGGGGAGTGACACCATATCTGAAAAACGGAACTTGTCCTGCGACTAACACTGTCATTTTGATTTAACGTTATTTACATTTACAACTGAGGTAGTTGTGTCTCCCACGCGAGCAACACAAATACATTGCTCTGGTCGCGTTGCTTTACCCTGCAGGTGGTACTGCGAGCTTAAACAACCATAATCCCATGGTACACGTCCTTCGTCATAAGTGTCAAATGGAACGTGCAAATACGGGACCTTTTGACTACTGTTTGCTGTGGCAAATGCGTTTGTCGACTTCTCCATCAACGTCGCCGGAGTTGCTTGCGTGAGAGTGCATGGAAATACGTTAATTTTCGGCCAAAGAGGATCTTTTGAAAAGAGCAGAACAATGACCTGCTGCTCATAGGAAAACCGCGATCGCGTGCTAATCAGGTGGCAGCCGGGGGAGCGCAAACACGTGAACGGAATGCCGATGTTTGGTATCACAAAATACAGTAAAAGTAAACTAAGAGCAGCTTCCTGGACCGGAACCCTTATTATTCCCCCAGTCTTTGTCTTTGTTTGATCATTGCTAGGGTCTGTTCTTGTATAGCATCATACCTAAAACAAAACAAACAGAAAAAGACGCTTTATGTAAACAGTCGTCTTTCTTCAATGGTTTCGTTACAGCTATGGTGATCTGCTTGATGGATTTTTTTGGTATTGTGCACAGCACGCTTAGGAGCATATTAACAACTCAGCAATCGTTATGACAGATTCCTTTACCACTAACAGCAAAATGACAACTATTTGTTTAGGTCAGTTATGTATCCAAATAAGTCTGTGGTATTTCCGATGTCTTCAGGGTACAGAAGTAATATTGAAGTAGATGAGACCATTAATTATTTTCGCCTACAATAGGAGTAGGACGAATGTCCTACAATAGGAGTAGGACGAATGTTTGTTTGTAACTACACAATGAAACTGAAAGCAAAGTAGGCTATTTCTGAGCATAAGTTAACTTTAGCAATACACAAGGAGGAACAAATGCAAGTGAGTTCTGGAAAACAAGATTTCTTCATGAATTCTTATACGGATGGAATTAACACTTTTGTCAGGTTAAACAAGTGTTTATCGATTTACGATCGCATAAACAACCGCTAACAATAGCCCGAATATTCTAAGAACAAATTTCCGATTAAATTTAATGCTAAGCAGTCAAAAAAGGAAAAAAGTTCCTTCAGGGATAAAAAAAACTCTCGAAATAAAATCACGCAACTTTCTGCATCCCCAAGTGAAAAATTTAATGGCTAGCAGGTTGTGGCAATCTCTCGCCGCTATTTGCACTAAGCAGCACAGCTTTATACGTTTTGTTGTGCGTCTCTCGTAACTTGAAGTCATTGTCCCAAACAGTGGAAAGTAACATTTTTTATCATGTCATTTCTAATCAATATCCAATCCTTCACCCAAACGTTCAAAACAGCGACATGAGAAACAAGGTTTCCACAGACGTTTCAACAATTCATCATTAACAGACATCGCAATTTAACTGTGCAGTACAAACGCCACTCTCCCAGCATGAGGCGCATTTTGGAAATTGCTTCTACAAAGTCAGTCATCTCTTCGACGATCCGTGGGGTAGTGTAGATGTGACTTTAAACGTCAACTCTGGAGATTTGTGCAGAAAGAATTGCACTCGATTTTGGTTTGCTGAAGCATTGCACGATAGCGAATGGCGACAAGTTCACAAGAGTCATTTCTGTTGGGCCAACTCATTGATTTCGTCACAATCAAGCAAGTTTGTTTTAAAAGTAACATTGTCGACAAGTGGTAGATCAAACCAAGAGGTCAATATTGGATCGCGTCTTGTCTGAACTTTCGTTTCCACAAGTCATCTCCCGCGGTGAACTTTGTAACACACGAACAATGTTCGTAAATACCGAGAGGTGTTGACCGATGTCACAATTGTCTTTGGGATCTTGACGGGCATTGCCGGCAATGACATAACCGTTGTGAAAAGCAGGACTTTCACCCATCAAACACCACTGTGAGTCATTCACGTTTACCTCGGACCCAACCAAGCTACGAAAATGCTGGAGTCTTTTTTCTGTGGGAGCGCCCTTGCGACACCGGCGATAAAAGGAGTCCTACAATGGCCTTGCCTAGTCTTTATGACAACTTTAATTCGAAACAGATTGCTCGAGTTTCATTGGTGAAACCACAAAAAAAACGCATCAAGAGGCACTTCTTTTCCAGTTCATGGTGACTAGGTGTCTGATATGTTTCTTTTGATCTTGATGTAAACCTTTATTCAATCTTTCCTTAACCTAATTTGCTTTTTCCTTCACGGTTTAAAAAAAAACATTTTGAGACATGTTACGATAAGAACCCAAGTACTTTATCAAGTACACTTCATTCTTTTGAGAGAAATATTGTACAGTTATGTTAAGCAGTCAACCGTGATCTGTAAAAATCGGAATTCAGTAAATAATGACGCATATTAAGCAAACTTTTCGCCCAATGTCTGTTTAGTGCGTCGTACAATCACAAATATGGAAAAGAAATTGTACTTCTTCAAAGCCAAAGATTTTTTCTTGAAAATTTTAACCTGACATTCAAGGCATTTGCAGTTTCTTATCTCTGTGAAAGTCGTTCGGGACCTGGCACCACTCACGAGAAGGTTTGTGTTGTTTGATTCCTAAGCAAGGATAAATTGCAAAGAAAAAGATGATTGGTGGGCTATGCTTCACTAATACCTTCAAGAATCTAAGCTGTTTTAGAAAAAATGGGCGCTTTGAAATGCTAAGAGCGCTGTCACGAATTTTTCTTTGCATGGACGCGCATTCTTGACACAGGAAACGGTGCGCAGATGTCAATTCTGGCGGCCGCAAATACAGATCGCCACTTCAAACGTCTGGCAAAGAAAATCCATCGCTTTATCCGACGAAGTCCAAGCACTGGTGGAATTAGGCGAGGCAAAGTCGGCCTTGTGTAACTATGCTTGAGACTGTTTGCCCTTCGCCGCAAGCGTCGAATGTGTTTGTCCCAGTGCTAATGCGTATTTTGCCTCTGACAGGAGTTTACGCTGTTGGTGAAAAGCTCGGTGATAGTGCAAATAGGCTCTCTTCTCAGCATTTCAAAACAATTCCACCCGCGTTGGTGAAATAAACAGTTTATATCAGCCAGGTGGTCTTAACCGCCTCCACTGCCACCACCAACAACCAAGTGGTGCGATAACGACGTTCTGAAGTTGCTGCGTAAAAACTGCGCTTTTGTTGATGGTCAAAGTGTTGGGTTCACACGGATTAACGGAAAAACACCAAAGCACGGAAGCCATCCGCTTTCGGAGAAAAGCAGAATTGAATGCTGTGGTGTAAAATTTTTTTCCAATCACTATCACCTCAAGTGTTAACAATTTTTATTTTTCGTTGTTACATAGTTTTGATTGTTTGGGAACACAAACAATATCTGAAATAGGTTGAACATACGATTTTCAACTGGGTTTGAAACTTTGACAGTTTTTGTACAAAAAGATACAGGCATGAGCGAATTTAAAGTTTTATCATATTTATTTTCATCCTACAATCATTGATGCTAGCCTGATAACCTTCATCGACTTCCATCATTGCATCAAATAACTGCATTTTCAATTAACTTTGTTAATGTTTTGCTGGTTCTGCAGTCAGCGCTTGCAACGCACCCAACGGCATGGCGTAAAACGTTTGCTTTGCCAAAAGTGAGCGAACAAACGCAGACGACTTTCACTAAGCTTGCCCCATGTTCGCGGCAACAAACAGTGGCACTTCCAGGATTTTGGTCCTTGGAGGAGCCAAACAAACGAGAGCAACTTTCACATGCGTAACCCAAACCGCTGTAGTAAACAAATAAGTTTTGTGATGAACAAGGAGAGGGGAGTAAATTTTCCCGACTGTTTGCATAAGCCTCTTTTTAAATGCCAGCGAATGACGGTCATCTCCGAGGTCCGATTGCCAAATTAGTCCATCTTTTGCACACTTTCAAAAATCCATCACTAAATCCCCACAAAATTTCAAGGGGGACACAAAATATGGCGCCCCCGAAGCCACCTAACCCATTGACGAAGGCCAATGTTCAAGATATCTTACGAAAAATATACGAAAGTCTTAAGAGATTCAAACACATATTTACCGTTTGCACTGCGAAATACTCAACCAGGTACTATACATTTAAATAAGATATATTTTAATACTGCGGTACCGTGGACCGCTTTTGGTATCTTTGATTTTCAGCAGCGATTTGACCAAGATATAACAGTTTTTCCAGTGGTTCGAAAACTGTTTCTGCAATCCATCTATAGAATGTTTGATCCTAATTTTTGGTAAATCTGTGCTAATGAGTCCCCAGTTTTACTTCCAAATTTCCATTGGTGAAACTTCGACCACGACGAAAATATAATTTTTTAGAAATTAGTCATTTTTGAGTCACAGCTGTCCTTTTGCGTGGAGAACCATGCGAATCTGTTGGTATCTGATTCTTCTGAACTCTTGAAAATAAGAAATGCGAGATACGAATTTAAACTTGCAAGTTGCAAGTTGGTACTTAGTACCGACTAGAGTGCGCTAGTTTGATCGAATATCTCGTAGAAAGAATTATTACCCTTTTTTACTTCTTATTCAAGGAATACAGCAGTTGAAAGAAGAGACTGCCAAGGACAATGTCAACTTACCTCGTGCGGAGCATGTCTTTTCCAACATCGACCGACGATGTGCAAAAAGTGCGCATCCAACGATTTGAAATGCATCAAAAAGTTCGGCAGGTGCGTCAAGAAGCTTTTCAGGAAAAGGAGGTCGAAAAAAAGAAAGAACTCACAGGTAGGTTGTGAAATGAGGCCTTGCCCTGACAGTTTTGTTTATTCAATCAATCAGCTTGACGTGCGTGCTGTTGACGATGTGTCATATTTCGTGTTGAGACCAAAATGCTTTGCTTCTTTCCAACCTTGCTTATTGTTAGCGAGTTTTTTGAAATTGCAAAGACAACCAACAAAAACGCGCTGACTTCTTTACAATTTTCAGATATATCCCAAATTTTTCTGGGTCACAGGTATAAAAACATCAGTTTCGATGTAGAAATTAAACGTTTTCCATGAATAAACGTTCAGTTTGCTAGTTGTCCTGCTCAAATACAGCTCTGAGTCGTAAACAGCCACTGTCACGACGAAAGAAAAGGTCGGGATCAGCCTATCACGGCCACTTGACTACAAAGAATCAATCCTAAAGTCGATATATCAAGTGGCTAGCAACAAGATAAATATATACCTGTTTTCCTGACTGAATCGAACGCTGCTTGTTATGATGAATAAAAAAATCGAACGGTTCAACTTTTACAACCAAAGGTGCCTGCTGAAAGTTCAGCGAAAGTTAGAGTTGCGAAGAGTAAGCGCACGAACACTTTGCCTTTCGACAAAAATATCCTGTAATAATAAGCTTTTATTCTATTTGTCTTTCTTCAGTACCACAATAGTACCACAATCACTTGAGTATCACTTGAGTACTATGCGTTAAAGGAGCGGAAAATATGTGGGAATCGTGATGGTATCTCGCAATGTATTGATTTTTAACGGACCACACACAGGTTCACCTATGCGCACAACATCCCCGTTTGACAAGAAAACACCAGTGGTGTTCAAGAATAGTGCCTGCTCACTTTATCCGCGAAACCAAATTTAATACACAAACGTTTGAGCTAAATTTATGCGATGAAAAGTAAGTATTGCGTTTGGTGGTGCTTAACAGCGTGACAACTGCAGAAAATTCGTTCCACAAAATTTCTTAACTTATTTGTGGTCTGCCAGGCAAGGGACTCAAGCATCGTGGACAAAATGCGAAGGCGTGTTGAAAGATAATATTTTTCACTGTAGTTTGCAAAATACCTTATTCCATCAAGACGCTTGGCGAGTATTGATGGCAACAACATAATATTTTTAAAATAAGGAACTAGAAACCGGGAATTTGTGCCGAGAAGGGTTTACAGTTGATAAAAGGCGTAAACATGTGATGCTCCACCCGTCTACAACAAAACGTGACTGACTATCCTTAGTTATCTTCTAAACTAGTCTGCTGAGACTGGAAATTTACGTTTACCTCACGTGCGACGTTAGTTACTACAGCTAGCACCCAGTCGGTGAGAAGACACGATGGACGTTACATCGTCTGTCGCCACTTGCAAATCTTTCACCAAATACTCCAGTTATTTTTTGAGAGCAGTGAGCTACGACGACACGGCTGCTTAAAAAAGGCCATCCAAACAATCAGAACGGGAAGAGTTATTCAAGGAAGCAAAAGGCGTTTCCCAAAGAACACCTTTCAATACTATGTTCGTGCCAAGCTCATAACAACCAGAGATCCAAATCTTTCGGAATAAAAACGCTTCCAGCCAAATGCACTCTACACTGAGTAGAGTATCATTCAAAACGCCATTTCTTATTCCGAATTGTTTGGCAGAAACACAGTATCCTGAATGGGGACTTTCCTGCCAAATATTTGCTGAGGTTTAATATTGCAATGTAACTTGAATGACTCGTGGGATTGCTTCAACAAAATTTTCGATGTTAAAAAAGTGTGCCATATTTTATCTGGCAACGCAGTTTTATTGATCTTGCAAGTGGTTTGATTAATTGACTTAATTTGCTGAGCTTAAATATTTGGGCTGTTATAAAAGTGTTGAAACATCACAAGGTTCGCTTCGAAATTATTTAGCAAATGCTACTAAAAAATAACGATGTGAATTTCACTTCTTTTCCCACTGCCTGTGGAACCTGCTTGCTCAAACAAGCATTAATTTTTCCCTGCAAATGTAGACGCAAGCAATGACGGCAAAACCATTCTGGCAAGAGGCAACAAACTCTCGCAATCGTTGAGCGAAGAGCAAGTTTGCTTTTTTAAATTGACTTTGTCGGGACGTTTGTAGATGCTGCGGCGATATACGTCGCTCCTTTTCTAAGGCAGGCCTCTGCTTCGCTCGTTCGCGTGTTTGCCAATACATCAATCTGTCCGTTGAGTGATAAAAGATGCAAGCGCTTGCAAGCGACGCATCAATAAACCTGCATTGGCCATTAGAAAGCTCAAAGACTCACGGATTAATCATTGATTGGCAGAAGCCCGGTGCTTTTTCGCTGCTTGGTGTAAAACTGTTTCGTTGTGCCGGAGGAAAAAACAAAATCGTAAATGCATTCAAGGTATTTTATGGAATAGATGCAGCTCAGTTGTTGAGTCATCAACACAGGACTTTACCCCCACCACCGTCCAATCTATCGTTAAGCTCTGTGGAAATATTTTAGAACATCTTACATCATGGTTTTCCAAAACAGAGAGTGCAGGCTAATAAAATTTATTTTTTTATTGATTACGGATTAATTGAAATGTGTGAAGACTGAAAATTTGTCATTATCACCAAGATCACAACAACCAGCAACCATTTGTGAACGGCAGTTTGTTCATGCCAAGTACCGAAAATAAAAACAATAACCTTGCTGAATTTTAACAGCTTCAAATGCTCTACAACAGTATTCACCCACTCCTGGGTTTAATCAATAAAAGAAAATAAGTAATAAATGTGGCTACTTGAGCCTTTTTCCCAATTACGCTTAGACATTGGCTGTTGTGTGCATCTCGCAACAAATCTATATCCAAGGTTATCAGAGTACATTGCAGAGGGAGTGTTCTTCCCAGTGGTTGACTCACATGTACCTCAACATAGTGAATTGCGGAGTGCCTGGCCATCTACAGAGCGAATTGTACGTTAGTTAGTCCACGTTTAGTTCAAATATGTAATTTAAAAACTGCTGCGTAAATTTATGTCAGAATAAAAAAAATAAGCAAACCTTTTAATACCGAAACAAGCACGTGCAACCTATCTGCAAAATAAGGGCACAAGATTTGGGTAGTTATGCTGACTGTTTTCTCTTTTTTCTTTTCGCAGTTGAGTTCCTCGGAATTCGTTTGCTGGGTTCCAGAGTGCAAGGGTATTGCCTGATCAGACTCAATCAACTATGTGCAGCAGGCTGGTTGGCTGAATCAAGCAGATAGCTCATGGCGTGCTTCCGGTTTGGTGGTGGCTCGATGCTGCCGCTCTGTGCTAATCTTATGCTTCGGAGCTCTTCGGATTTTGTCTATGCAATTGTTTCTTTTTATGAGCACGAAGCTTTTCATTAAACTGTTCAACAGCACCCACATCAATTTCAAAGATGTTCTTTCGACTGCTTTTTGATTTATTTTGCATCTTGTTCCATACAAATATAAGATAGCATTTTTAGATGCTGGAAAAGCAACTTCTTTAGACAGAAAAGACAGATTTGTGTATTTTCGTACTTCATGAACTGTTTTTTGTTGAGACCCGAAAAAAGGTTGCCGTCGCTTGCATGCCACCTTGTGTGTTGCGGCAACGCTTGTCTGTGTATAACATATCAGTCACAACTGAGCACTTCAATACATTTTGGATAAAGCTGATGATTGAAAATTGCAACTTTTAAATTAGAAAGGTTCGTTGATGTGTCTGTGAGTAATCACATCAATTAATCTAAAACATTATAAGCAGTGTTTATTCAGGAAAAATAACGAAAGAAAAACAAAGTAGTTGTAGCAGCTCCGAATTCTACTTTAAAATGTGCCGATCCTTTGCTGCCAAAAAGTTCGAGCTGGTTAAACACAGTCATTCTATACAAATATTTTGCTAACAAGCAGATGGTATTTCACTGTAATTATGGAGATGTTGTCGTTTTCTCTGAGTTGCAGAGCTTTACTTCGTTTATCGCTTACGTTTCTCACTGACTGCCTGCTAAGCGGGGTGCGGTTACGTAGATTGCGCTTTTCTTTCGTATTTATATCCTTAGTGCTGCTTTTTTGCTGCCAAATACTGTTACCTGTCGTGACACGCCTTGTGATTTACGGTGAGCGCGTTTTATTCTCAGCTAAGACAGGAAGCGCCTCTGCGCGTCTTCGCTACATCGAAGCTTCTGGAATGTTGAATTTGCACAGAATTTCGCTTGTTTTCAGCGACGGTTCGCTAAAAAGCGCAGTTTTGTCGTCGTCGAATCATTTGTCGCCTTCAAACGCGTATGAACTTTGTATTTTTTCGTTTTTGCTTTTGTACGAATATTTACATTGACTGCAATCGATTAGAAATGACTAGAAAGGTCTTCAGAAAGCGTGAAGCGCAACAGAATCGCATAAAGTACTTTCGTTTTTGTGGAATGTGGTCTGCCTGTGAAACGCGTTTCGTTGTTTCGCAAGTAATGGCGCATGCAGTAAAAAGTAAAATTCACGAAATTCAGTAACATGACCCCATGCAAAACAAAAACAACCGGACTTGCGCAAGCTTTGTCAATGTTCGCGAGCGCAGATGCAAACGTGTATTTTTTATGGACCAAGTTTGTTGGCGACGAAAGTTAGTTTGCTTGCTTGTCCGCCTTCTCGAGCCGTTGGCTCAAGAAATTACTCTGATACATTAACATCCACGATGACCTGCGCGCTTTTGCCGCATGCGAACGAATTCCTGACTAACATTAGAGAAATACATTCCTTAAACCAAACGAGTTTTGTTGCTTTTGCGCCGATTGACGCCTAATCGTTTTGCGCCGAATTCACCTCAGACGAGCAGTTGTGCGCCGAGAACGCAGTGTTGCCGGACATTAGTCCGCTTGCAAGTGATGATGTGCGCATAACTTGGCAGCACGTAACTGGTTGGGCTCTGCACATCCCGGATTTGGGATGACAAAGTGTTTCAACCGGGCAAACACAACCTTTCCTTGATCAGTTGACGAGAGGCCGTAGAATGACAGCGAGCTTGTTGAGAGAAGTATTTGAAATATGCGCGCAGGTTTGAAAACTTTGATGAACAAATAAGTTAGTCAGCTGAGGAAAAAACCACTTAGCAACTGTGTGATTGTGGTACTGGCGCATGGCAGGTCCGATTGTGGGAAAAAAAGCTGTAGGGATGAACAAAGGTCGAGGTGTGCTGGCTTAGAGTTGGGAATTTCCTGTGGACATTTGGTTTTCGGATGGTTTGAAGATGTGGAGAAACTGAACGTAAGCGTCTTGGCTATGTTGCTACGGGTCGAAACGTCTACAAAACTACTTTGCATTGTGCATGTGGTCCAATCATTATCGGCAAACCGCAAACAATTTTTGAAAATCAAGAAACTACTTCGTGAAGAATTTCAGAAAAGCCACAAGAGTTTGGTAAAAACATTTTTTAAAGGTTGGCCTCTTGATCTCTCTTATGATTTATGAAGTACACGTAACGACACGATCGATGGATAGGTAATTTGCACAAGGATCTTTTTACAGCATATGAGACAAACTATGCTATTGTCAAACAACTGTTTAGCTACTAGTCGAGATGAAACTGAACACGAGATCCAAACAAGCACTTATTATTTTTCACAACCTTACACAAATACACAACAACGGGCGCAAAGGTTGGTGGACATAAAAATCAAACTAATCCTTCAATTTTTGCATGGGAAGTGGTTTTATGATATCGTTATCCTAAAATGAAGATCGTACACAATATTACATTTTTATCCATAACAGTGGTATTGTATGGGTTTTTCTTTTTTTTCTAAGGTTGTAAAGCTGCGCAATTTATTGAACTCTCCATTGAAATAGAATTGATCAACTGGTTTGCTATAAAAGAATTTACATTACTACTGCTGCACTGACAAAAAGTACCTGACATTATCAAAAGCATTTGAAAGCTTTTCGTGTTATTGTGAAACAGGTTGTTAGAGGTAGATCTTAATAATGAAAAATGCTAGTTACTTTGTAAGAAGCCAAGGCCAGGCAAAACATTCATAATAAGGTCACGATCAGTTGGTCAAACAAAATTTCAGTCTTTCCACTTTTATCTGCTTGTTTGAGAAACAGCACACACATTCAATTTTTCTCTGGAAGTTTTAATAATTTTTTTTATTAGTTTTAGTTAGCCATGACATTAAATAATGCGGAAACTAGTGAAGTTCGCAGTCCCTAACTTGGTAAGCTCTACTTTGGTTGGCAACTAAGGCATTTCTTCTAAATGCGCGACAGATTGACTGGATCCAACAGAATATCTCAAATGGAACTTGCACAATTAGTTTGTTTTACGAAATTTACTCTAGAATCTAAGTGACAAAAGCTGCTTGTAGCAACTGTTTTTGTATTACTTGATCTTCGGAGCATCATAGGTACACAAATAAAAATAACGGAAATCTTATGGCAGTCGGCAGTTAACAGGAAGAAAGGCACCGATGCAACGGTAGAAAAACGTTTGCAGCAATTCTTGCAGCAATTCAGCAGAAAAACGCTTGCAGCAATTCAGCAAGATAAATGCAGCAATTCTCATTTTTATTATTTAATTATGCACCTACATGTGGCATTTTTAACGTAGTTTTTTTGGTCCAAGTCTCAGCTTACCTACATTTCGTCACTGTGTTCAAATGTTTGGCGGTGAATGTTTGGCGAAGCAACAAGTCTAATATTTTAGTTGAAGTAAATGATAATATTCAGGCATGACAAAAATAGAACTCCATCTCTAGAACCGCTATTAAGCCAGAAAATATAGCGAATGTGGTGTTCACGCCCAAGACTTTTCAATAAAGCTAGATGACTTGCTATATTTGGTAAATATTTAATGTAGGAAAGTAACAATTACATGATTGATGCTCCGGCATGCAGCCATATGCTTTTCACAACCACGATAAAAACTACAATTGTGGGATTCAGTTCGCACCCAAAAATAATCTGTGTGGGTCGCATTTCATTCAATTAGAGCTTCACCAAGGTGTTTTTCGTGATCTCTGTACCGTAGTCGTTCTTANATATGAACTCACCCACACTGTGGTTTCAAATTTGAACATGTAAGTATTGGCAGCAAAGACCTGTAGCACAAAGCTAATTTTTCACTTGGCCGCGCCAGCGTTCTTGACACGGTAGCAATTGCAAAGGATCAAATCGACCGCCCTGCTTGTGCTGCGAAAAAACGACGTCTTGAAGAACTCTAGCATTTTGATTTTAAACTAGCTCTGCACGTACCTTAACGCTAGGCAGGCCCTAACCAAGGGGGCGCAATCGGGTAATTGCCCTCCCCGAATTTTTCAAAAACGTGTTTAGTTTTTAGGTACAACAACTAGTTACAATCATTTTGCCCCCCTCCGGATATATCAGCTGGTTACGACCCTGACTATGGGCGATACAAGTTCATATAAAGTGGTCAAAATGCGTGAGGGTTTCGATAATTTATAGTCGTTCAAATTTAAACTCGTCGGCAGACCAGACAGGAGTTTCATTGATGCTTTCGTTGGTTTAAATAGTTATGCATTTCAATAGATATAGAAGTTGTGCCCATTTTTAAATTTTGGCGGGTGAAGTGAACAACTCTGCATATGATATTCTTGTACACTGAAGCAAGATAGTGCAGTTGGTGTGTTTGCACGGATAATTCAGAGCTCAGTTTGTATGTTTGAAGTGCTAGTAGAGTGAACCGGTGCCAGACAGTCAATATATGGCTTTCGTAGAAGGTTTGACTCTTTAAATTGCATCAAAATCGTTGCTAAACATGCATGCGTTTCCGTTGTCCAGTCAAAACTAAGTTCAGTACGCAATGTTTAGTCTTCACTCTCAGTGGCGATTCTAGAATTGAAAAAGTGGGGGGGGGCATTGCGGGGCCAAGGAAAAAGTAGGGGGGGCAACATAAATACCTATCCTGCACGGTGATTTTCCGTTATTTGAATGATTAATTGGCTATGATTAAATCTCTCAAACCCAACATAGGCTTGTGAATATCGTTGAACACGATCTGGCATTATTATTAACTAGACACAACTAAACGCCGCTTGCCGCAATCGCACACTTGTACTGCCGTGTCGAATATTCTGTGCTAAACATGCAACTTCTACAGCACTACCCGTGTAAATCGAAACACCATTTTCCGTACACAATTGTGCCGGGCCCCATATGAACGAAAACAGCTGCACGAAAGTGAAAACAATTCACATGAAAGCGAAAGGTTTCCAACCACGAATTCCATCCTGACACAGAAACAATTAGGCTGTTGATAGCCAAGCGTCCTCAAAACATTCTTACCACAAAGCAATTAAAAAAACAACATCTGCCAACAACTTGTAGACTACTGACCAATATCTGCACAGTCTTCGTCAGAATGTCATATCAACATCAGTTGAATGTAACTTAATCCTATCATGTCGACTGTCAAATTCATCAACAAAATCACCTAAATATAATCTTTAGCTCGTACCTTTTCAATTGAAAGTACAGCAATGTTACTCAATCTTTCACTGGTCATGGAATTTGAGAAATATTCTCACAAATTTCATTTTTGAAAAACTTCTCTCGCTTGAAGCGCTGGCGACGGAAAGAGTTACATCTATTATTAACAAATTGTATGAAAAATAAAACACAGCTTTGTAAGGAGCTATAAACGATAAATTGTTCGAGCGATGTAGGCAGCTGCGACCCTTTCCGAAGCAAATTCTTTGCCAGTGGTGTTTCATGTTCTAAATCATTTTCACTAATTGAATATGCATTTGCGAATTCTTTCATGTGTTTTTTTGATAGAAATATTCGACCTACCGGGCAAAGAGATGAAGTACCGGAGAGAATTTCTCCTGAATCACTGCAGAAAATCCTTACAAAGTTTTATGGGGTTGCAAGACATGTGGGTAGACTCAAAACTGAAGTCACAAACCAGTTACGTAAGATGCTTTGAAGTCATATACACAATGCAGCAGAACACACGACTGCAGTCAGGATGAATTTGGATAACTTAACTGACACCAGTTCTTTAATGCTTTCACAAACATTTTGGTGCTAGGACAATCAACAATCTGCTGACAGTAATACATAATCCAGTTTCACCTTACGCTGAAATGCACGGAAGATCAATCTTCTCATTTCTACGACTGTTGGTTAGCTTCGAACTGAATCTTTCACCACCACGACCGCGGTCTGAATAAACTTCACCCAGGATCCGAGTCACAAACTGCTGTGAGTCGTCATAAACAACTTCCATTGCCTGGCCGTCAAGAACAACAATTCAGCTTATCAGGCATTTGAAAAATATTGGATGCAGGCTAGAGGGCTTCTAAATTATCGTTTAAAATATTGCTGGCTGAAAGTTATCTGCTGTATATGTCAACCAAACGAACTTGAACGTGAAATTAAGCACAAAACTATGGGGGCCAAACTGGGGGCCAGCCAAAAGTCTTGGAGGGACATGGCCCACCTAGGGCCCCCTTAGAATCGCCACTGTTCTCTCTCCTCCGGTGATGTTTGGCTTAATTTAAGTGCGACAGAAAGTGATCTGTGGAGGTATGCCAACAGGATAGACATGAAATAGTTGTTGATCGGCAAATACGACTACTACCAAAAGTTCTTATAAGAAAATGTGTCTCCTTTTTTCCACAGATATTTTACTTGGTACAAATGGTTCTTAATGTCGCGCTTACGCTGTTAATCATTGTCAGGTGCGTATGACGCCTTGATGCAATAAACGACATTCCAACAATGCCGTAAATTAGTCCCAGTATAAAAGCTCAGAGATATAAATAAGACTGATATGTCCAAAGCCTTTGCTGTTTGACAACTGAAAATCGAATATAAACTTTACTGTTGAAAGCAAATTGCAAAGTGGTATAAAGAAAATAGAAAAATGTAACATTTTTATTTCTCATACGATCGAAATCCTTCCGGTCAAACGCAACAAACCACGTGCAATCGTTCGGAGCCATGCATGCCACGCTTCCAGAATTTATGCATTTGGTTGCGTAAGCGAAATCTGCTTGCGTTGCAGAGAAAAGAGTAGTGTACGTAAACTGCTTAGTTTGAACGATTTCTGCAGGAGTCACAACATCACAATTTTTTACTGGATCGTTGCTGCATCAGTGCCGTAAACAGTATAACTACCACGAAACCACGAACACATGCTGATATAGACTGCTTGTTTAGGTGCCAACAGTTTTACATCTGGAAGCACAGTTTGATCAAGAAACTGCAATTAAGTTGCGAAAAAGAAAATATATCTGAAAATACCAGTTGAAGTTTTATGCAGTAACAAGCAGAGATGTTTGGGAAGAACCTTGATTCAATAACATAGCCAAATATGCAAAGAATGGATTGCTATCGAATCGTTTTGTTGCCAAAGCTTCCTGAAAGCTTCGTTTTACAATAAAGTTTTTCCAAAGACTTTCGTTTAACAGAGATTTGGATATTTATGACTTTAGGTCTCCTTTATTCAAAATCAAAGTTATATTACCCTATATAAACTGATACGCTTTGAAAGTATTTCCAATCATTTCTAGTGTTTAGTGTTTTCACTGTAGTTTGAACAGGGTAATTGCTTGCAAAAACTTTACTGAGCCCGAGTAAAACAGATTACGAGAATCCCATTTGAAATCTGTGTTAAAATACAGGAAATACAGTACAATGTAAGTCAATAAATAAAATGTCTTTGAAAGTGCTTACACCGATCTCTTCCCCACTTCTGCCTACAATTAAGCCTATAAGCTTAATATCGTCAGCTGACATAACCGGCAAATCCAAAGTTTTTAAACTATCATTAATATTTTAAAATGAATATTACGATTTGGGCGACGACAATTGGCGGCAGACCAAAGCCGGAAGTTTGCTTCTTTCCCGGGTGGTGGAGGTGAGTGTTCTTGCCCAGCGAGCGTTGATCAGCGATTCACTAACTCAGTGCCAGTGGATGGAACACGCAAACCTTTCGCTTGAAAGGCTGATGCTGTACAGTGGCGTACGCAAAAATTCTCATGGGGGGGTTTCATTCAGTGGAATGTGGTCGTCATTTGTATTTGGTGTTCGCTGTTTGTGACGTCACAATTGACGTCATGTTCATGTTTCCTAACCAACATTTTGGCGAAGTTTTTTGACATAATATGCATGTTCTTCTACAGCCCCTCCCCTTAATTTATGTGTCACTGAGCTTAATGTGAACCATCAGCGCTCCAGGTTAGGATATCTGAGGAAAACGCTACGACACAGCAGTTCATAACTGCAAAATTATGAGGCTGCGCGTTAAAACAGGGGAGTGAAACACACTTATCACTGTGTGCGTCAGAGCAATTTACAGCTGCAAAATGAGGCTTTGCTAATGTCTTGTCGAATATGAGCAGTCGGGCACAGAAAGTGTGCGGCTGGACTGGCTGGCGCATACCTCTGTTAGCAAGATCGAATTTTGCTAAATACACAAAATGAGAATGCACATAAAGTACGCAAGTAAACTTTCGATTTTTTGTTATGCACAGAAGTTCAGCAAATTTTTAGTTTTACTTTTTCCCTGCTGAGACATTATCAAATCCCTGAATGCTTCTATGTTAACAACTGCTGTTTTTGAGCTTGTGCAACAGTTTTATCATGCTACAGAATGGCAAGGTAGCCAAAGCGGTCAGCACTCGCGCTGCTTAGCCATAGCAGACAAAACAAAGACAATTGTTTCGGATAAATTGAACTATCGCGGAACACAATCTTAAACATGCGTAGTGGATGAAAGATCTGCAAAAATGGTGAGATGGTCTCTGGATGCAGACGATAACCCAGATTCCCACCAAAACCTAATTATTACGTTTTCGCCCATTTACAATGTTCCTGAAAATTTGCAT
>JGI24158J21664_10000012_pt1 | contig 76690 bp, 63 predicted proteins | sample Ectturendosymbi3_FD_21664 | JGI IMG/M metagenome (IMG submission 21664) | reverse complement strand
CAACAACAATTTGGCGTACGCCTTATTCCTCGTTTTCGATGATAATAAGATTTTTGTCTGTTGCAGTGCTAACAGGGAATGTCAATCTTTAAAATAACAATAGCAATCGCTTTATTTTCACAAACATGCTAGCTGCATTGAACAAACGCATCACTTCGTCACCGGACAATAATTAGCTCAAAGTCCAGCGAATCACCCGGAAGTCATCTCTCAAGCAGTCGGACTGGTCCAGAAAGTAGTGAGAAATTATTGTTTGAAGAGTTTCATGTGAGCTAGAAAATGTTGGTTGCAGACTGAAGTGAATGTTGCATGTAAGAACTTATTACATGTGTTACGGTGTTCATACAAGAAATACTACATAGAAAAAGCATATAACATGAAACGGTGTACGGAAAGATGTTCACTTCAGAAATTGATATGCAACATGTTAAAAAAGTTTTACAAAGTCCATTAATCTTTGAGAGTTCACGAAAACGCCTCCGTTCACATAAAACACTGAAGTTAGCGTCTTTTATCTAAAATAGGTTATTTTGCTAATGTTTTGCATAGGGCTATAGACTGCTCACAGAGGATACGTTTATACACAGTTTGAAAATTTTTCAATCCAAGCATTTTGGGAATTTATGAAATTGTCAAAAAAAAAAGTTTTTTACAAAATGTTGTTTGAGAATCCCGTGCCATTTACTATGCACTTACGAAAATCAACACAGCCTAATGTTTGGTTAATGGCCGGTATTTTTACTAAACCCATCTGGCAACCTACACAGGAAGCAAATGCTCTCCTCATCCATGCAAACAGTGTTTGTTTACTTTTGAACAGTGTAGGAATTAACCAATTCTCGACATCCCCTGAGAAACATGGAAAAAATCCAGGTTCTCTGACAGGTTCAAAAAAATAGATAGGGGAAGGTGGGGCACAATAGGACTATGAGCAAAGTTGTCTTTTTTGATTTATTCAAAAAGTTGAACTTTAAAGTTTCCATGGTGATTTAGTCTCACACCAGCCGTAGTATTAAAGTGAAGTTTTCCTTGATAGGCAGCCGTTGTTACGAGTTACAGAGAAAGCATGGGCGTCCGCAGGGGGGGGGCAAAACGGGCATTCCCCCCCTGGGAATTGAGCCTAGGAACGAAAATTTTCTAGAAAACATGAAGTCAGTAGCCCACTTTCGAATAATTGATTTCATTCTTGCAATGACAGTTTATTTGCCGGTAATACACTCAACATTGCACAAGAGCCACGTTCAAGGTACTGGTGTCATGCAGTTGGGAGCTTGCAGTTCGCTTATATCTGCTCCATTGCGTGGCCGAACTTGGGAGCGGATTTTCCTGCTGTTGGTCTTTATTACGTAACAATATCATGGTTCACTTCCGCATGTTGCTGTTGAGTTGAACGCAGGTGTCTTGGCAGAAATGCAGCGAGAGCGAGACAGTGATTGCTGATAGCGGTAAGCCACGTAGTTTTATACTGTGTGAAAAGAAGCCAGAGTGAATCTATAGCAATGTAACCACAAGTTTGAAATATCCATTGCAAGTGTGAGACTGAGTGTGTGACCGATATGTCTGAGTGAATAGCTTAATCCAGCATGGGCCAACTACTTTTTACCTACGGGCCATTTTACAAAACGTGACAACTTGCGGGCCATTTCCAATAAAATGATGTATAAAACAGCAGGTTCACAACATCGAAAAATGAAAAAGGGAACATATGTGAGTGCGTCATTTAAATTATTACACAATAGCAATTTATTACTAATCTCTATCAGTGGGATGCCTGTGCCCTGTAGTCGAGGCTTCTCTGACCAGTAACGTTGTCAGCCCAAACATTTTGTGGAGGCCAAAATGTTTGATTTTAGGCGAATAACACTATTTTCTTTGGGAAACCGCCTCTCAAAGCACAAAAGGACTATATGTTCTAAAAATTTTAGGGGGGGTATGGCCCTGTAGGCCCTCCTGGCTGCGCCTATGTCTCTGACACTCGTTCCTTTAGTAATACCAGTGTTAGTGGCAGTAATTCGGAGACTATCGTGCATTGTTTCGTCTGCCATTCAATTTCTGTTTTTACCGTAGATTTGACTTGCTTCATCGCAGAAAATGTACGTACTCTCACACATGTATGTGTTTCCAAACGTCGAGCGCATTTCTAGTGCGAAATCTTTCAGTTTGGGAAATCTATCTTTGCTGACTAATTTCCAGAAGCTCTTTACAGTCTCTACTACTGCGTTAGTATTGTATTAGCTTACATTTTTATTAAAAGATTATGCTTGTTCCGCAGTAATTAAAATTGCCTATTGCAGGGATAATTTGGCTCAAGAGCTACTTTGAGAAGGCCGCATTTAGCGGATAAAAAGACAGATGTACTTGCGCCAGACGGGCTATTCTAGACAACGAACGCTGAGGCACCGAAAAAGCACAGGGGTTATTCAGTCAAGTGCCCCAGCGGAGGGCTAGGGTAGGGCCGTCCCTTCTAAGTTGGTCGTAAAATAATTAAATGAAACAAAACAGCGATGTTACACAGAAAAGGTATTATTCATTGTTCTTGTGCAAATACAGTTTAGCCAGCGCAAGCAATTGAATGAAACAATGTAACCTCACACGCTTTTCAAGAAATTTCAAATTTTAAGTTTTTTTCTGAATGATATCGCGGACGCTGAAAAGCTGTGGTGGGTCACATGCACCTGTACGCTTGTAGTTGGGCCACACTGTCTGAATCAAACTACGCTTATGCAGTCTTCTTTTTACACTCTGCGTGGCTTGTTAGATATGCAAGCTTGTGGAAATATACATAAGGTTTATTTCTTACTTCTGAGTGAGCAAGTGCAAAGCTGTGTTTGCTCTGGTGAGTTTTCATAATTAACTTGAGCAATTTTTTAAGTCTGCGTGGTGTTCTAACTTAAAGTTGTCCGATAGTCGTCAACTTACAGAGGTCTACTTTTATTGCTTGAAAAAGTTTTGCGAGTGTCTAACTTTCGTGTTTTTTCAACGCTACTGATGTTCTGGCCATTGATTATTTTGAAATTATAACTTATTTTCAGAAAGTGCTCGAAAAATGGACATTAACTAGTTTATGAAAAGAAAAAGCATTTCTGATAGCCAAAGTGTAGAAAACATTTCAGACTGAATTTTGAGAACTGAGGTTCAACCCGCACAGACTAATGTGAGCACCGCAAACGCAGTTGTGGATAGTTCAAGATCAATTCAGACTCAGTTGTCTGTAGTTCACAATAATAATGATATTGGATGATGCCCCAATTCAGCAAAAGCTGTAAAGGATGACAAAAAAGTACGACTTATTCGCAAACACGAATACAACTCCACCTGAATACTATTTCAAACAAATGCAAACGGAGCGATTGCTTTCACGGGGAATTGTGTTTGTGGTCTAGAAAAGGTAAAGCGTTTTGTGAAGGTCCATTTGCGTTGCGTCTTTCGCAACCTGAAAAAGGATAAGCGAAATGCCGACGTTGCCCCCCTGGAAAAATTTCTGCGGACGCCCATGTAAGCAAGCACTGCCAGAGTGAAATCAAAGGAATAATATAAGGCATCGTGTTCCCAAACAACAGAACTTTAATTTTGCTGGTAAGAAATGGTACACGTTTGGTACGTGCTGTGTATGCTTTTATATTTATTTTATGTCAAGCATGGCGCTAAACCTATATTTGGTAACAAAGAGTCAATGGAGTGTCCATCAACCACAAATTTAACAAATGTTGGTGTCTGTCTGACCACGAAGTGGCCGTGAGAAAGTACAGATGAAGAATTAAGTTCAGACATTTTTCTCAAATGCTCCTTTAACTTTGGTCAAGATCAGCAACCACGTGACAGCGCAATCGATTTATTTGCAATAGTATTTATCAAGCGCGTACGATACACAATGGCTGGAATTGCGTTTAACTCAAGACAGTTTTTCTATTGCCGCTTTCAGTTGTTCATATTCAAAAAGGGTTTAAAAATTCTTCGGGGAGCTTAGAAAGTCATCAGTCGTATTCCAAACGCTTTTCGTCACACTTGTGCTGTCGATAGTCGTCACCATGTCCCAGCAGCCACGGGGCGCCTGTCGCGGGTTGAAGGAATGCTTCTTTGATCTTAAGTGATTTCATCAGATGTGCCGGAATGGTGTTCTCCATAAAAATTCCATTGTCGGCAAATCGAGCGATGCGTCTCTTGGTGCACGTAGGTTCTTGTAGGGCGTGCGACTTACACGAAAGTTGAAACCGATACCCACCATACTTCTGACGAAATCTTATGGAACGCGCAGGGCAGGTTGGTACACAGCCTGTTCGGGACCACGTCGATTTTGGCTGAACATGAGTTTGGCTCCACAGTGAATTGAAGGAACGTCAGGAAAAGACGGAAACCCATCGACTGGACGGTAGATTGCCGCATCAGGAACAAAAAGCATAGCACATGTTATCAATCAGATGCGTTCTTTCGATGGCAGGCGAGAAATCAAATACTTCCGTTCGACTGGTGTGAAACTTGGATCTTTTTGTCTACCTGCCTAATCATTCTTCGGGCGGCGTTTATGATATGACAATAAACCTATTGTGCTGTGCTGCATGAACTTTTCTTGCCACAATAGATTTGTTATCTCATTGAGTGGAAACAAAGAGTTGAAGGGATTACCTACCGTCGACCGCCATTGTCAACTTTCTTTTCTCAGCCATTTCCTTGTTACTGTTGGCCTCACGTTCGCGAGCGATTCAAGTGACCAGAACAACAATGTTCAGTCCTGTGGTCAACAAAAATACAAATAGTGTTCGATAGTATGAAAAATAATTTAAAATGGAAATGTCTTCATAATAAACTTGCACACACCTCAGCTTACTTAATTCAAACTTGTTACACACTGTGTATAGAAGTTCGCCCAAACGCAAAATTATCACATTACCCAATTTTTTTCATTTTTAGTGTTTCTCAGCTTGTCTCTAAAAGATAACTCTAAAACGACACAGGTAAGAGATAGCTGAAAGTTTCTATTATGTTTCTATTTCATACACATAGGCCAGAGTAATATTACTATTCGGACTCATTGTACGTTGCGAAAAGGGGGTTCAGAATTTTGAACGTGATTATGCCAATTCCATACCTGCTGCAGAGCTACTTAAAATGGCAGTACCAGCCTACGGCACTTCAGAGTAAAGATAGGCACCGCTCATCAATCAGAAACTTGAGTCGACTCTTAACACCTCCGAGTCCAAATCGAGTCGCAGTCATTTCAGAGAAGATTCTACCCACGGGTCCTACCGTGGCCAGTCATATCTAATTCGAGTAACAACTCNATGCCTAGTCATTTCCAATCCTTTATTTTCATTGTCGAGTTTTTGTTATTNCTTAATTTTCTGCTTTTGTAGCGGCAAATACGGCAAAACGGAGCAATTTTATGTTGGTGAGTAGGCAATACAGTGGAACGGAAGTAAAAGAAACAAATTTGTAATAACAGTAACTAAACACCTTTACATAGCATAAAATAAATACTCGTGGTTAAATAAAGGTATTCAAACCAAAACTCGAATTCGAGTAGAGTGAATGACTCAGATCGTCACACCTCTAATTTCTATGAAAGATGGATTACAACACGCAGGCTGCAGTTAATTAATTAGGGTTTATATTAGGGCAGATGATCAATCGTAGGACTTTGAATGCATTGCCGATTTTACTCTACTGCTAGCTTTAAAGTTCAGCCATCAGATTTGGGATCGATGCGGTTACGATATACGCGCGTGCTGGTGTCTAAATATTGTCTGTTGTGCTTACCAGCTGGTGAAACCTATCTGCATGCAGACGGTACTTTAAATTGTTGGCCATTCTCAGAGAAAATGGTGTGCAGGTCAGTGTATGCTTAAATATTTTGGGGTGTTTAACGATGAAACTCCTGGCGTCTACTGACAACTGACTTATAGACCAAGCTTGAGTAGCAAACAAGGAGCAATTTTTGCAATTTTTAAACGCAAAACTTGAACTCACTCTTAAGAGTTCCGGAACTTATTTATGTTTTAAAGGTAGAAAACAGATGGTGGGATTTCGTATTTGTGCTAAAGCCGCTTGATTCCTGCAAACATAAAAAGCAAGATGTTGCCAATCCGACCTGACCAATACCCGTGACATCACAATCAGACTAATCGCACTTCGTCTTCATCTAATCGTAAATTAGCAAGGACTTCATAGCTACAGAGAATAGATGGCAATGATTTTTGTGAACAAAATGAACCGACCAAACAATAAAACCAATCCACTCCAGGACAATCTGAATGAAATCTGAGTTGATGTATTGATCCACATTTGAAGTAAAGCTCAAGGATATTTTCCAATGTCAGAAAGCACATCGTGACTTCTTTACTCTATCAATCTGCTTTGTGTTATTGGCAGCAGTATTGAGTTTCACTGTAAAGCAAGTTTTCGGTGAATCCTTGCACAAAATCAAGTAAATTTCCTTTTTGTTGTGCTACGACAGACCGCGCCGAAAGACAATCACTTCTTACTAACAGCACGTTTTGAATGTTTTTATATCATATAGTGTCGAGAACAAGCTGGGTTGCTTCTGTAGAAATGTAAGAAGTAGAAAAACAAGCTTTGATTAACTGATAAATACTTTTGAACTTACTGTGTTATCAGTTATATATAATTGCAGCGGTGGTCTGACAGCATATTTAGGGAATTATGGCGACATGCATCTCGTTATTCGACAAAAAACGCTGAAAATGTCGAAGTTACTAAATCCTGAAAGACTTACTGTGGAGAAATACTGACATCATGGGGCCGAGGTTAACGCTCTTACCAAGAATAGTTACATTCATTCAACGGCTGAAGATATAGCTATCAGCTTTGCAGCTAAATAGTCGACACTATGCTACTGAGTTATCGCAAAGCAAACCTTTACTTTGGCGCTGTTTCTTGTTATAGCGAACTTGCTAATCACCATTTCACAAACTGCAGAAACAGCCTCGTCAAGAATTCCGCAGCTCATGCATCACTTTTAAATCGAAGCGTTGTTGTGGAAAAATGTACAAGAGAACACATTCCCAAGACAGCAAAACATGTCATCGGAATCAAAATGATAATTCGTGTTTCTCAGTAACGGTGAGTTGCTTGTTCCACTTGAATTACATTTCTATGCCTTGGTGATCTTTTATGTATTTTGAGTATTAGTTATTGTGAAAAAAGTATTCTTAATTATTGCAGTGTTTTGGCTGGTGAATATCATTATACCAATACTTAAACCTATTTTATTATTTTTATAGATCTCTACATCTGGCGTTTCTATTTTGAAACCCATAACGGGCTTGCAAAAAATCAGCCATGCAATCAGTACCAAATATATTCCGAGAATGTCTGTGGCAGAAAAATAACGTGTAGTTAATTTTCAAGCTGTGGCTGCATACTTCAAAGAGGAAATACTGTTACTGGACTTTTTCTTTTGCTTCAATACTGAATTCATCTTGAAATATGCATTTAAGGTCTGGTAGTATCAGCGCTAGAATTTCAATTTTGTTTGACTAGAAAATTCTGCTCGAGAAAAATCTGAAGTTGTTATTTTTTACGTAGAAGCGATTGAAGAAAAAAGCGTCTAGCTTTCGAACCGAACAATGTTGTTAATGCTCTCTTTTTATTTGTGTTGAAGTACCCGGTTCGAAACATTGTCAAATAACCAGTTACCTCAAAAATATTTTCCATCACCACTCTACAATCACACAGACTTTGTGAGACCTGATACTGGTTAGCCGAGGTTGGAGAAATGCAGTGACTTAAAGTTTGTCGTCCTGATCGGCATAGGAAAAAGAAAGGTGGGTCATCTGTTACAACAAGCACATCACTGGAGCAAGTAAAAGTCAATCCAGTTTTTTGTAAGGTATATGATAGAAAAAGTGGCCTTTTTCGGCAGATAACACTTACCTTTCGCTGGAATTGCTAGCTATCATGTTACTACTCCGAGCTTACAAAAACAGATCAGTGAAAGTTTCAACAGTGGTGCTGACAATGATGAGTTGGAAACGCTGGACAAGCCCCGCTGTGAAAGCTTGAGTTTCTGCATTTTTTAAACGTTAGACGCCGTATATTCGGTTACGACTTATTCATCTGCAAAGCCCTCAGCCGGCGCCGTCAGGCTTGGTCGAAAGTGACCTATAGGATTATGATGGGCATCATCAATTCTCTGATGCAACGCACAGAGCGGTGATCTTAGCAAAATGCGCTTGCAAATAACCATGTTTTTAACCGATATCGAAAAAAAATCAAGGCAATTTTCCTATTATTGCAGCTGTTGCACCGGTACCAGGTCAAGTGTGCAAATAGTTCAGGTATACTTGAGACATCATCACCTGAACGAAAATTTATGGCACTGAGTACGTCTTTTGAAATAACAAAGAGTTCTCCTGTAGTCACAAGCAATGGCTGAAATTAAGTTCGCCACCTTGTGCACTGTAGCAGTTTAGGCTTTGAAGTAACTAGTTCGCACAGCCTGTGGCAGATGGAAGCACAGCGTTGCCGACGTGCTACGACGTGCCGACCACACACCCTTTCACGTTGTGCGTACTGTAATTGCTTTTTTCTTACGCCTCTCGCCTGTAAGCCCAAACGCCCCAAAATCCCAAATCTTCATCGTCCACCATTCTGTATCGTTTCAGCAAGTGTCCGGGCATCGCGATCGCTCCATTCAGGAAAGCGCATGTTTTGATAACTTAGCTTTTGCTTTGACGTTTTCGTCGCTTTGGGTTTTGACAATTCTTTTTGTGTCGCTCTGCTTCCAGCTCATTGTGTAGTCAGCGTGCTTTGAAGAAAGTTAGTTGTCACTGTGAATTAGGTCAGCGACAGTAATTTTAATTGGTTAATAGCCATTGGCAGATTGAATCAAGGACGTTTGCAGTTGTGGGTGTCAAAAACGTGAAGGTAGGCAAACAAACATAGCAGAAAAACAAAAAACTAAAAGTGGATCGATGCCTTGGTTTCATAGAGATAAAACAACGTTTTAGAGCACGACCTTAAAAAGTGAAATGGTTTTCCCTTCTAGGTAGCAAACTCGTCGTGTTGTTTCTTTGCAGTTAGACTTACGTGAATGGCTAAGCAACACATAATCCAAGCACCAAACTCCTTGCTAATCAAAATTTCAAATCCATCTGCAGACTTGCAGGCAGGGCCGGTCCGAGCAGATGCGGGGCCCAATGCAAGACCTAGGCGCGGGGCCCCTCTGAGCAGTGATTTTACGGCGTCATCGTGTTTAGTCAACCGTGTTACGATCGTGGTAGGGCGCATATGTACAGCACAGCACTAACACGAGAACTGAGCACGTTTGCTAACGTTCGAGGTGAAATTTGCAAGGTCTGGCGAGGGCGTTCTTTGTTAACAATGAAATTTATATGGCGTTTCTACTGAATTCTCATGCGCAAAGTGAATCTGGCAAAAATGAACAATCTACCCAAACACCAAGGCGCCGGGCCCCAGAGGCGCGGGGCCCAATGCAGCTGCATCGGTTGCATCGGCTTAAGACCGGCCCTGCTTGCAGTGAGCTTTTTAGAAAATCTCGCTGCTTTTTCTGGCAGACAAATTGATGTAGGCTTTTTTTATATGGAATCACTCATGTTGTTGCAAGTATCTTCCATTGAGCTTGCACAGCGTTTGAAGAAACAGTGGAAAGCTTATGCCATCGGTGTGATTTTTTTAAGAGAATCAAACTTCGGCACTATCTAACTTTTGCAAATAAAAGGAAGCAAACCCATTTGCAGGCCGCCCGCAGTGCAATTCAACCCTTCTTTTGTCCTTCAACGCAAAAACTCCACCGATTGTTCTTAGCCTTTGTCGCATCCACATGCCGCATCGAGTCAAAAAAGTGCCTTGCGCCCGATAACTGTGTTATCCAGGAGAGGCGTTTCAACCAGAGTGGCCCCTGCCTTGTGATGCGTTAAGAGTGCGGCGAGTTGTGACCTGCGTGAGCGCTTGTGTCGGCTTTCACTCTGCAATACTGTTGTGATAAAAACTGTGAATAGCAAACTGATTTTTGAGTTGACGGTTTCGGTAAAATAAAAAAATGCAGCATGCGATCAACGGCATTCGGTATCTGAAGACGTAATGTCTTCACATGCACAGGGATAAAATATGAGAAAGCGCAATGATCACCCTCTTGTGGAAAGCTTAATCGCTTTATTACAAGAACAACGTAGCTCATTCTGAAGAAGTCTTTCACAGTCCAACGGCGAAAGTATTCCCAAACAATTAATTTACACTAACCATCGTTGCCGTTTAAAATACACAATTCAGCGGGTCTCAGCTGTCAGCAGGGGTTGAAATGCAGTTTACAGAGTTTGCTTTGCGCCTCAAGTGCTCTAAAAGTCGTTAAATGGTAGTGAGCCAGGTTGCCAATTCATGGTGCTTGAACCACAGACACGCTATGCTACCTGCTGGGTGCAATCAGCTAAACGTGCAACCGCCTTTGTATTTTAGTCATACGATTTGGAACATCGGCACTGACAGCTACACATTCGAATTACCTGCGCCTTGAAAACGCCAACTCGCAAGCACATTTTCACAAGAAGGTGAAGATTCGAAAACATAGCAAAGCAGGATTCCTTCAACTTACAGAAAACTGTGAAAAATTGACAACAAAATTTACAAAATTTGACTAGAAACAACAATAATTAGCAACCACAGCAAAAAAAGTAAATTATGACGAAGGCAAAGTGATTGCAAATACCGTTTACGCCTGGATGGCAAAGTGTGTTCTTGCAACCACGTACTGGATTTTGCTTTGTAATGTCACTAATTTACTTCAGCGTTTATGTCGATGCAATCATCTTGGTATAGTGTTTCAATTTGTCTACGCCTTATTAGAAGCTCCAAAGCTGTACACCTACATCGACTGAATGTTTTCACACAGGCGGGTTGCTTGCTCAGAGACCATGTAAACGTAAAGTAGCAAGAGATGACTTTTTTGTTTACCCTTTGTGGGTTTACGGCCTGTATCACATACGGTTGCACCTCGATAAACTTGTAGTTTCCTGTCTGTATTGCAGCCAGTGCCCGGCTGGAAACTACTGTTTGAGCACTGGCTGAGTTTGGCCTGTGCAATCCGTACGCAGAGCATACACGCAGCATCAGTTCTTAGTGGGGGGCATAATGATGTGTGTGCTGTGTTAGGTCATCATATTTACTCAACAACCTCTCGGCTTGATCATGAGAAAAAAGAGTTCGCAGACAAAAAAGCAGGCGGGCCAAGGTTCGAGAGAATCGAAAGAAAAAACGTTTAGTTGGATCCTGAGCGAAATCCCTCAGGCTGGCAGATGCGAAATGTGAGTTGCGCGAACGGTAGGCAAACCGGGCATGGTCTAGGTGTTTCCTCAATGCAAATGGGGCTACCTAGCTATTAAAACCTTTACAAGACTTCTTAACACAATAAAATGTTTGTTTAGATTTATTGGAACGCTGCAGCATTAGCATAACACTTAGAAAAACTGTCCGTTTTCTGCTTGTAGCGCAAGCAACCTCAATCACTGCCAGGTAGCAAACGGAAGAGGGTAAGAACTTAACGCGGATGTTTCCAACTGGTTACACCGCTGCAGCCAAGTAAGCGACCCGAAGACCACACTCTGAAGAAGTGGATAATTGATCAACGCACTGCATGCTGCAAACAAGACTTGTGTAACGGTACATCAGCACTGGCTACTTCTCACTTGTTGCTAGTGGGGCGTTTGCGGCAAAATTGCGCCTACCACCCGTCGGCCGTCGTTTTGACATAGAGGAGATACTTGCGAGACGGATCGCCTGTCGAGAGCATATTATTGGTCAAGCATAATGATCTCTGTGTCTTTGCTCCTCTTCCTTTATCTAAGCATGCAACCGGTAAGTTTGGTCTGCGTATGTTGTTTTAACCTTGCACGGGTTTATGCTATTTTTTTCCATCTGGCTATAACTTATAATATTTTATTTCAGCTACAAGTGTTAAAATGAAACTTGGAAAAGTTTTTTGCGTATGATTAGTAATCTTGTACCTCCACCAATTTATCACCTTGCCTGCGGTTTGTCTCTCTAATTCGTTGGCGTTTTGCAGTCTTTTAGGTAGGATCACGTATCAAGATATATGAGCATCATTGGTTGAAAGGATTTAACAGTATTTATGAAAAGTGCACTTCAAACACATTCAAAAACATGTTGGTGAATGTTTTGATTGAAAGAGCCCTCTAAGAAAAAGATGTCACTCAATCTCAATATTCTGTGGTTTGCTCAGAACAACATCACCTGAAAACAACAATCACCGAAACATGTTATATGCAGAGTGCATGAGAGACAGATGTTGCGCTGTTGAGGATTCGCGTCGCAGCAATGAGTGTGCAGTGTGCAGCCTATACGCAGTGGGCAAATCTCTTCACTGAACAGTTAAAAATGCAAAGCAAACAATAACAGTTCTCAATGTGCCACGATGTCTTGCGAAACTTCTGTCGTGGCAGTGTCTTACGCAAGCATATGAACTTCAGTGGCCAAATTCAGATTCCCTATAGTAGCGCATCTGGCACGGCGAGTTCCAGTTATCCACGGACTGGACGACAAACTCGTTTTGTTCGAAGCCACGAAATAGCGGCTTAGGGCAGGCCAACGTTTTCTCCACATTGTGGTTGCGCATTAACTTCGTTGTTCTGTTACAAGATCTATTTTTTCGAGTGCCTCCCCGAAACGGATATATGTGGCTACTCCGTAGCCGAGACCTCCAATCGTTCCCGTTACGCCAGTTAATCATTCCCTCCAATGTAAATCGCTGTTGTATTAACCGACAATGTAAACTCGGCTTCTGCCATTCGAGTGTTGTAGGCCTACGCACAAAGCACTGTCACCAGCATTGCCATTGTTCGCCAAATTGAGAATAGCCATTGGCTCGGTATGATTTGTCTGCAGATGTCTGACCGAAAAAATGTCAATTGGATTTCTTAGAATCAATTCGTTTTAATGCTTTAATTAAATGTTGTGTTCACAATAATCTTAAAAAACTATCTTGTAGTGTACCAGTATGCACATCATTGATGGAAAAGCTACCACACCAGCATAAAAGATCCCTCCACTTTCCGATATCTGTGCACCGTACCGAATTGATCTATGCATTGATCTGTGGTTTGCGCCGAGTTGATCTGTGCTTTGCACGGAGTTTATCTGTGCATTGATCCGAGTTGATTTGTGCATTGAAGATGTTTTTAACTGCCGAACTTAACCCGCAACATGCTGCATAGTGGCGTGCTTGTACTCAAATTGCTAGTGGCACTTTCCCCCCATATCGATAAAAGGAGCTACTTTGTACTTTGTGTATGCGTGCGTTGCACAAAATGTTGCGAGATTTTTCACTATTGCAGCTTGCTGAAATGTTTGGCTGCCCTTCTGCAGGCAATGAAACTAATCTCTCTTTTGGCGCACGGTCAGTCGAGACCCCACATTTGCATTACCTGAGCCGCATCTTCCCAATCCACTTGGCGAACGGCATGCGAATAGTCTACAGCGGTTGGTTATTCCGAACTGTTTTGTTGCAGGTTGTCTTGCTGGTGACCTTCGGGCGCACCAGGCAAACATATGATCTTGGGTTGCATAGCAATTGAGTGGTTAGCAGAGCTTTGGTCGAAAACATGCATCAGCTTAGGCGTGCATCTGAAAGCTTCGTGTCATAAGACGTCGTTTGTAACACTGGCAGCTGTTTCCGCCAAGATGGAAGTTGGCCCGAGAAGACAAACTACCTAACCTTTGCGTGGAATGCNNATAGTGCACCTGCGGTGAACTGTGCAGAGCAGCACACAGTAGATGCGTTCTACAATTTATTGTAAACATGTTTACGTTAGTCTGTTGGCACTCGAATTCCGCGTGACTCTATATCAGCACTTCAAGATCAGTCGATAACACGCCGCTTTCGCCTTAGAGCTGCGCATTATCGCGTAGTACGCCTTATCATCCGCGTTTACAAATGTCCTGGTCTATCCAGTATTGTCTTTCAACTGCTCCAGTCCGAGCCACCTGCACCCTGCGTCGGGGGTGCTCACTAAAGGTGTGTGGATTTGGGCATAACGCCTTGGCTACATGGGTGCGTTTTTCAAAATTTTGGAAATGTGAGTCACAGGCTGGTAATTTCAGGCATCTTATTTAACAAACACGTCATATTGACTGAAAACCATTCCCCATCTTCGAGGCGCATTCTTCGTTACCAGCTGATCAACAAACGACCGTTTTATAACAATGGGAACGGCAGGCATTTTCTTGTATGTAGCTTCGACTTGTTCCGATGCGATGAGTTAGATTAACTCAGATTAAACTATGTTGTTTTGCACATTTCTTCACGAAAGCACGCTTTTGTCGCCGCCTGATTTGAAGCTCTACTTCATATAATGAAACTTGAAAGCCAAAGTTTTTTAGCCGGATACGACCCTAGTAAACATTTTAAGACCCAAGGGTTTATTAATCTTTGTCGGATTTGTCCTGAATCACGGCTTAACAACAAGCCAATGGCTATGTTTGTTAAGCTGTTGCGTGCTGGGATTGGCTACTCCTTTTTCCTGAAGTTCCATCCACGAGGAGCTCGTAGATCACACTATGTCGACAGCGGTCTTGGCATACGTAGGCAAGAAACGATCAGAAGCGTCTCACACCGCCCTTCGCGTGACTGATCTCGGAATGGTCACACCCCACCGGGAATTGGTGCTTCTTCCCTGGCGCTTCGCAAACGAGTATAACTAGTTTGCATTTGCTGCGCATGCTGTCAAAAGCGCGTTTGGTGGCTACAAAACCCAACTTACAGCTTTTTGAAAAGCATTTAGGAATTTATTGCAAGCCTGTTGATTTCTTTATGACGTTTTCGCACGTTGCTGTCCCCAGAGACAGGATTAATTACAGGCGTTGCTTCGTTCGTCGACCTAAAGCGAATCGACGCTGCGTGTTCTCTGCCTGCAAAAGTTCATATGCTGCTTCTGTGTTTGTAGTGCAGTGGTGCTCAAACCGTGGCCCGCGAAGCAATTTTCATTGGAAAGAAAACTTAACACTGTAATCATTTAAGAGAATTTTTTAGAGAATTTTTATTGAGATTAATAATTCTTGTGGCCCGCGAAGGGTTTCTGAAAGACAAATGTGGCCCACGAGCCAAAAAGTTTGAGCACCACTGTTGTAGCGTGTTGGTATCTTTTGTTACGCATGTAATTTCTAAATAGATAGTAAAAATTGCAGGCTCAAAGAAGCAGAACACTTTTAATGAAAACTTTTGCTATGAAACATGATAACCATGTCTTGTGCTGTGAAACCCTGCAATTGCAAGATGTAAAGACAAATCAAGATTTTGAAGACTTGAGAAGTTGCACGGATGCAAATATCGCCTACTAATGGTGCTCCGAGCCTAGTTCCGCACGGGTGTATTACTAACAATCGTGTGTATCAAATTTCTATTGTTACTCCAGCGTTAGGCTTCGGTGGACATGCTTAGCAATGCTTGCAGACCGGCGTTTTAAAGTACTTTGTCGCTGTAATTTACTGTAGTTGTGTTGCTCGTTTGCTGTGGTTTCAAGCATAATTGCTTACGGGGATCAGACACGATTAGTAGCAAAAATAATTTCTTGTCTTTCTTAGGTGGATGCCAATCATCAAGAAACTTGGCCGGGCCATTATACAGATTCTCACCAAGAGCTACACCGACTGCTGCGCTCAACTACGCACTCGCATTTGGAAGGTAATTTCCAAGGTTTTGTTACATTTCTTAGAGACAATGAAACAGATTTTCTGACTGGCTGAAGAGATGGAACCGCAAACATAACCCTAAGCCTAAACGTATAAGATTAGGTTCCTCAGGATTAACCGTCTCCAGGATTCTGCGACCCAATATCCATCATTAAGTCTCTGCGCTCCAGACAACGCCAGGTCAGCGCATACCCGTGCAGTTTGCATGCGGTTGAGCCCACGTGTAACTTAGATGTTTGTGCTGGCTAGACAGGTATTTTGTTAAATCCTGTTTGTGCTTCCTCACCTGGTGCTGCGAGAGTCCTGGCTTGCGTGTGCAGCTGTGCGAAAAAAAGTGCTTTGCTTGCGTGTAAACTTCGAGAGAATCTATATATGCTCAACTGATGTTCAAAGTAACGTGGTGCAATAGAGCAAGCGCGCGAAATGAGCCACCACTGCTTGTCTGGCTCAGTGGACAGTACTAGCATTTACCATTTTGTCGATTGTTACAATTGTGCTTCTACAATCAAGGTTGAAAGGCGTTACGCGTTCGTACGGGCAAACGTGCCATTTTTTGCGGTGCACTCAAGCGACCAGGTGCAGACTGCGTCTTTCTTTAGCAAACCCACACTCATTCGCAACCAGACTCCGTGTCGTCATTTTGTCACTGCGAACTTGTCCTCAAACATACAGCTCCAAAAAGCCGATACTGTACGTTAATTGACAGATCTAGGAAAAACTAGGTTTTCATTTGACGACAAAAACCGTTCTCTGCCCACGACTCACAGTACGCGATGATCAACTCGATGTTGAAACAGTTGGAAGCACTCATTTTTCAGGTGTTTGGAAAGAGCCAAAGTTAAGCGGCATTTTCTTCTGTAACAATTCAAAATGTTAAAAAAGCTACCCTTCCCTTGAAATCTCAACAACCGTGTTTTGTAAAGTAGATAAACGGTGAATGCAATGATAAATGAATTGGAGTGACGTGCACTGTAGCTTTGCAGTCACGTAGCCTTGCAGCCTTCTTCGTCTCGCAAATTTTGTGAAAGTTGACGGTCATCTTCACTCTCAAAGCAATGCTTGCAATTTGCTGCTTATTGCCGCGAGTTCTGTTTGATCTTCTGCTCTGCCGTCATCTTCTGTGCGACCAACGCCCAAAAATAGAGCGTTGATCGTTTCGGACAAACTTGCAATTTGCGGTAAGGGCCGTCGCTTCAGCGTTGCATGTTTTCACAAGGTGGTCCGGTGGTATTTGTATCTGCCTGTTTCAGGGTGATCGAAAAACGCTGCCTAGCTATCCCTAACACCTGCGGCTTTTGTGGCTCGTAAAGAATATTGTCGACACGGGAATGGCAATCGTAGGTATGCTTCACCAGATGCCGGGTGCCTATTTCGAAGACGTACTCTTAGTGAAAAAAAATTGAATTTTCCACATTCGCACCACAAATGCGATACTTGATGAAAGCCAAGGGATGGATACGCGCTTTGAAAACAGTGCAGTTCGAAAGAAAACGAAACTTTAAAACAGGCAGGAACATCGTTGAAAGTCACCTAAACACGTTCAGCAGCATAATTTGAGGGAGAAATGCGGATTGGCGAAGCCATCCTGCTTCTGTACTTCAACTTGGCTTTGACAGCTCGTATTGCGCAATAGGAACACAAATCGCTTCCATCTGCGTATAGATTTGCTTGCCAGACACCTGTCGCAGTAACGCTTTTAATCTTCCCTCCACCAAGAGCGTTTGGGGTAGGATTGTTTCTTTCTTCTCAGCTGAAAAAAGAAATGACGTGCGGCAAATAGCCGCGCATTTTACATTATCGATGCTTTTACTATTCTTTTTACTTGTCCATACCTTGTTCGGTTGTCTCAGCACCTTGCTTGACGTTCTCAATCGCACTTTGCAGTTACAGAAGACTCTTTGTCGAACCTGATTGGGGGTCGAATCCCATTTTGCCATCCAGTTTGCTTTGGGACGTCTCCGTCGCAGCTGAGTTGACACTCCTGGCTGTTCGTGGCAAATGTTGGTTGCCGCGATAAAGGTTATCGGCATATTTTTGCTGGCTTTTGTTCGCAAGTTGCCGGTTTGCGGCATCTAACTTGGTGATCTCTAGTGAAAGGTTTAGAGGTTAAGACAAAGTCAGTGCGTTTGAAGCTCCTTTTCAGAAACTAGCCGGCGGTGCTGTTTTTTGAAAAAAATATAAAAATGTGCTTTGCACGAGACGTAACTTTCCAATTTACATAATTTCGCAAATTTTTTTTATTGTTTTGGTTAACCTCGGTATATTTATTGTTATTTTCCTACTGTGCTGAACTTGTCTATGTCAGCTGCTCAACATGACAGACTGTCCCGCGTCTGAGCGCAACCACGACCTAATCTTCCGAACCAAGGCTCACCACCGGTGTTCCTGTGCCCTGTTCAAAGTCCATTACAGCTGACAGAATGCCGGTCAGGCCGTTGTTGAATCTCATTTGGAAAACGCGACCGATTTCATTTAACGAGCAGAAACACGGCACGAGCGTACTGACTTCGAAACGCGCCAAGCAGGATCAACCCGTGCGCTCCAACGCCAAGCGACGTGTTTTGCCTTTTTGAAGTCCGCCTTTCCCTCAAGAGGCCCAAGCGACTTTGAGATGTCGGCACTCGAGTGAGCGACGATTTAATCGAGCGAATCCGTCTCTCATAGCAAAGTTTATTCTGCGCAGCTGAGAACTGAGGTCCTCTGCGAACTGCGGTAAGAATCGTCGCGACCGGCTCACCCGTATAAACGATGACTGGACGGAAATCGACCACATGGGAAGTTGCTTGGGAACTTGACGATTTTTCGATTTTAGTTTGATGCACCGAAACATCAAATTGCCGAAAGAAATCAAAACCTCTCGTGCGGTCCGAACTTTATCTTGGGGGCACGTTTTGAAATGCTGGGCGGCATGGACGGTCCACCTCGGTCATATTTTGTCGCAAACGCGTGGCCGTAGATGTGTGACGGTAGCGACATCGCTTGAATGCCAAACGGGCGATGTGCTTTACTGTACTGTTGTGCTGCGAGACTGACAAATTCGTTTGTTGCGTTTCGAACTCCGGTTACGTTCCATACGTTCAAACACCGACAGTCCGTAAACGGCGCGACGGCGTGCATGAAATCGTTGAAACGGCAGAAAACAACCTTAGAAATGTGCGGTTGCAACTGTCCGGTATTTCGTCGGTGGTGAAGGGTGCGCAAATAAATGATGTCGTCTGATTGGATAAAATGCTGATACTAATTATTCAAGGAAGGAGCCAATAGGATGCACTCGTCGTAACCCTCGAAATTGAACAAATTAATAGCGACCGGTGAACAATGCCAGTTGTGTTCTTTCAGTAACCTTCAACTTCAGGGCCGGAAACTGCAGAAGAATGAAAACCCAATCTGTGCTTTCAGTCAAAGTTGTTTGCAGTAGCTGAGTGCATGGGTGGCTTAAGTTTTCGGCAAAGATTTGACTGATTCTGCTTTGCCGCGCCATACTCTTTTCGAGAACTTGCACCGAAACTCCCTTGCTTTGTTCCTGAAAATTCGAGAATTTTTTAAAAAAACCTTTGCAAATGCCGTCAAGAACCTGTGCAAGATGAGCATTGAAATTGAATATTGATTATTCTAGTGAAAAATGACCACATTGTTTGCGACGTTTACCCAGCAGCATGCAAGGCGGCGTTCTGTTCGCAAACAAAAATTTGGACTTGGCAGGATGCCAGCACGATAAATCAATCTTCCGCTTTTCTCATTCGCAAATAACAGCCTTTTGCGTTTTTCCAATAAGGAACATTCACATGCCGCGAGAGTGCATATTTGAATTGCACGGCTAAATGCATCAAAGGCATTCTCCACATCGCACCTGACAATGCTTTATCGTACGGATCAATCTCTGTTCAACATCGGCGGTTTGCGACGTGTGGATCTCAATCACAGATAACGTGTTGTAACCCAAAAGTTGTTTCCACACTGCTTGGGACCCAAGGTTCTGAATTTTTCTGTTTTTTTTCGGAGGAACTAAGCGCACCTGGAATAAAAGTCGTTTGGGGAGAACATAACTGCGTGGATTTGTTTGTGATCTGTGCATTGGGAAGAGCACCGTTGATGCCTTAGTATTTCATTTCGTGAATCCCCTGTCAATCAGACATAGAATCTACTACGTCAAGCAACAAAAGTGATTTCGACTAAATTTGTGCCAACGTTAAAGACCGTAATACAGAACACGTAATGGATTCACTGATGTCATAACTTTTTATTACGGCAGTTAGGCGTATGGTATCAGTTCACTAATCTCTTGGGAGTAGTGCTTGTACCTATAAAGAAACTTAAAACGCAAAACAAGTTCTAGTCAGCATGAGCTGCAATAACACTATTTACCCTAAGGTCGTGCGTTGTGTTTCCAACCAAGGCCAAGTTCGAGGTCGAAACAGGTTTTCAGTATTTTTACTACTAGTAGGAAAATACAGTGGCAAGAACGGAAAACAGCTTACGTTCGTAATGTAGAATGGTATGTGACGTAAAAAAGCAATAGTTCACAACAACGTTTCGACGAAGTTTACCAAGGGTGGCCAACCAGTGATGAAGAATGACCAAGCGGTGGAATGCGGAAATACATTTCTTTCTTCGAAGCTTTTGCCGTCAGTTATTGAACTGCAGATGCGGTGCAATACCTCTTGCAGCTGAAATACGCGTTGCTATGCATTTTTTGCTGATATTTTCGCTTCTGTTTTGGCGCCATGCAACGATATATTGGCGGCCGGCAAACGTAAACCGCTGTTACACGAGCCGCGACAACGATAAACACACAGATGAGTTTTATACGTAGCAAATGACAAATCGGTTATTGAACAATTCCGTGAGACCTGCACTCATCGACTCGAGAAACAGATTCGGACCAGCGATAAAAAAACATGTCCTGTGGTCCTAAACTTGAATGGGAGATCTAGTGGAAGTAATATCGAAAGTCAATAAACCATTCCGTCGCGTGCGAAGGGCGATTTGAACAAAAACGCCGTAAAGCATCGGAGCTTCCGTCGGCAACTTTTCAGAATAAAAAAATATTTCGTCGTAAACGATGGGAGAGGACATCCGTTTTCAGCGGTGCACAATCCTTGAGAAAACTGCGTGCAGATTAGGCAAGTCACGCAGACCTATCGCGGCAAATCTTGATGCACTTGGAGGCTCAGTCTGCACCAACTGCTCATAAGCCGAGACACGTAGACGAATTAATCCAAAGAGCATTCTATTGATTGCCTTCAACCGCGCAGATGCTTTGTTTGTTTGCCAGCTTTTTCAAGACAAAGAAGTGTGATGAAAAACAAAAAAAGAACGAACGTGTGAATGTCGCTCATGGTGTTTTAAGAAAATCGCAAGGAACTGTTAAGAGGATGCTGCAACGTATACATTTAGGCCGCGGAAAACCATACAAACCACGGATGATATACATACTGTCAAAAACTACCGCCATTGTATTGCGCGTTGCCTTGCTATCGGTAGATGCGTTACCTCCTGTTCTTTGCAAACATGGCAATTTTCTTGTGTTTGCGCAGGGTTTGAAATTGTCGTTCCCACGATGGTCGACCATCAAGGTACCGACATTTCGCACCATGTCCGTCACTTACGTCGCTCTCGGATACGTCGCAATGTCGTCGATGACGTCATCTTGGCTGAGGAACCCGGCTTGCGCTATAAGGTGTCAGGCTATGGTCAAGACTTCCACATGCATTTGGAACCGAACACCCGTCTTCTAGCTCCCACTTTCTTCGTGAAAAGGATGAAGAGGGACGCTGGGAACGAGCGCGCCACGATGCGCGAAGAGAAATTACCAGCAGAGAAACTGGGATGTCATTATCGCGGTCATCTGACGTCCCACAAAGGTGGATCGGCCGCCGTAAGCACCTGCGATGGCCTGGTAAGCGCAAAAATCGGTTCAATTTCTCTATTTGAAATAGTTAGGTGATGAAAATTGGCTAAATATGGTGTAAAGCTCGTGTGAAAGGCTGTCAAATCCAGATCACCGTCCACTCTTGGTTTCAGGAACAGCATTGACCGGACGCTACGTAAAATAGGTGTTTATGTTTGAAATTTATCCAGCTAAAGGTTATAGAGTTACTAGTGGGCTGAAGTTTGAATAGCGTGAAAACCGCCCAAAGCAGTAAGGCGGTTCAGCGCGACTATTTCGCATACGCTATTCAGTGACGTAACTGGTCGCCCCGAGAAGAATATTGTGTTAATTTAGAATCATTAACTGCGGCGGATCTGACACTTCGCCCAGTGGTATATTCAACTAATTTCTGGGACATAACAAATTTGACGGACGATCCCTTGTTGGATCTTTAGTTTTAAATAGTTTAAAGCTAATTTGCTAACATGTCTTGTGCAATGTCATTGCCAATCTTTGTTACGAGAACGAATCCTAAGATCAACCAGAATTATTTTGTGTCACAAAATTCTCTTTAACGCTATTTTTGAATAATTGACCTTACTTTGTATTTCACTCCCGACATCTTCCGAAGAGACAAACAGAATATTCAGCGTTTGACAAGTGTCGCAGTGTTCCGTATGTGATAGAAAATAGTTGATGTACGGGCAGGTTCCCACTGTGGTCTGGAGAGTCGCGTCTCGTCGATGAAGTTGAAAATGTCGACGCTAAATTTAACACATTGTTGCGAAGTCACAGCCTACGCCACAGGTAACCTGTAGTTACTGGACACACCAGACGCACAACGATAAAACCCTTGAATAAGTCAGGAATTTTTGTTCAACTAGGATTTGCAACAAACGCTTCAAGCAAACGCGAGTAGTTCAGTGAAGTTAAAGCTCGTCCCTGAATAATCTTAATGCGTTCGCGCAGGGCAAATCGCACAATAAGTAACAATCTTGGGTCTGTACAAAATCGAGTTTTTGTAGGTGTTGTTAGTGTAGAAAGAATTACGTAAAATTTTAAAGCTAGCATTGCTGGTTAAGCTGGCATGAGTTGATTTTGCGCTGATAAATTTGCGCTACTGGAAAGCCAGTTACTGATTGTTTTGTTGAGTTACCCATATGCCTTTGAATACATTTCTTGTTGTCACTAGCCATTCATCAGTAACAATTATGACAAGTGCGTCGTATTTTCACTTGAGGTAAAATTTATTTTCTTGTGCATTCAATGGCATTGTCCGAAGTATCGGTCGGTGAGTGACTTTTATCAGCTACCGATAACCATTTCCTTTTCCTACGGTTTCACGTTTATCGAGGGCTTCGAGGCTGTTGTGCTGGCAAACCACTTCCGTGCTTGATTGTTGGTGAAAATTAAGGATAAGCGTGTAACGCAAACGGTGTTGCCAAGCCCACGTTCCTGAGCACATGTTGCCTCTCTAGAAGTTTAAACATTTTGTGCGCTGTTAAAGGCAACGAGTACCTGATTTAGCGAGAAATAAGAGTTCACGTAAGCGCAGTCCACTATAACGAGTGACTATTTTTTGTCCAGACATCNATAAAGTTTGTCTTGTCTAAAGTACTGAACAACCGTCTGTGGACTAAACGCTTTCGTGTTCGCAAAACAGAAAGCTTTTCCGCTTTTCTTGCATGTTTATCTTATGTATTATTTTTTCATATCTGCGGGATTGGTCCACAATGTCGCTTTGTTTTTATTTCAGCAAATATCGCCGAATTATCTTTCCGGTCCTTTGTTCATTATCCGCGCAGCTTTTGTTGCACAACAAATAACAACGGGTTGTTTCGAGGGATATAGGTGTTTTGTTTGACTCTAAACTTATCTATACGGCGAAGGGAGTACGTAAACTTGAACAAAACCTTAAACAATGGTGAATGACAACCCCTGCTCTGCGGTGATGTTTTCTATCAGGCTGTAGTTACTTCGAAGCCAAGTCCAGAGAGAGATAGTGTTCACTTTTATGACTGCGGCTACCGTTTCTGGTTTCCGTGCTAAACTTAACCGCGTTTTGGTGACAGTTATAGCGTTTCCGTTATTTTTCTTGCTAAACTTTTACTGCCATGATTACTGAAGTTACCGCTGTGTACAAATGGACGTTGAAAATTATAAGTTGGGTCGTTTCTATTTTTTGACAGAAAGTTGTTTTTTTGCATCACGTTTTTGTCCAAAGCAAACTACCACGCCAAACGCTTGGACCTACATTTGTTTTAAGCAAATGGACTCTCTTTTAGCCTCTTAATGCGAACATATTTTGCATCTGATACCGACAAATGATAACTCTTTCCAAGACCTACACTGTCGATGTACTTCTTTGCTTGACACAGATATCATCTTGCACGCAGATCAACTAGATATAACAGACTTTCTGTGTCTATACCGAATTATCTTCTGGTGCTTCACAGTTAATGGTAAAGAATCTATTACTGTAACACGCGATGCGCGTTTTCTCCAGCCGTCAAACAACTTTCGAACATCACTTTGAGCGCTTGCGAAAAAGCGGAACGCCATTGAGTGTAATAGTACGCCGAACGCAGCGCGGACAAGACAGCTGCAAGCCACTTGTCAGCTTTGAAGATCTTGGAATTGTCTGACGGTTTGCGGTTTTTACGCATGACGTATGCGTTGGTTGATGCTGTGTCGCTTTTGCCGTGCCCGGAAACTGAACCGACTTGCAGCGGCATTGAGGCTTTCCGTTTTCCGAAGGTAGTTATTTGGCACTGCCGAGAACGGTGCTACTTCACTGCGCGTGGATGGTACGATGCTGGAAATCGTTTTAGTTGGTCGGAGTTTCAAGTACTGCAGTAAAATTGTTCAGAAATTGATTATAACCATAGGCGTGACATTTATACAGAAACAATTTCTTCTGAAGAAAATGCATGCTGCCCAACACACATGTTTTGTTCAATAACTTGACATTTTACCTAAACTACCACAGTTGTCAAGCACTTTTGTATTCTCTAATCAATTACCAACGTAGTCCCTGACAGGTTGCAGATTTTCACCAACAAAACAACAAACAACTTCAATCTAGTTTTTGATTTGATATTAACGTTTTGCTGATGGATCAAGAACTTCTCGAAACTTTTCCCCAACAACGCGCAAATTCCCAAATATTTTCAGAGGGCTGATAAGCCCAATCCCTTCGGTTGTTACAACTGTGATATTCCGCAAGGCTGGCCCGTTCAACTGCGCAGCAGAAATGTACTCATGTACACTGCAAACTGCTCACAATGAAGGTTAACGCTTGGTGCAAGCGGCTAAGCTGAAGAAAGCGTTAAAGGTTTGAGACCTATTTTTCATTTTGAAAACTGATTTCCGAGACTGACTAGAAGTTAAGGATTGATCAAAAGACTGCATGCTACTTCAAAAAATTTTTTAAATTTTGTACGCAAAAATGTTTTACAAATGTTTTAAGAACTCCACGTTTTTTTCCAGCGATAAAGTATGTCGGCAAACGCGACCTCCTGGTGCATGGGTATTTGTTTAAAATCGCTCTTTCATCATTCACATTTTCGTTGCTCGTTATTAAGTGGATACTCTGAGCAGCCTTCGGCGAAAAACGTAAGTTTCGATTCAAGACAGCAGAAAATGAATTGAACTGCCCGACAGTCTACACGAGTAATGTACAATGTCATCTCAGAAAAGCGACTTTCCTGCCGATTGCATTGCCGAATGGTATGTATATTATCAACCCCGTTTGCGTGCATATAGTCACCGGCTTAAAGATAAGTGCACCTCATAAATCCAGCCCGGATCCTTTACAGTTATAGTCGCTTTTCCTCATGATTCAGGTACTTGATAAATTGACGCATTTTTTTCTGATTGATATGTGTTACGTAGTGAAACAGCAGCTGCTTTGACTTCCCCGCGCTGTTTCGTTTCATAAAACTCAATTTGTCAGTTTGATGTAGAGGGTGGCACCCGCAGTCGTCGTGTTAAGTTCGCTTAAGTTAACTAGAGGTTAGCTTCTCACTTTTTTCAGCTGCTTATTTACGTAGCGTGACGTAATGTTTGCCCGCATTGTGTGGTCACGTGTTGTCAGCACTTCAACCCAAACAAGCTCCGCCATCCGGCGCGGGTTTGCAAGAGCCGTGACAATGACGTTGTACCGGCACAAACGGCTCAACAGCAAACCTTTGCCGACCTTAGCTACAGAGGCGCACTGTGATCATCCTGTCTTGGCCGTTTTTCGTAAAACTTGTTTGGAAGGGCCACTCGCCTAGGCTCAACACTGCAGCACTATCTTTGACGGATTCTATAGCACCATGCACACGAGAAAATATGTAGTGTTATTTGTGTGGTGCATGAAAACAACAAACTCCCACTGGCCAACTTCACCGGTAAAGCATCGGTCGCTTAGCGTTTCAAGGATGCCACGGTTGACGTGCACGTCCACACAAAATTGCGAACCTGCTTGTGAGATTAAAGGTTGCGAAGTTAATTTCCTGTTCTCTGTTGTCAAGGAAATTAAGTATAGCGCACCTGCTACGGTCCCGGTGGAAATAAGCCGTAATTTACGGCTGTACAAGCAAAAGCACGAAGTCCTGACTGAGTTGGAATCGCTTTTGCCGCTAAAAACTGTAAGTCAGACCGCTTTGTTCCAAGATGTTTTGGGACTGATTTGCGGAGTAGAGCATGTGCAGTGCGGTACCGTCGAGGACAATTAACTGACTTGAAAGAGAAAAAATTTAGTGGATATATCTGCATAGATACGGTATGAAAAAATGTTCTTATCCACAGTCCTCCGTTTCTTCTTTGCGAAACTCCTGCAGAAACACTGAAGTACAAAAAATATGAATGAATTCATGGTTTAAGCCGTACTACATCCCACTGATGGATGAAATTTCGCATCGTGAAGGCGTTCGCGAATGACAAGTATGAAAAACCTGTTTTCTTTCGGAGCAGTCTCCATTATAGTTGTTGACGCGCCGTTTTTATCCAGACGGCTGGTGAAGAAAGGCAGGAGTATGTTTGTGGGTTCAGGACGCGTAAGAAAGCTGCGATTTAGGGTGCGATTTTTAAGTGAGCTTTATTAATCCTTAAAGATCCTGGCCGAAGGTGGGTGGTCGATGTTTCGACCATGCGTGGTACAAACCTGACAGTATGCATGACCCCTCGTTTGAGCTTCACGTGTTCGCGCCTGGTTGTTCGCTTCCATTTTCGGCAGTTCTGACTGTCTTAAAAACTAGCATGGCTGCATCCTGGGAAATAACAGCGCATGGTGCCATCGAAAACTAATGGCAACACAGGTCCTGTTTACTGTTCACTAACCTCACCTTAAACCTAGCCCGATGTCGGTGTGTCAAACTCAGCCTCACTTACCTGCTCAAGGTGACGTGTGCATAAAGGCCATGGTTTTTCCAGATTGGGAAAAGGTTTTGTGTGCTCTATGTTTTGCTTGAAGCCACAGTACAAAACACATTTCGCACGAGTAATTATAGTAGAAAACGCGCGTATAACCGGTGTGTTATCTGTTTCCTTATCCGTATCTGGTTTTGCAGTGCAGTCAGTCATGTCCTGAATTGTCGCGACTTATTAGGCCGCTTTTAGTAGGTATTAAATGTCAATTTGATCCAAATAAAGTCGCTAAAGTCCTTGAAGCATCGCTGTGCTCGTTGTCCTAGGTGGGTCTGTCGCGAGCTCGAACAAACAGGAGGAAACCGCTGGCGTGCGTTGATTCTCCACGTGCTGTATTTCTCTTCAAGGGAGAAGTCTGTGTTGGGCAGTTTAGTAGATGAGAGCTTTGCATTTGGAGGTTGCTGAGAACCGCCGATCTGATGATTAAAACGAAGATTAATGATCTTAATCCACTTTTATGCTGTTTCGCAATCGCAATAATCTTCTGACAACAAAAGCGTCTCGTTTGGTCGGAAGCTTGTGCGGTGGAATTAGAAGCACGAGGTTCTTTACCAAGCAGCGGGTTTTGCGGTCAGAACAGTTCAAGTTGAAATCGCTTCCGTTGATTGATCGCTTGTAACGACCCAAGTGAACCAGGGCCGTTTTTCCCTCGTGAGGAAGCATTGCCTGGCCAAGAATGTCACCATGTGTTTGGTATGAATGGCCGCTTACCTTTAATCTTCGTTACATCGGATATGCGGCTCAGGTCCGTCATCAGGTGGGGGACTTCCCTTATCAAATCTAAGCTTCACCCTTCATTCTACACTATACTGCATGAAGTTGTGATCTGACCTTTATACGCGAATGCCCGTTTAGTCTAAACGTAGAGGTGTAAGGCATTTGCGGAGACATTTCTAGGCATTTCTGTTAAATTCAAATAGGTTACGTTGGCGTTTCAGAAGCAGAAGTGAACGTAAAGCGTTGTTAGACTACGGTTTCCAGAAAAAGGCATTTTTTTCACGAAGCACTGTTGTGTACAACAGCTTTCAACGTACATCAGTTGTTTTAAGTTCATAAAATTATATGCGGTCATCTATTGTACAGTGTATACCAGGGGTGGCCAATCCGTGGCTGGCGAGCCGCATGCAGCTCTTTGCCCGGTTTCATGCGACTTTTACATAATTACCAGAAGTCCCACTAAATAGCATGCATATCAATAAATGGCTTGTAAAGTTTTGTCATTGCCATGTTGGTGTGTGATATTTGTAATAAATCTAGTTGAGCAAAGGTATGTGTGTGAGTGACACAGTAAGAAATGTGGCTCTTGGTCTCTGACTGGTTGGCCACCCCTGGTATATACTCAGGGATAAAGAATCCTGATGAAATCTAGGCTTAGCTGAGATCAGGTTTTACCCACAAGTTACATCTTCCCAAAAGCAAATTTATTTGCGATCGGCTGCTTTCAGAAAATTAGCATTTAAAGTGCATCTAAGATCGATTATTATTTGTTGTAGTCGATTGGCTGTCAGGAGTCAGGTAACCTACCTTATAAACTACATTACTTATCATAATCAAAGAACGCTACTTCACAACAGCGGCTATTTAAAGACAATCTCGAGCCTTGCGTGTTTCGGGTTGGAACAGTATCTGATCTAAGCAAACACAGGGCAGCACGAGAAATGATCAAGGATATTCGCATTTCGTTGTTGGGCTGAACTCTTAGCGTGAAAATGGTAAAGATAAAGATGCAACTAGCTTTTGACCAGAACTTAACGCAGAAGTATGTAAAAGATTAGTGGAAAGATTTATCTTTGAAACTATTTAGTAGGTGCTCTAGCAGACTTTTCCTTTAGTAGGTGTTTGTAGGTGCTTAAATGAATTGACAAAACTCTTTCGCAAATTTTCGTTGCCCTGACCATGTTTCGTTTGGTAAGAAAGATTACCAGTTGCTTTATAGCAGGGGGGAGAACCTATTTACTATTACGGGACGCATGAATCGTGGATGATCGGTGGCGGGCCGCAAATAACAATTGATTTTATCCTAAAATTATACCTTTGTCCTACTACGAGGGATAGAGGCTTCTTATGACATGCTATCTGAAGTACCTGCTTATCATGGAGCTTCGTTTTGACGCGATTTTGTACTCCAAATTGGGTACAAAAAATTCTGATGCGGGCCATATCAAATGTTCACGCGGGTCGCATTTGGCCGCGGGCCGCAGGTTCCCCATCCCTGCTTTATAGGCTACTTCGCCCAAACCCAACCATTAGTATATTTTCAGACCTTTCTCTTCAAGCGGACCCTGGTTTGTAAGCGCCATTTAATGCTATAACCGTTCTTATTAAATTGTAGCCATAAATGATCGTATTGTTAGTAGCAATAGCACTTCGAAGAATTTTATGACAAAGCTTCAACGAATAAATTATAACTTGAGACAGAGGTCACCAACCTTTTTGAAACTGAGAGCTACATCTTGGTACAGATTTAAGTGAAGGGCTACCAGTTTGATACACACACTTTTGAAATAAAAATTTACTCAATTTGTCTTCTATTATGTTATCATTAATAAAAATTAAAGATGTTGATGTGAAGACACTGATCATGTTTGTGCTATTGTCAGAACAAGCCCGCGGGCCACCCACGTGGTTGGTGCGGGCGACCTGGTGCCCGCGGGCACCATGTTGGTGACCCCTGACGTAAGATATTTTAGGGGCAAAAATAGAAAAAGAGTAACTGGATGTTGAAAATTTCTTTAATATTTCGGAGCCACTAGCTCCTCGTAAAAAAACAAGAATCGCTGTGAACATAATTACACTAACATTCATTTGGTTGAATCTCAACTCTCTAATAGCGGAGGTCAACCTGCAAAAGCAAGCCTGCTTTACTCAACTGCAACAAGTTGTGGTTATAACTGTTTTCTGCGTTGCAAACACAACACTATACATATCTAGAGGTAACAGTTGCCAAATTGGCAGGTTTGTCAATGGAATTTTTTATGTCCCATCCCAATGGCAACTTGTGTCTGTCCCATTCCATGTGATTGCCACGAATCTAGTAATATGAAGTACATCATATGATGTGCATGTCTAATGCCTAGCCTCTACAGAGCCGTGGATATAACAACCCAAAACGTCCAATCAGGGGAGCCAATGGAAATCGGGTGACTCTTTTTTATTTGCCACCCAAACGAAGGTCCAACAACCTTATTTTCGGGGTCTCGCATCACTATGCCATAAGACTAAGCCTCTAGCATGTGTTTTTTTATATATATATATTTAAATAATGCGTTTTGTGAAACGTCGTGCAGGTTAAGAAGCAGCAAAAAATGTTTCACGTCCTGCGCAAAACAATATTTCACATCCTTAGTTTAAGTCCTTTAGAACAGGTTGAAATCCCCCCAAGAGACCTGAGTTGGCCACGGGTCTGAAACGGCTGCTTTGTGATGGTGAATATCAAATCGGAAATAGCCAGTTTGTATTGATACAGTCAATTCTAAACACGCTTTGGCTTTCGGACGTTGAGTGTATGAACAACGCAACAAATCCGGTGCAGCGGTTTGCCGAAGTGGCAATTCTATTCGTCAAGCGAATTAACTTTAAGTACTCGGTGATGTGTGGCTGTCAGCGATAACAGCATTGCTCCGGTTGCTCAGGCGCCGGCAGATAATGTAGTTGGGCTTTTAAATAAACACTGACACTGTAGGAGCGCGACAAACGTGCCGCCCACAGCATGTAAGTGTTTATTTACCTTGCATCAATCTGGACATAAGAAATTCGCGCACTTTTACAATAGTCCGTTTTGGCCTCTGTGGGAACCACGCTTGATCGTCAAGTTGAGAAGCAAGGCGCCTCGCACACTGCATCTNACAGTCAGATCTTGGGTCACCCGTTCTATCTGCGGTCTAATTGCGGTGAGCTTGTAGACTGCAGGGCGTGGTGTGAGTTTTACGATCTCGCTTCGCTCTAAATCTTGTTCCGAAAGACAGTAGCAGCATCTGTGGAAAAAAAGACATAAAATTGCCGTTGCAAAGCATCAGGCCCAAACGCACATTGTCCACTTTTTTGTTAGGCGCATTTGTCGTGCTAAGGGTCAATTTTGACTGAAACAAATCTACTCTTTTTACGTTTTCTCAGTTGTATGATGTTCCACGACGAAATGTGTTTCAAGAAGATTTTTGCTTAAATTTTGCAGGATGCATACATTTCTGACTTTTACCGTAGCTCTTGGCAACAAGTGTTTTTCACAGCCTCTTCGTAAATTGGTATGCGTGGCAGAACTGGTACGTTTTCATGTCACCGAATTGAACTTTCTGGGAACTTTGCTGCGATAATGCATGAAATGTTATGGAATTGTTCGTTAAAATACGAGGCCTGCCCCTAGGTAGACTTGACCAGTTACGTGTTCACTGACGATCGAAAGTTTCCACCACGTTCCAACCGAGCCCTTGAAAGATTTTACAAGACAGCCGAGTTCTTAAAAGATTTTAACAGATGCTTTTTTAACTTACAAAAAAGAATGCCCTAATTTCTGAGTGTTAAGATTGCAGAAGCCTTTGGAAGAACCATAAAATCTCGGGAGAGTTTATTTGTCGAGCTTGACACTGACAGACAAGAGGAAATGGCCAATGTCTTTCCGACGCTGTCTGTTGCCGATCTCAGTTCCCGCCTTTTTGGAGATCCAATTATACCTTATCGACGCTTGCCCCAGCCCTCGCAGGGGTAGACCTGTATAATTTTCGCTGCAGTAGATGTGTATAGCAGTTGCTTAGTCACATATCGTAGAGTAGGTGTAATTGGAACAAAAATGCATAAGCTGCCAAGTAACCTGAAACGGCCAGTTTGCGCTTGAGTTAGCGTTTGAACAGTTTATTTTTAAGTTGATTACGCTGTCTCCACCGTGCTTTAATATCCGTTTCGACATTCCTTTATCGCGCAACCGCGCTTCATGTGATACTGAAAGCGTTGCGAACTGCCGTTGGGTCGCACCTCGTGGCACAGCACGAGTTCAACCCTGGGACACGAACGCTAAGATGGTACCGCTTGTCAATATGCAAGCTGTGTTGTGGTGCGCAACCGCAGGCTTTCCATAGCTGTTTCCTGACAGGATTATTAATTTTGCCTTGAGGTCATTTCGCAGCAGCCTTTTGTGCTCGCATACACCTGCTTAAGTAGCTATTGCACTGTCGCTCACGCTCGCCCTTGCTAAAGCACTTTCGTTGCTCCCGCCCTTTCTGCACATGCCCGAAGTGACTTCATGTCAGGAGCACTTGTAGTTCTTCGCTTTATCTTTCGAAATGACGCTGTCCAAGTGGTTTACTCATAATGAACTTCTTTAAAACGATGTCACCACGTATTTTCATGTGGGACGCTGTATCAAATAAGTACGTTTCGAAGGATTGGATGACATTTCCATTAATGTAATAACAGCAATTACCGCTCACACCGGTATTAAGCGGATAGAATGCGTTTCAAATAGAGCTGATGTTCAGGTTACGTTTAAGAGAAGATAACTTTATGACCAGCGTCATGTCAAAAACTCCTTGCTTATCTGCTCTGACGTTTCAAAGCTTTAGTGACGCAACTGCAACGCGTGGTGCGGAGTGCGGTCGGAAACAAGGGCTTGCGCGCACAAAGACGCCCCATAGGTCACTGGCATTAGCCCCCTCGCTGAGGTCCTTGTGATATTTCGGCTAGCGCTTTTGTGTGCAACCGTTCGCATGTGACAAAATCGAGCACCTGCCACCGTATTTGTTGCCTGCCTTAAAGGAATTACCAGCGCTTTTGTAAACTTGAAAGCGAAGCGCACAGGCGGCAATCTGTTTTGTGATGCCGTACGAACGCGTTCATTGTCCACGATTTTAATCAAAACTAACTGTGGATTTTCGTTTTCTTGGATATCCTCTTTTGAAAAGCCTCACACTGAAACCAGCTTGAGACCACGGTAGCTTCTCTCGCTTCATGACGCTCGGTAGATGCGTTCTCAGCAACTTATGCATAATTGCCAGCTTATGCTGATCACTGCATTTTTATTAATAAAATCAAATTATTCGTAGACTGGACTTCTACGGACGGAATCGGACGACTACATTGTGGAGCCGGTGCCCGGTCATGTCAACCACACCTTTCCTTCGTCTCACCATCCCCATCTCATCTACAAACGTCGCCATCTTGACAAGGGAAAGCATCGTCTTCATTACTGCGGAAAGAAAAGGCACTGTAGGTTGCATTTATTTAGAGTTTGGCAAATCTTGTTTTCTTCTCGCCCGTTACGATGTTTTTTTTGCATAGGGGCTAAGACAAACAAAACAGAATGATTGTTTATATAACTATATGTCTTCCAATGATCATACTACATCGGCCGAGACGGTGCCATTGGGAGATTGAGGATATACTACTAAAGCAATACCTCAACAATTTCTTCCGCAGGAGTTCACCAGCCAGGAGTCATTTTGCGTGAAAAGCCTGGCATTAACACCGGTTCTTTGCAAAAATATCAAAAATAACTGCCGACAATGAATTGTAATATTTAATTTTCTGCACTCTGGCTACAAGTTCTCAAATTTCTATCTCTTAACTTTGCTCAACAACAAGTCACCCCACCCGTTAGTCGACCTGAGCTTCCAGGTGCGAAATTTCTTGTGACTGGGCTAATCGAAGACAAAACTTCCATAGTTTCGTTTCGTCCGATAAAAGGTCTTTTCTTCAAACAACGCGACTTGAGAAGAGACATTCAGATTGCAATTTCTACAAAAACACACAAACATTTACTGCTGGAAAGATAGCAATTAATCACTTGTTACGAGAGGAAGTACCAACCACTGGTGTTTATTAGTCACGACGCTTGGTGGCAGTTTGCGAAGTCACAGCGCACGTGTTTGGTAAGTGACAGTTGCTGAGTGGAAGAAAGCAAAGTGCGAACAACCACCAGCGAAAGTTTAGAAAAACTGCTCTCGAAACAATGAAATTGTTTTGCGCCCGGTGGCGAGAAAGCAGCAGATGGCGTGTCTGTGTACAACGAATAAAACCCTGCAGGCGTTTCGCTTAATCTAATTGCCCAATTCTCCGTTTAAAATGCAGTGATTTTTCTGTTCAGTTGATACTAATTCCTAAGACTACGGGCGTGCAGCGATCACTTTAAAATTAAAACATCCTTGATTCGTTAACTTGCAAAGCTGCTTTATTCTTTGTTTGGTTGGTTGGCGCCAATTGACGACAGGCCGCCAAAACCTGTCGCAAATGGCAGTTGAGACTAAGAAAGGCTACAAAGGCTCGATTCAAATTTGCACGTTTCACGAAGTTGACAAAATCGGTGAATGCGGAACCTGTGCCTACGCCGTCCCAGGCGTGCCCTGTCTTAAATAAGCTTTTTACCTTGCGATAAATTACTGTCGTCTACTTTAAAACGTGTCGGTTTGATTGCCGTTCACAATTGCGTTTTCCGAAAATAACTTGACAGCACGAGTCAGGCTGTGCTTCTTATGGTTCTTGTAAAAGCTTTGTACTTTCGTCAGGACGTCTGTTTTGTTGCAAAAATCGGAATTGATTGAATTCAGTGCTGTTGAAAAGTAAATGAAGTGTAGCGCTATTAATTGTGAAGTCACCGGATGACTTAACTCCTGGCAATTGTCCCTGTCGTAGTGGATAATTGAAGAAGATTGTTCACGACCACGCTTTGGCACTTGTAGTACGTGTTCGCGGCGGGAACGTGACGTGTAGTTTTCCAGTGAGAAGCGATGTTCGAAGCATATCCGCCGTTACGAGAGCGCTTGTTTAGGAGCTAAATCATAATCTTTTCCCACCCTCTAAACAGTTTGCCATCCAATTTCGGACAAACCTTCGAGCTCCAGAACATGTTTGAACACGGCTGTTTCTGCAAACTTTTGCAGGGCGTGATCTGAGAGATTTCACAGATTCCTTCTGTGCAAGATCTATTTGTCAGCAAAATGAGAACTGGTGACGATTACCGTGCCCGTGGCAAAAGAAACACAAACGATGTTCTGCAACGCAAAACTACTTGCTCACTGTGGCTGTTTTTCTCTATCTTATCGCAAGATCTCTAAATGTTTTAATGTAGCACTTTGCCTACGTCCCCAGACTACCTCCAACGTAAATTCGTCATAGGTAGCCGAAATCTCGAGCTCTTATCCTTTGGCTCTTATGTCAGTCTGTTTTGCTAGCTGAAAGCATCTTTTATCTGTAAATTCTGTTACACAACTGAATCGCTTTCAGTTTCATGCTACTGCTTGGTGCATTTTGGGCATTAGGCTATCGAACCTAGCGGACCAATGGCGGTGGCGCAAAGCTTTTCTTGCACTCCAAAGTATTGAACATCTTGAACAAAAGAACAAACATTTTTATGTTTTTGCCGAGTTGTGATGGTGTTTGTGTAGGTACTGACATCACCCTCTTAAGTTCCCCCACTCTAGATGCGAACGTGGTTGCAACGGTTTTCAAAAACACCAGTATGGGTTGTTCGAAAGGCAAGGTGCCACCTGCATTCGGTAGATTAACGTTCGATACGCACCGAAACAAATAAAAAGTTTTATCAATGCAGACGTAAGACTGCCGTGGTCATTTTGAGTAGAGTTTAATTTTGTGTGCGGGTTCTCACTTTTGCCAATTTATCATCTATGTAGCTGAAGCACCATTGAAAAAGTTGTTTTTTTATTCGGTGCTGTTAGTAGAGAAACGACGTTTCTTCAAATCGTTCTGCTCGTTGCGGAAAGACGCACAATTGCTTTCCCAAGAATGTAGTTGTCGGTTTTGATGCGTGCGCGCACCGGGATCCAGCCGTCGTTTAACACATTCAGACGTGTCTGGCAAGCTATTGCCAGATCGTGTCGCGAATCCATCCGCTTGAGATCCGCGTCAAGCGATGGACTGTTCTGTGCGGTACGCACAAAACTGCGATAGGTCAGCAAATCAGGTCACGTTCAGATTTCAATGGGCCGGATCGTCTGTTTTTTTCACTCTTTCCACAATCGCGCTCCCACGCCTGGAGTTCTCTTCGCGCTGGATATTTTCGACGCTCCCACGTTTGAACTCGCAGTCGCCGCTTCAGGCAAAGCCAACTGACAAGATGGCGCGTGGCCTTTGATCAATTGTCAGCAAGAGCTTTTGCATGGCNGTATTCCGAGATTCCTACACTTCAACTTGAGAGNATGTTTGATTTACTCTCCGTATACCCCTGCTTAAGTGAAATGGAAATAAATCTGTGCTTTAATCTCGCCAAGGGTGCGTGCGGACACGAAGTTTCATTAGATTAAAAAAAGTAACGAGTAAGAAATAGGAGATAAATGCGATTTTACGTGCTCAACAGTGTTAATTTCAATTGCTAAATTGTTTTGTGAAAAGTCATCGAGGAAATTTTTCCGATTTGACAGAAATAGCCAGCTTATGACACACCTGTTTCAAGTTTTCAGAAAAAATAAAATAATTTTTAAGGAGGGAGGCATTCTGACTTGTCCTTGCCCGAATGAGGCCTTTGCAGTAGCAGCATCACGTCGGCAAGATTCAAGGTTCGAAACGTGGGTGAGGAATTCGGGAGATCTTGGGTGGGCAAACATTTTCTACGGAGGGCCACATTGAAAATTTTATTGCTACCGGTGTCCGTATATTTTACATGTATTACATTATAGTTTACCGGGGGCCGGATATATTACACATTAGTCACTTCCGGCTGAGTATGCGGTTTCGAATGAAACGTATGGAATCAAATCTCGCGAATTCCAATTTAATCTGATAAAATTACTTTAACTAGACTCGAAATATGTACTGCCCATGCACGTGTGGCTGCCATGCGGGCCGTAGTTTGCCCACCCCTGCGGCAGGTAACCAAGGACGACTATCAATTAGTAGCTCGAAGGAGCGTGAAGGTCGACCACACCGCGCGAACACAGCCTTGTTTGTTTTCGACGTCGCAAGGTTTGTTTTGTTTAGAAACATCGGTGCTTAGTGAAAACGAAAGCGATCCGTGGTGAAACAACTACAGAAGGCGCGTGAGACGAACTTATCGTAAACAGCGGAGATTCTCCCACGCTGAAGACCGGCAATGCAAGGCCGGGGAGCCGATCATTTGCTTCACATCTAGCTAGCTGAATTTCTTCGTTGTTTTCTGGGGGATTTTCCTTTGCGGCCAAGTGCTCGCACTCTGTTTCATTTTGCAACTGCATTGCTGCTCAGGTAGTTGCTTGAAAGCGGTGATAAAGACGTAGAATATATTATTTTGTTGATCCTGTTCAATTAAAAAAAACATTTTCGAGTCTTGAAACCTTCATTACCCTTGCTTTCGAGTGCATGTCTCTTGCAACAATGCGCATTGAAAGACGTTAGCTGAAGCCGAAAACTCGTGGCATATTTTATACCTGCACTAGAACCAATGCGAAAGATGGATGCAAATGTCAATGCTGGCAAGTAAAGACAATATTAACCCACTCATATCAACTTCACTTTGTTTCTGTCAAATTATGCTGTCGAAATTTTACCCTTATAAAAGAACAACTTATCGTTGTCTCCTTTCTTGGCCAGACAATTTTGCGTCGTTTTGCTTGCCGTGGCGCAAATATCCGTTGAACAAGGCAATCGCGGCTTCATTTACTTGCGAATGCTGCTTTAATTAGCTGGGCAAGGAAACTTCGGGAGAGGACCTGTCGATTTTGCGCATTGCCGTGGCGCTGAGCATGCACGCTTGCAGCCTGGCGGCCACCGTGCGAATATCGCATCGTCTCCTTGCGCCACAAAGTGGCGAGAAGTAGACATATAAACGCAAACGCTCTGTCGTTGTTTTCCCTTGTTTGCCGTTCCAGCCTCTTGAGCGGTCGTGAAACAATCGTCGTGCTCGACATTTGTGTTCGTTACCGACAGTGCGTCGCACTCTTGTCGGTCAGGAATTGTAAACGAGAAGGTTGCGATACAAAAACGCCGAGAGCTCGTACAAAGCGGTCGAGAGTCATACAATGCCTGCTCTTGAGTGCATCGATTGACGACCAAGAAACAGAGAGAGTCCAACCGGAACTTCTTCGGTCCCACCCTTACGTCGCGGCATTACATCATCGTTTGCTGCATCCTTCGTGCGTTTGATGCGCGTTTAATTACGTCACGGCGTCGGCCAGCGTCTGTAATCAAATCGCTCTGTTTAACGTTACCTGGGGCCAAGCACGTGACTCACAGTGGATACCTGGGCCGATGGGAAAACGCTGTTTCCTTTGCCGGTTTTAGTCAATTTTGAAAGTAGGATTTGCGCTGCAAAGACGGCAAACGCGGTCGTTGCCTTTCTTTTGGTTTCGTGTTTCACAGTCGTTTTTCCGAGGCGGTGAGTGACGGACGAGGTAGTTCAAAGAGTTTGCTACTGTTGTAGCTGACAACGTTTCTCTCATCTTCATATCAGGAAGAATTGCTAAATTTTGAAACGCCAGTGACGATTAATTGCTTGGTGGAAACGTGTGAACATATTTTGGCGCGAATTTGAAAGCGGTAAAAGATCTCCGCTAAGTGTGTCACTGATTAAGGGGTGGATTATCTCCAGAAACACGTTTCTTTCCCGCAAATGTGGTAAACAAGGGCTATCGTAAAATCTAGGATCGTCAAAATTTCTTGAGCTGTGGGTGGTTTATTGTTGCTGAGTACAGCGACAAACATCAGCAAATTACCGTCGACAAAACTTTGCCATTATCAGTATTGATTCTCAGCTAAAAACCTTGAATAGCATAGATATTGTCAGACTGCAAAACAAATACATTTGCATACTTGGACTTCGGAAAAAAGTTAAATGTAATGTTCAGTTGCTGAACAAATCCTGTCATACGCCAGAATATCACACGCCCCGCCTGTCTGCGTGCCGGCCCGCGCTCCGCTGTGTGTTCATGTTGAAGCGATTGGGAGGGGATAAACTTGTTCGCATTGAACTGCTGAAATACGTTTTTATCACCAATACTGGAATAAGATATGGTCGAGCCGAAAAGACTCGAGATTTAAGCCGCATTCAATCGTAAGATCTGCGAACTTTTTTCGCTCAGCACAGGTCTGACAACGACTGTCGTGTCCTTCATGACAAAGGACTCAAATAAACGTCGCCTTGGCAATGCTTAGAGGTGGCGGATATCCTTAAGTTACCGCCTGTTGTAAAAGAAAGGAAGAAATGTTTGTCAGGGCAACGTGTGAGGTCGCGCAAACCCTTTCTCAAGACCATATCAGGCTGCACGTGATAAAACTCTTATTTCCTATCTCTGCACCTAAACTACGACGCTAAGTGGCAACTTACTCGTACGCAAGCGCGTTTCTAGAATGGTCTTGAGGTTATATTTGCGAGTGGATCTGATCTGATCTGAAAATAGCGAAACCATGATTTTTGAGTCGAAGCGCGATGTTGCAATATGTCGTTTGCGCCATAAAACGGCGAACGCATCTCAAGCGACCAGATGGAGAGGTTCTGAATGCTAATTTTTCGAGATATGGGTCGAACGACGACGACGTCAGTTAAACCTTTGTGTGTTTTCTGCACATTTACGTGTGCTGCATACCGGTCCTGGACCGGACCGGTAGGGTCTGAACTTGCCCTTAATGAGCCTGGTACTCGTTGAATTGGCGCTGCACATAAAGGGTTCAGTTTTTAATGGCACGCACAAGCAAGGCAACAGATAACAGTCTTGCCCGAAGTCAACGAATTTCTGAAAACTCATGTATTTAGGTTTCACTCATTCATTTGAAAATACCAAAGAGGTGATGTAATCAGCATTGGCGTTAAATTTGTTGCTTTCAGATCCCGTAACAATCCCCGATTCTGAGGAGCCGAAGAAGTTGAAGCTGCTTTCCAACGGTGAGATCGAACTGGAACCCGAAGATCTGAACCAAGATGCAACGGTCCTGTCTCGGCGCCGACGATCTGTTGACAGGTCGAGCGGCGATACTGGAAAGCGTGTCAGCGACGTCAACAGCCGCTTGAACACGGGCAGCCATCGCTCTCCGGACAAGAACGTGGAAACTTTGGTGGTAGCTGATCGAGATATGATCAGAAATCATGCTCGTGATCGCAGAGATGTCACAACTTACATCCTCACGGTCATGAACATGGTGAGTTTTAACGAGAGTTTTCTATTCGTTCTGAAGAAGCGCATTGACGATCGGATGGCGTTTTGTTGCACAGAATTCCTTCGTTCATCTGGATTGGCCACTGCGAGTACGACTAAAACTTTGTTTATTTTTCTGCTTGCAGGGCTATCATAGGCAGCTCAGTCATCGGTCAGCTTAGATTGTTAACGTGCAGTTTAGNTTTGGCGTAGTTCGCGAAAACGCGTCTTTAATGCCTCTACGCACGAAACTCACGAACCAAAGCATAAAACGTTTCAGAAAAACTGAAAAACGAGAGAACTCTGTGGTCCGTTGTGGTATGGCCGTGAACTGTTTTGTGTTACCCGTGCAAATATTTCCGCCACTTTATATTCCCAAATACTGCATCTAGCAAAGTTATTGCCGAAACACCATTAATTTAATTTGTACAATATCAACTTAAGTTACTGGAAAAATGCATATTGGACTCTAAAGTAAAACAGAAACGGTTTACTACACAAAAAAACTGGTTTTCCCATGCAACTGAAGAACCTGAAGGTCGCTAATTAGTGTCAGTCTTCTTCATTGTTTGGCAGGTTTTCCTGAGAGACACGTTTGTCACCGAATAAACAAGGAAAACTTTGCCAGTAGCCTAGACGAACGCGGCAGCGGACAAACTTAAAATTCAATTACCAGCCAGTTTGCAATAATTTATTTACTTTTCCATTACTCAGCCTTCCTGCAGAAGTCTGCATTTCCTTCTCGCTTTGACGAAAGTTTGGCTTGCTCAGTTCTCTGCACTGACCACGACTTCGGCTCGACAACATGTGCAGTGCAGTTTATGACAAATATTTCAGTCCAGCGTCAGGCAGAAATCTTTGCTGCTGTCTTGACAAAGAACTTCAATGTCTCGGAAATTGCCAGTTTTGCAAAGCGTTGTCGAATCCAGATGAAAATTCCTATTTTGTAGAAAAACCAATACTGGTTTACGGGGATTTTTAAGCAACTGCGATACCCGGAACAACAGTTCTCTTTTCAGGGGTGAGTTAGAGTGGCATGCTGGCCCTGCTTACTTTTTAACAGTACCGTGTATACCACGATATTGTTAGTGAAAACATGGAGAAAGCCAGCTCTTCACAAAGCAGCCTGCTATAGACAATGACTGTCTCACCTTGCGCGGGTCATTCGACGATTGAAAGCAAACAGACTACTTTGCAGCAAGGCCGAGTTACATCGGTCGCCGTACAGTTGGGTTTGTGTTTGGTCACGAGTGACGTCGGATGAAGCGAAGTTTCGTCGTGATCTCTCGCATCTGGTGGCCACACGCGCGTTCCCGGGTTTGCTGTCAACTAAAAATCAACGGCTGATGGCGTGCGGAGTCGAGGCGTCCGGTTTTTGTCAAAAACGTGGCCGCGTGCCCCGCCCGTGAGTGCTTGGGAATGACTTAGCTACCGATAATAATAAGCCGAGACCCTAATTAGCGAAGTTGGTGGACGACTTAAGCTGAATGCACAGGGCGTCAATAAATGAGCTTATGAACTGCTGACTGGACCACCGGCCGAGCTTCTTTGGTACCTGTGATGACTGAAACATCGTGTTTGTTGCCACCACTTCTACCGGAAAAAAAACTGTGGCCTTCATCTTTTCAAGATTTGATGCCAAAATGTACCGCTTTTTTGCGAACTGATGCTTCTGCAAAGAGCCACTGCAGTTTGTTTTGCACTTTTGGCATTTCGGTTAATCAAGTCGTCTTAGAAACAGGATTTAACGCCAAGGCACAGTAATGTATCAAATGATGACTTTCAACCGCTTTAAAACTTCTTACAGCCGTGGCGGTGATACACTGCCCGTTTCAGACCTTATGTTTTTCTTTGCGGATTGACCTCACGTGGAGAAAAGTTTTCATACAGCTTGAAATCAACGTTATCTACCTGCGGTGTCTGCACCGATGCTTGACTTGCAGTGAAAGCAGACCTCAGATCCGCTGCAGATCAACAGAACGGCGCCAGACCAGGACGAGATACGCAGGAAAGCAAATCAAAATCGCTTTTAACGCATCGCACGAAAAAGGTAGACTTGATATTAAAATGGATTCAGGCGGAAGGCGGCATCCTTGCTTTGTATCTGGCGCGCTGACGAAATGTAGTCAGTGCAGGAATGTGCCTCGAGAAACTTGGCTACTGGTCGGAACTGCTGGGAGAGCACGCGCGCCTTCTGCTCGGTTGGGAATGAATGTGCTGCACCCTTTTATTGTTGTCATAACATAATCATGACAATGTCCATATTCACTCTTCCGCTTTACCTGGACCGTAGGGCGATTGTGTGCCTTCAAGCAGTGTTTCTGATATTTCCCCCTTGTTCGAATAAAGAATATTCTGAGGACCCGTTCACACAGCTTAACTTCATTAATCAGAAAGGATTGTGTCGCTATTCGTCGTTGGAAACTTCAGCGAGTGCCAAAATTTTTTTTAAAGAGAGAAATCCTGCTTATGTTTGTGTGTTTCAAGCGCGGTACTTGTAAGTTAATGTTTGCTTACGTTGCTACACATCTTGGCTGCTTCCCCAGATATGTAAAATAAGTGTCAGTGCACATACTGTACAATCAACTGCGTTGATGGCTTGCTTGCTGCAAAGCTAAACGTCAGATTTTCCATTTGTTGGTTGGAGGGGCTAATTTCAGTCGAAAAAGTTACCAAAAACTCATGCGCAATTCATTAACGCCCACTTTAATGACAAATGTTGTTTTTTCAAAAATACCTAACTTTGAAATAATCTGGCATGATTCTTGTTACGTCATTTACCGGCGCCGTCTCTTTTCTTGGTGCAGATTTCGATGAAGTCAAGACGATGATGAGCGATTTCGCTTAATCTGCAAACTTTAAAACATTTGTGTCATTGCAGTGTTTTCTTTCTGTTGGAGCAATGCCTGTAGTTTTTCTTTCAAGAATCACAGCAGCTTCACCACAATGCAGATTTTTGTGATCAGTTAATGTGTTGAGCACCGGCTTTCAAGTTCAGAAAAAAATTATCCAGTCAAGCATACGGTAACTGAAACGCTTGCTTGGCTTCGACGTATTTGGATAACATTTCGAGTCATTACTCAGTGATATTGGATTTTAGTAGTTAGCTAATGAATTTGAAAAAACATGTTGAGTTAGCGACTTTGAGCACGGCTTATGTGCCTGCAATACTGACCAAAGTCCTAACGAAACTGAAGGAAAGTTTGCCATGTCCTGCTAAGAAGGAGTTCTTCGCAACGAAGCAGTTACTGGCGAACGGTCAGAAGGGTTGACGCCATCCTTGCTTTGAAAACGCACTTTCGGAAACAGTCATTTCTTTTTGTGTTAATCCTCCCGCCCCTTGCTACCCGTCGGCGTTCGCTGGTGTAGGTTTCAGGGTTAATAGCACTGCCACACGCGCTTCGCTTCAGGTTGAGCAACACGTTCCAACTCCACTGGCCACGCCATTCGAAGAATTGTTGCCTTTTTAACTGCGTGGCATTGTTACCGACCCGTAAAAGTCTGCGATTGAGCACAAGCAGCCGAAAAGCCATTATCGCCCTTATTATGACATCACTTTCTGCTCACACATTATGTATTGTGCGGCAGTCGCCTGAAGTAATCACCCGGTGGCCACCAGAAAATTCTGAAAGATGAACCGTGTACTGCGAATTTATTCAGCAAAAGGAAAAATGCTCACCTCAGAGCATACGAAAACAATTTGTTCGCTTTGATGTTTACTTCTTTTCATTGCATGTTTGATTCACCGAGGGTCAAAACACGTATAGATCTTCCCCTGATAGAAAAGATTTTGTTTTCGAAACAAACGGCGCCTTATCGTTTTGTTAACAGTCTTTCGACAGACTTCGTCGTGAACTCGTGATGTTTACAAACAGTGCCTGGGGCAGGATGCAATTTTGCTCCGAAAGCGTCGGCGCGGTTGCGCTTTTTGCCGCTCGACAGCAGCGATTGTGACGTGATGTTTGAGCAAGCGCCAAGCATCTCGCGACCACAACAAAGGGAAAAATTAACACTGCTTTTTATTCGATAAAGATCTGCAGTTATCTACAGTTTCGCCCTTTCTTGCCCCGCAGCCCGCAACCTGGATTGCTCGAAATATCAGGTGTACGTTTCACTAAAGCTCGTTTTACAGGAAAACTCCGCTCCCAATGTAAACGTCCCGTTCTCGTCACTGGTAAATGAGACCCATTCAATGAGGAGCGGCCAGAAGTTGCGAGAAGTGCGCAGGAAATCTCCATCTTTTTTCCGACTCCCTGTCACGCTCCTTCATGGCTTTCACGCCGCGCGCATGTCTTCCTGAGCGGCTGATTTGCTTTGTTTAGGGCGGTGGGGTCATTTCTTTTGTCACTTACCCGCTTGAGCAGTGATCGTCTTTTGTCAGTTGGTGTTTGTCATGTTAGGGGGGTTCGGAAGGGAGAAGCTGAAAGGTTTGTTTTGAAGGTGCCAAAAGTTGAAGCGATCGCCAATATATCGGCGTCATGCATCTTTCATGACTCACCTTTGAGTAGTTCCAGCGGCATCATATGTAATTACAAGTGTTCTGAAGACTCGGTAAAGCTGGCATTTACAAAGTGCGTATGTACCGAGTTCCGACGTTAAGGTGATGCTGTATGTGAGCATAATAAATGTGACCAGACAATCAGTTGGTCGTACAATTGTTTGGTTATTGGTGCACAAACGAAGGAAGGCGGTCATGGTGGTCTGCATCAGTTGATGATCTGGCCACGACAAAGGAAACACTATTTTGGCCGCAGATTCATTATCTAGTCCCTTTTTCGCGGTATTGGTATGTGGCGTTCTCATAACTGACTCTGTTTTTTCTGTCGGGTGACAGTTTCGCAACAAATTTGGAAGCCTTGCAAAGTTTTGCTAAACACAAAAACGCAGAAAACAAAGATGTATGCGAAAACTTGTTGGACGAACGAATCTGCTGATGATGAATGAAAGCAGGTGTTTTCAAAACATGCAAACGCGGTTTATTTAAATACCTGGTTTTTGCGCTTTTGCTTATGATAACAAAAGCTTATGCTATTCGACTCCGGTTTCTCCGTCATGTACAACGAGCAGTCAGTGTCGTGTGGCAGCGTTGTTTCTGCGAGCAACGAGCTGGGCAACATACACTGTTAAAAGCCAGACTTGGCAGGTTTTTGATTGAAGAGCGCGCGGTTCTGTTTAACGCACGCAAACTGGAAATCCTGTGCGTGAAAGTGTAGAACTGTTGCTCCAAAAAAGACTGCGAAACTTTTCGTTGTCATTACCGGTTATAAACGCTGTTGGAGTAGAGCAAATAGCACGGACACGTAATATAGCAATGCTGTTCTTCTTCCAGGTGACTGGCTTGTTCTCGGACAGAACTCTGGGTGGTCAAGTGAACGTCGTGCTTGTCGGGGTTATGCTTCTTGAAGACAATGAGGTACTGCTTTGATCCATTGGCGTAGCCAGCCCAAAATTTTTTGAGGGACGGAAAGTTTGGGGGATCCAAAATGTTTGACTTTAGGCGAGCAACAGTATTTTCGTTTGGGGCCCCGCTTCTCAAAGCACAAGATGACTAAATATGCTAAAAATTTGTGGGGGGGCATGGCCCCTCCCTGGCTACGCCTATGCTTTGATCACCCTACGCGTAATCACGCTGTTGGATGTGTGCATAGTGCATGACAAACGTTTTACGTGTCTCGCTTTTTTAACTTTTGTAAACAGTAAAGTGTGACAGTAGATATGGGTAACTTTTGTTGAAGCTGTTTACTAGCACCTTTTCACGTTAACAAAGATTTGATCTGTGATTCGCTCATTGTTAAATTTTTTTATAAATGCACCAACTGGCGTCATAAGTGCCGCCATTTCCAAAAGATTGAGGCGACCGAAACGCCAGTCTTTCTTCACGCAAAAGGTGTGACGCTCTGAATTGCAAAAACGATATTTCGATATTGGCGAATAGTTTGTAGAGCACTTGGGTCGGTTTGCAGTTCACTTGTGCATTTCTCCTTTGCATCGCGCTATTTGATTTGCTGGGCAACCAAACGTCAGGCAAGCGGCAAGAATTGGTTAATTTGTTACTCATGGCCGTACCGAGAAGCATCTATATTAAACACAAACAAATAGATGACTTTCAGGGTTCCTGCTGATAGCGCAAAAGATATACTTTCTGAAATAAAACAACGCTATGATTTTCATCAGTCTACTTTCAAGACATTTGCAGAGAGTCATTCAATCGCACTAACAGTATATTCCAAAACAGCCGGGTTTGTCGCCAAACATGTTAAAAGGAAACAACCAGCTGCTCGGCTCTCCACTGCATAGGGAGAACCTTCGAAATTTATAAAAAGTTTATGACCAATACGCTCTAGTTCCACTGAAACCCAACTAATTTCAATTGAATGAGACTTAAATAACTTCCGAAAAACAAGCAATTGCCGCGTGCATAGTTCCAGCAACGTTCGCGATGCAGATGATACAATCTTCATTCACCGCAGAATATGCAGGAACATTTGAAAGCTGAGGTGACGGATAAAAAATAAAAAAGGTACAGTATTTGGGGTGTCTACCACAATAGTTTTAATGCAAAAACCAACGTCAGCTGCAACTAGGTCATTGCAGGGTGTGTCTAACAATATTTTAACTCCTAAAAAACAGCCTGACTTTACGTCGGCACTCGCGCGAAGATAGTTCGTTTGAAGTTTGCTGCTTCTGGAGAAACATCAGTAGAAGAACCTGGGTCATTATAAAGTTTGCAGTCAGGTAATTTTGCAGCAACGACGTGAAGCAGAACTTTCTCTTATTTTAAACAAAATTGGACGTGAACTAAGTGGCTTGCGTAGCGCGACATGAGATTTCAAGCAGGGAGGCATCCCGTAAAGGTTCATTGCNAAATTTGTGTTGTAATAAAAGACGGCGGTGATGCAATGAAAACATTGACAGGTTAGAAGTCACACATTGTTTTGATCTCCTCCTGCGAATTGACCGTGTCACGTACGGCAAAGACATGATTCCATGGCAAACACTCGATTTCTTTGACAAGCTCAACGCTCGCGTCAAGTAATAATTGCAGCATTGTTCAGAAACAATCAACGTTTGTCCCTGGGTTTGTTTGATCTGTCAAGTCTCACCGTAAGTCGGTTCTGCTGAAGGCCTCCCGCAGAAAACCGTTGCGTTGCAAGACGAACTTCACACATTCACGCGCCTTATCGATCACAGCGGCTTTTTGCTTTTCCTGCTAGATTTAAATTACCTTTGTCGTGGTGCAACAAGTTGTCATCTCCGCGACTAGTCGCAAGACTTTCGGGAAAATCGCAAAAGCAATCGCAGCAGGTGTAAGCAAAGCAGGCTTATTGTTGCGGTAAGTTTGTCACTGACAGTGAATCCATGCGACGACTCCTAGATTTCAATTGGCTTAGATCAAACAGCGCCTAAGTGAATGAGTAAAAATCATTGGTTGCGTCCTCAGCGGGAGATTTCGTTAGTTTGCTGCGCCATCCGTCACTGCGCGACATGTACGAAGCTTCGTCAGGCGGAAAGTTTCAGTGGTTGCCAGTGTTACGACAGGGCCATGCGCGACGTCCGTCACCGATGGTGATGTGGCAGCGTGAAACACGATTTTGCTTGCCCTTGTGTGACGAATATACTTCACGTTAGTGCTGTGCGGAGCGTGTACAACGCTCGTAGCTTTCGGAATCAAGTTAATCCGCGAAAATGTCAATGTGAAAGTTACGATTTTTTTCGTGGCCGCGAATCGCTTTGACAGGTCTGACGTCATGTTGCTTCGGCCCATGCCAATTTCAAGGCTAGACGTTCCCCTGAGACCAAGGCGTGTGACAGCTTTTTCACTTTGGTTCGAGTAAATTTTGGAAGCGAAAAATCGATTACGAGCTCTGTCAGCTAAGTTCAAAATGGGCTTGGTTTGCCAATGTCCCGAATCGAAGTGAAGATATCGAACATCGCACTTGGAACAAACACACAAAAGATTGAGAAGTGAACTGAAACCCTCTCTGACGCATTTAGTACCTTTTCAGTGTAAAAGTCGTTTGACGACTTTTGTCTCTGCAGATATTTTTCCAAAAGTTACGTTGTTGCTTTTCTGCAAGATGTGTTGTGCAATTTTGAAAATCGTACCAAGAGTATTGGTTGTCACAATGCAGGAACGACTGGGTGAAATCATTTAGCGCTTAAAAAAGAATGCTTCTCTTGCCCCCAAAAAGTTTCTACCGCTCTTTTACCTTCACCGAATAGCAGCGATTTTCAATGGCAGTACTAATTTGATGTTGGCTTACATCGCTTGGAGTTTTCTTACGTTATTGCTTAGTGACTCAAAAATTATTGTAATTGTTGTGCAGGGTCTCGAGTTGAAGCACAAAGCTGATGAGTCCTTGGCGAGCTTCTGTCGCTGGCAATCCAACTTGAATTTCACCGACGACCGCAGGCCAGACCACTCCATCTTGCTGACCGGCATCGACATCTGCGTAAACAAAAACAGCCCTTGCGAAACCCTGGGTAATGTGCATTTCATCATTTTTCGATGTTAGTTTAAGCATCGGTGATTAGTTCCCGATTCGTTTTTGACGGCCTCTCGGTCATTAAAAGAACTTGGTCGGTTGAAAAGTTGGCGTGGTCCGTTACTGCTGCGCGCAAAGTGCTTCTGCTTTTTCCATGCGCCATTGCATGCCAGCTTAATGGCGTTTGCGCAGATTTTTTTTCTGGACGATTGATGTTCAGTTAACATCTCGTCGCTCGCGCTCTCTCCTGTTTCTCGACGTTTCATCACTTGTCAACAAGTTGCNTGGGCAGCTCTTATCGATACAATTAATCTTACTTTTTATGAGGATAACGATTGAACAAGACGCACAATCGCTCATTCTTGGCCCATGCAACATTGCTAAAAACTTCACCTTCACCGTTTGTGCAAGACTAAGTGTTCTGGTGGTTTGGCGGGTAGGAGTAAAAATGAAGTCAAAGACCACCTCTGACTTCCTGCGTTTTTCTACCCGAGGAAGAGGCGACTGACGATTGTTGTTGCTTTCCCTTTTCTTGATAAACGCGATTGCACTTACGTATGTTCATGGCGGGTTGAACATTTTTGAGATTTTTTCTTAAACACCAGTCGAAAGATTTTTATTGTGGAATGGAGCCCAGAAAGCAAAATTCCACATCGCTGTTCCAAGCTTACCTTTCCAAGAGAGCACTTTTGCCTGTGCCCAGACATCACGTGAAAAGCACAGTGGGAAAAAATCGAGTTGCGAACGTTGCTGGCAAAACAGCGGTCGTTAGTGTCACGATGAACACCTCTCGTGGGGATGGATTTCTACCGGTTTTTCCAAATTCTGGGTACCTTTGTCTCTCCCGTAATTTTCATCATTCCGCTTGGACCGCACAAGGAAACTTTCGGCCAGGAATGCACTCCCCCACATTGCGCAGATTCCCGGGTGCCGCCGCTGACCGTGCACTTGAGGAAACCGTTCGTTCAGCAGCAAGATGCAGTCTTGTCGCTTTTATTTTAGATGAAGGCCCCGTTGTGCCTTTCCGAGGCCCACGTCTTGCGCAGTTTGAATTCCATCGCAAGCCTCCCGCTGTGCGTGCCCGGTCTGCGTGTGCTTCTATTGCTTGTTCGCAATATTTGATGTTAAACTCGTAAACAATCCTTAGCCTCCTTCACTGCGAACGAGAAAACCCAATAAACCCTGTGCATAAAACTGTTTCGTGTGTGTTGTACCTCATGCTGATTCAGTTTATCAAAATGCAGCAACATGCCAGCTTTTAGAAAAAAATACTACTAATGTGAGAGTTTTTGGAATATACCAATTTTAGAAAAAAATGCTAGCAATGTGCGAGTATATAGAAAGCAGTAGATTTTTGAAATAAATACGAGCAATTTACGATTTTTTAATAAAAATACTGTTTCCTACAGGTCTTGCGCAAGTTGGTGGGATGTGTACGTACCGCGACAGCTGTACGATCAACGAGGACATGGGCCTTGGCTTGGCTTTCACGGTTGCCCATGAGACCGGCCACAGGTATGTTGATGTCGCGCTTCTCAGCTGTGTACTAAGCGTTGTTGGCTTCTATTGCGTTGTTTTTCGTCAGGGTGAGTAGTGATGTCGGCAAATGCTGTTTGCTGAAGTTACGCAGAGAAATTCTCATCAGCTTTCCTTGTTGTTTTAGCGCCCTGTTGATTGTGTCTTTTAGTGACTTGACTCTCGAAGACCNACCTGACTCGAACAAAGGAGCGTTTCCGCGCCCTTGAGCCTGAACATCGATGTGCGTCTTTTTGCTTGTCAGCATTTATTAGAGAAATCTGTGGGCCCACGCCTGGCTAAACAAACATATCAGTTGCAGTGCAATCTGTAATGCGCAATCAGTCTTTATCGGCTGCAAAGGTGTAAGGAGTGTTTGGAAAAGCTCAAACGCTGTAACGCAACCCAAAGACGCCGATAGCACGCGCGACCGCATCCGTTTTCACTTTTACCTCGAATGCACTTATTTTCGTTCTTGTCGCAACGGTGCGTGCTAATCTATTGACTGCACGCGTACCGTTTCCTTGCCTTTGGGCTCGGTTTGAAACGCCATCATCCACCAGTGAAACTGAAGGGGACCCGGATGGGCCGGGCCACTGTCTGATGTCACGCAACATTAAAGTGTTCAGGGTCAGCGATCGGTAGAAACCGCCTTGGCAAATTTGTACCCTTGCCCGACATTATTATGGTCCGCGGCGACTACCTCTTGCACGGCGTTAAAAATTTCATCTCGAGAAAAAGTTTCGCTTGTTTTGCTCCCATTGGTAGAAATTGTAGCCACTAATGGCTTCGAAACTTTGAACGACTTAGATTTAGCGTCTGGGTCGGTGGAGCACCCAAAGCCGGGATTGGCGCCGGTTAAGTACAGTGTTTAGTGTTCAGAAGTCTTTAAAAGTGTCTTTGGTGGCGACCAGTTGAATTCCCTCGCTTGCTCGTAACTAAGCGTTGTTGCATCATTTTGTTATTATTATTACGAAAAATCTTGCCAGTAACTGCCCACACCCTGTTTACATGCAACTGTTTTCGAGGGAATGAACTTACAAAATTGTTAGCTGGAAAAGCCAAAAGTGATTTTTAAATTTCACTGCATTTTTACATGAAAGATCGGTTTAAAGGGTAAACTTTTTTTCTATACGTAGACTGCTCATTTTCACTTGATGCTGATACGCCGGACCCAACACATATCCGCTCCACAGTGGTTGAAAATTTTCTGCTGCATTTTGAAGCTCCATAGCTATGCGTTTAGTTTTGGATACGGCTTACAGAACAAGGCTAAAACATAACGTGCGTGCTTCAAAACGTGTAAAATTCTTGTACGGAAGATGTAGCCTGCAATTTGCTCGCGAACTTCGTTCCATTTTACCAAATATGTTAACCGCAAGTGATGGCCATTGTCGTCGCTGACGTATGCGATGTATTAGCTCAAGATCGGTTGCGTTTCGGAGAACGGTTCAATTGGTCACATTCAGTGCGGGCAGAGCTTGAACGAAAACATTTTTGTTCAGTCATGCGCGTAAGTTGTCTCGCTGCCAGTTCAACAAAGCCACGCTCTGTTACTTCCGAAAACGGTTTTGGTTTTCTTCACCGACAAACGTCATGTTTTTCCTTTTACTTCTCTCGAAGTGCAACCATGACAGAAGAGAACCGAACCACGCTGTCCGGAGGCATCGCTGCGTCTTTTCGAACCCTTCACGGAATAGCACAGTTTTTCTGGAAATCTGCGCAAAAATCAAGCATCTTCGATTGTTTCCTGTTTCTGGTCATTCCTTAAAGAAATTCGAACATTTTAGGCAAAAGCCACGTAGATTTGCGTCCACATTCGACGTAACGTGAAACCGTAGTAAATCTGAAGTACCGAAACGTTAACATGTTGGCAACTGGTTTGCACTGTAGTTTGGTTGGTTTGCACTCTACGCGTAATATGGAAACCTTGGTTTCTGTTTTTCCAAACTTTGATCTCAGAGGTATCGACGTTCACTGCGCTGAAGTGTGCGAACTGGCCATCATTTAACACATAGTCTGATGGACATTGCTGCATCCGCCTTTTGATCTTACGACTTGAATGTTTAAAATTTCGTGTAGGATGCGTAAGCACGCATGGTGACTTGAATCATTTTCGCGGTACCTCTGATCGTTGCGACTTTGTTCAGGTTGCATGGTCACGTCTGTATGCTCACAGCACTGCCGTACGTCATTTACTGCTTTGGCCAGTGCGACGCCACAGGCTTGGTCGTGTTCTAGGAAAATATAGTCTTTTGGAGCTGTGTCAGTGCTATTACAATAAACGTCAAGTTTAATTTGTCGTGTTAAGTCAATTATGTGTTGGGGCAAGTTGAAAAGACAACCAACTGTGCACTCGTGTGCGCCTCACGCCGACCAATAGCTTATTATTGTACGTGACGAGACGTAAGGCTGATTTGCACATTCTACAACCTTGCCTTTGGGTTCGACGTCTGTCTTTTGTTTGCTGGTTCAACCAAAGTCCTCACTTCGTTGCCCTGATTTAGGAGTGACGCGCTCGTGGTTGAGCAGTGGGCGGACTTGTGAGATGGACATGCAGTGACCAAACGCAATGAATGCAGCGATTCCTTGTGTCGCTCACAAAGACTGAAAGCTGAAATAAGATCTTGGAGAATGTTGTGTTTGATCCTAACGTGCCACATTCATCTCGAACAAGACATTTTCACAGTTTTACGCGAAACTAAAACCGGCGAAGCTAATGAACCAGTTCAAAACACAAACATAGGTTACATACATCAGATTTACAGCAAATACCAGCCACCTGAATGCGCCACTGAACTCGCCGGTGAAGTGACGATGTTCGCGAACTTCGTGTCTTTTTCTAATTTCCGCCGACGACAGATATGGCACTTCGACTGACTGTCGCAAACCGCCGAGTCTTTGGGCGTAAATACCATCGGCCTCGGGTTTTTCTAAAACTCACGGTATAAATTTTTTACACTGCATTTACTTGCTTACAGCTTTGGGATGAAACACGACGGACAGAGTAATTTATGTAGCAAGAGAGATGGCCACATCATGTCGCCAACCTTGAACGGACTGAATGGAGTTTTCACGTGGTCATCTTGCAGCCGAGAGGCTTTGTCACAGTTTCTCAGGTGAGAACGAGCGAGCAGGAATAAGGAAACAGTAACAAAAACTGTTGATTCTCTGCATGATCCCGAAGGGTTTTTCTACTCACCGCCATGGAAAAGTAGGTCTGCCAGATTTAACCACTCAAAGGAATGTCAAAAACGATTTATTGCTTGTTAAGGTGTTCACAGAATGTATGCTTACGTTATATGCCGCTTGCTTGGAGCACAGTGAAGCATGCCGAAGTCCTACTTTGCAATACTGATCGACGGTGCTCCAACTTTATTAGAAGTCTGAAAACGTTTTCATGTAGTTGCAGGTGTGGCGTTGCGTGTATGACACTGACAAGCGACATGGCTTTCTGGCTTGTTTGGAAATACCATTTTGGCAGTCGGCCTTCTATTGACTTGTTGGGTCAGTCTGTGAAAGTTGATGTTGGCACACACTGAAACAAGAAGCCAATTTCTACTTCGCTGTTGCTGACTTAAAGCAAGCGCCTGTGAAATTTCGAAAACGCGTCAAGCAGACTGTCGTGTTCCTATGATACGTTCACCTAACACAATACTTGCGTCAAATATTCGCATAAAGGCTTGAACATCTGTGCCTTTGAAAGCGCAACTAAGGCTCGTAAAAAGACTGCTTGGCAAAAATTATAGGAACATCAAACAGCGCTGCTCTTATACCATCCTAGCCGTTTGATGCGGGCGATGCGATTGGTGGTCTTCGCCTGAGTTTCATGAGCTGTCTCTGCACACGGAGCATGATTTTGTGAGAGCATGTGCGCTTGCGTGGAAGCGTATTTACTCGAGGCTTTAATGGGTCGTAGCATAGCACAAGTAAGTTGAAAGGAAACGCCAAGTGTTTGTTGCTGGTGATTTACATCCCCTCTCTGCAGCCACAAGACAGCAGCAACATCTTTCTTTTCGGTCCATGAAAGACGAAACGACCTCCAACAACGCAACGTTTGACGAGGTTTAAGTGCCTCCGGCTTATGCTCAACATGCTTGACGGTGCGAAGCGTGCCATTGCCCGGTAGAAATCCAAACTGGGATTTTCATGGGTCGCAGAAAATCGGCCTAGCAGACTTTGGTACATTTCGGAAGGTTGCGCAGACTGTACTGCATTTACTTGGCGCAGTAGGAAATGACAAGCTCGAAATCGAAGTATCCAATCGCGGAACAATGCATTTAACTGTTGTTGTTGCCCGAATGTTAGTACTGTAAGTATCCGCCAATTTTCCTGCTGATGTGATTGGCCAGAGTTGATTGAAAGCTCCCAAGTACACGGTGATGTAATGGTACAACTAGCTTCACGAAACATCCGGGGATGACGTCGTTTGTTGTCGGTAAGATCCGCAGTCATCCATATTCGGGCAGAAACAAATTTACTGAGTTCCTTTCTTGGTTCTTTCGCACGCGCCAGCCCACAAAATGGCCTGAATTATTGCGAGCTGTCTTTCATCACCTGTTGCTTTTCTGTTTGCAAACGCAGAAACCCAAACGTTAGCGATGGTTTATGAAGTGCGCAAATCAACAATCGAGGCTTTTCCAGAAACTAGGCACACTCGTTCAGTGGAGTTCCTGCTTTGTGGGAACTGCCCTAAAAGAAGCCTGGTGTGCCTGCTGCAAGTGTTCGCATTCCACATGTGGACGACCGCCAGCATTTTGGTTGTGATTTGAGAGCGATTAACGGTAAAAATATTGTACAGCTCTCTCGATGCTGACATTTTCACAATTCCATGCACCTCCATGTACGACAGTCCGTTACAAAAACTCGATTTTGACAATACGAGCAGAATTGCTCTTTTATCACTGACTTTGTTGTAACTTGTAATCACGATCAACTGATCTACTGTCTTTTCCTATTTGCAGGAGTCATGTTTCGACTTGCCTAGATGATCACCCAGCCCCTGTTAGCAACATCGATCTCCCGAACCAGCTTCCCGGAGAGATCTACGATGCCAGCTCGCAGTGCAAGTGGCAATTTGGAATAGGCGCCAGCATGTGCGCCTACCGCTATAAACATAAGCAGGTAGGTCGTTTTTGAAAGTCTGAGCACTATCTTTGCCACTATACAAGCAACGTTCAGCAAAAACAGCCTGCTAATATTATAGCCATTGTTCACGGATTGCCTAACTCCGCGAAGTACGAAGCAGCATGCTTTTTTGGTTGCGATTTCCGGTCGTACTTCGATCGATCGAAAGCGCCATGAGAACATGTCTGACTTGCTGCAACGAGCTTATGGGAACCTGCTAACGACCCTACAAGCGGAACGTTTTCCATTCCATTTGGAATGTTTTCCATTCCATTTTGATAGCCGTTGATTGTGGGCTGATTGTTCGTGTACTAAGGTTTATCGTCTAAGAAGCTTACTCCATCTGTCGACTGCGAAGGCTTGGCAATGACACGTTAAGACAGCTTACGTCGATCGTTGATACCGCGATTAACTGTCTGATGGATTAGAAATGGTTTACAGTTCTTGTCAGGGAGCACATATTTGTGCCTCATTTCCATCTAGACACTACAGCCATACAGACGCCAAAAATTTCGTCCAAACTGCTCGTGCANTTTTGGAGTAGGGTTTATGCCCAATAGTGCTGAAATAAGGCCGTGTTTGAATTTCCAGCGGCTTGTTATTTTTCAATTCCTAGTCATGTCATAGAATTTTGTAACTTATGCTTCGCGCCCATGACAATCATCCTGTTTGCGTATAAACTTTTTCACATCTGTAATACTACATCGACCATACAAAGCGATGTTAAGCCTGCTTTTGAGCGTTGAGATAACTGTGTTAAGCCCTGCGTAGCCCTCGTCATTTCCCTTTCATTCTATTGGAAGTACATCCCAGCAACGCTGCAGGGGTCGCTTCGTCTAGTATTTAAATGGGTCCACAAGGCATCCGGGGATCAAGCTTGTTGTGTCTGAATGAGATAAAATTAATGCGTTTTAAATCTTTTAGGCACCGATACCGATAAGCAACGCTATCATTTATTTGTTTGAGATCAGTGGTACTTGGCGCACTTGACCAAATTTGCTGCGATATGCGAAATGCTAGACACGCTGCCCTTTCAGCTCTTGTTTTTCGACTGACCGTCAAAAGATTTTGTCCAGTTCTCAACAGTCAGGGCACCAACGTTATTCACCGCAACCTTTTAGAGCTGTTTTTTGTTTATTTAAGCGGGTACTCACTGTTTATTTGCGTGCTCTGGCTGACGTTTTCGAACTCGCAGGCAAGCATGTGCAAGATCTTGTGGTGCCAGCGCAGCGGATCGACCGTGTGCGAAACGAAATACATGCCCGCTGCCGAAGGGACGCCTTGTGGTCACGACAAGGTAACAGCTATTCTGGTCGGCATTTATGTTCTTATCGAATCTGCTGCGGCGACTGTGCGATGGCGCGCGCAGCATTCCACTATAGAGTCGCCTTGTTTATGTTTGCCCGCTGTATAGCTGAAACTTAGACTGACAGCTGATGCATAAAGACAACTGCAGGCGATGTGCGACTTGCACAAGCAGCCATACTGATTGCGAATTTCTTAACCAAATACTCTGCTGATTGATTCAACTTAAAACCTTCGGTTGAGCGTCAGTTGCGAAAACGCAAGTCAATCGGAAACGTTTTCCGCGTAGCCGTAACGTCTTATCTGGCTCGAAGAAGGCTTTACACTCCCGTTCCTTGCGAGTGGAAAGTTGATCTCTAAAATCAATAGACTGCGCATTAGCAAATGCTGTTGGTATATCTGTCACGTTTTCACTTATATGTACGAGGGAAGCTAAACGCTTCAGCCGATTTATCGTGCCGTCCATATGGCTATCGCTCCATACGGGTTTTCACCGTACATCTGCGTTACCGTGGTGGCAGTGGTCACGTTTGCCGTTTCGTTTATTTAATGCTTGCTAGCGGCTGATTCAGCATTCAGCAATCTCACTCAACAAAAACCTGGCGAGCACGACGTGCACAATCCATTGAATAGAGCGATAATCTTGGCATGTAAACAAAACAGGAACACTTTGTCTTCCGCTTGCCGTGAGAAAGTTTCGCGACATTCGCAACGGAACGCCTATTGCAGATGATTTGAACATAAGCCAGCGTACTGTTTAAGCCGCACATCAACATTCACCAGGTTTAACTCCAACTGCGTGGCCCTGATGAGCTCAGTGGACTGCAGTGGTGGTACCGTGCGCATATATTTGGCTTACAGCATCCAAGATCGCTTTCGACCTGCAAGGACCAATTTGCGTCAACGCTCCGTTAAAAAATAAATCTTTTGAAAGCTATTGCTTTCAGATGAGGCGGCGTTTTTATAGGAGCTTCTCGTAGTTGCGGAACCTTTTTGAGTTTTGGGTACGTTGGTCATTCGTCGTTTTGAAGTGTGTGGCTGAAACAAACATCTCTTCATCAAACACAGATGGTGTATGTGTGTTTGAAGACGGCTGTTAGTCTGCTGAAGCTTTTATATAAATCTTCTTGCGTCACTATCAACCCCCCGGACTTACAATGACGAAGCTTTGAAGCATCGTTGAAAGTTTGCTTAGGTGCGATATTTCCAGCAGCAGTTTTTTTAGCGAACCCATTAAATATTTTTATTTCAGTGGTGCCGAAGAGGCGTTTGTGTTCCCTACGGAAGCAGCGGTCCTGACGCCATCGACGGGTCATGGGGAGATTTCGGACCGTGGTCCTCGTGTTCGAGAACTTGTGGCGGTGGGGTTCAGTTTCGAAAGAGGGCTTGCGATAATCCACGTCCCCAGTATGGTGGGCGGCACTGCATGGGAGAGAACAAGATATATCAGATGTGCAATACTTATGTAAGTTTCTCGACTGGCTTACCGTTACACAGAGGCCAGTAGGCCACTTCTTCTAAAGTGCTCTGCAAGCGCAATTGCAGTGGTCCACAAAACAAAATTTTTTTCTCAGACGAAAACCTCATTTTGTTTCGTACTAAGTGATGTTTGAATTGGTTTTATCCTTTTGTTTAGGAGTGTCCACCTTCTCAGTTGACTTTCCGGGCGATTCAGTGTGCAGAGTTCAATCGAAAACCCTACCGTCGACAGTACTTTACGTGGGTGCCGTTTACCAAGTACCAAAACTATGGTGAGATGCTTGAGAAAAGGCTGATTGTTTCGTTAATCTGTTGTTTACGGTAAATGCTGAAGACCAAGAACACTTTGCTATGCGTGGATGTCATGTTTTATTTTCGGACCCCGCAAATACGCCGTGGTTTCCCCACCTGCGTTCTATGGGGTACGCTTTCCGCTTTCTTAAGAATCAGGACTCTGAGCGCGAGCACAAGATTTCTGAAACACAGTTAGAAAGCGCACTTTAACAGCATTTTTGTGAAAGCGTTTCATGCGCGGAGCGCGGATGTTGGATGGCGTTTTCTCGGAAAATGACAGCTTGCTTACTTTGCTCTACATATTTTGCTTGTCTTTCGTCAAGAATCACCTGAGTTTTAACCTTTGAAATTCGGTTTTGTGGCAAACGTCACCGTGCGTGTTTCCGTGCAGGTCGTGGTAGATGTGAGCTCTTATGCAAAGCGGAAGGCTACGACTTCTTCGACATGCTCGCCGATCGAGTGATTGATGGCACGCCATGTGATTCATCTTCATCCGATGTCTGTATCGAAGGAGAATGCCGGGTAAGCCCATGGAATTCCAATTGTTTAGAGCAATGCTGCATTCTCTGAATGTGCAATTCAACAACAAGAGTTGCACATCGGGATTTTCAAAGGTTAAAAAGTCAACAATCTTTAATTTTGTCACACAAATGTATTGCGCGTTACCGAAGGTTACCTTGGCCTTTGGGCTAAAGTTTCATCATGGCTCCTGAACAGTTGATGCTCACGCTGATCGAGAAAATGTGCCGCTGAGCACTCATGGCAACTTTGTTGCAGCACGTCGGGTGTGATTTTGTGCTCGGCTCCAACGCAACTTTCGACGCGTGTGGCGTGTGCAACGGCGACAACTCAACGTGCGAAACCATCAGTGGCTCTTACAATGATGACGTGCGCGAAAGTGGTGAGAAGTTAAAAAGTGCTGCTTTTCTCAGTGCTATGAAAAAGATTTCTATTCATAAAACGCATTCAGACACACCTCCAGTTATAAATAAGTTTGCGTGTGTAGACTGTAAGAGCTTCTGATTGCGTACCTACTGTACGTAATATTCGCAGAAGAACATTGAAGGAGAGTTCTGGCCATAGTCGCCTGTAATTAACTCTGTACAAAACCTGTTTGTCCGGTGGTGCTTGCGCCATATCGTGCCTCAGATGTTGAGGCGTTTCGAACTGCAACAAGCTATGAAATTTTTTCGCCAACGTCGTTAAAAGAAATTTTTCTCACTTTTCTTGTTTCAACCATGCAGGTTATTACGAAGTAGTAAGAATTCCTCGCGGCGCAAGAAGCATCAAAATTCAGGAAGCAAAATGTTGTTCGCACAGCTACATTGCTGTGAGAAGTTCACGGAATCAAAACTTGTAAGTTTCTACTTTACTGATTGAGGCGAACCGACAGTTTAAAACAACCTGTAGGCTGTGTATCATCCGAACCAACCAATTTCTTAAAAATTTTTGCGTGCTTTCGCTTTAGTAAAACTTGCAACGTTTTTGTTTTAAAATCTTCTTTTCTCGCTCAATACTTTAGTCAGTTTGATTTTCAGTTCAGTAGCGTGTGCTTGTTTTCCTGATCTTTATTTGCGTGCCAATGCTGAGAAGTAAGCGTCACGACGTAAACCTTTTATTTCACTGCAAGGGGTTGCTCGTTGCTTTCATCCTGTTTGTTAAATTACTAAATGAGATTCAGCGGGATTCTTGCCAGTGCAACAAAACTCTGTTGCTTTGTTTCTGAGCACCAGCACAAGCTGCTGAAAAAATAAGTTTTCCAAGCCCTTGAGAAGTGCCATCACGTCGAGTTCGATCCGGGTCTTGCTTCATCGCGAGCAGGCCCCGATATCAGTATCGAGGTTTTGCAATGTGCTGGCTTGTGGGCGAGCACCTTCCTGGCGCACGTGCGAACACTACAGACCACTATGATTCAAATCGCCATGCCAGAAGCTAAACCAACAATTTGGCGAAACGTCGCGTGAAAACTGGAGGTTTTGGAGAACCTCATTTCCTGAGTTATTTGGCCTGATGCGTTGTCGTCACCAACCTTCGACAGCTCTTGATCAAACTGTAAAAGGGTCAAGCCGTGCTGTGGGCAATAAAATTGCTGTTATAGGTAACATGTCTCCTTCTCATCGCTCGTGTTTCACTTCGAGCGACCGGCAGCTTTGTTTACACAATCTTGTTTTATTAGTGGCAGTAACATAGGCAGCGTCTTTGAATGGACTTCACTCTACGTTTAGTCGAGGAAACGTCTCATGCGCAGAACGGCTATTCTTTTTGCGATCTGCCGCTCTGATGCGACGCCAAAGCTTATTTTAAGTCACTCGATCTACGCTCTTCAGGTACTACTTGAACGGAGACTGGCAAATTGACTTGTCGGGTGAGAACACTTTTGCCAGCTCCACGTGGAAATACGAAAGGAAAGCATTTAAAACGGAAATCTTGACTACGCGCGGACCAATCACGGAGGACTTAACTATTGAGGTATTTAAAGTTTTGCTTGTGAAATACGTGTTCAAGTGGAAATGCCAGGTTCAACAAGCTCGTTAAATAAATAAATAAACTTGGACTCATTTCTAATTCCCTTCAAACTCTTTTCAATTATATAAATGCGCCATAGGTATAAATAGATATCAGTCGCTTAACGACGTATCCCAGGTGGTCTAGTGGTTAGGATTCGTGGCTCTCACCCACGCGGCCCGGGTTCGATTCCCGGTCTGGGAACACTTTTGTTTGACTTGTCTCTGTGGCGCATCATGCGTTGTCTTCACCAACCCGCCTTTGTGGAGATATTTACGTGATGCATCACTTTCATCTTTCAACATCCCCTTTGAATGTTTCATGCATTATGAGAAAGTTTAAAAATGTTGAATCAAAACCTGTTTAAATTGATGTTTGAACTGGTGGTGCCTTGTAAGTTTGTTCACTTGCCACCCGCATTGCTAACAAGTTAAATTCCGGCGTTTGCTCAAAAACCGACAGTTCCCGTCATTGGCTTAAAATGAAATTAGGCTATTTGCAAAAATGTTTCAACTGATTTTTTCCAACGAATGTAACAAACCCCCGAAGATGATGCATCTTCTCAAAGCGGCAAACATTGATTATAAAAAAAGTTTTGCACAGAATAATTTAAGATCTTTTGAAAATGTTTGAAGATTGACAGATTGGTGGGGTTTGTTGACTATGGTCAGAGTCAGTGCATCAACTGAGTCGACAAGGCACAACTGGCCAACAAGCATTTGGTAAACCATACCAAGCACGATGAAAACCACGTAAATACCTTTATAAGCGTTATACGCCATGACCTAGCACTGTAGCCTACAATTTACCACATGGTGCGAGTACGCAATATACAGTAAACAGACTGATAGCTGTGCAAGCATCAAAAGTAAATGAATGATTAGTCGAGAAACGCAAATCGGTACCCTTGGTTAGGATAGATCACTGGCTGACTAGCGTTGCAAAAGTAAAAAGTGCTTTTACGCATGCGCAGGTGACCAATGCTCGCAGTTGCAATTCATTTTTTCATTCAATTCAAACGTTTCTTACAGTGGCCACGAAAAGTTACAGAATACACGATGTTGCTACTTAATTATGCGTAGAAGTTTGGTGGAACTTTGTTTTTGTCATGTGGTTTCAATTGAAAAGGCCACATCGCTTATAGTCTGCGTCGTTTTCAGGTCAAGAACTCGTTCGTTTTCGCAGCAGAAATAAGTCCGACAGCTGGAGTTTCCCAACTACCGATAGAAATACCCTGGTACTCTTGTTCGCATGTGAAAAAAGAAACTTTCCCATTGACATGAAAATAATGTATGGTAGACTGGTAGTTTGTCAGTTATTTCACATCGAGTATGTAAATGTCCTGTGCATTTAGTTCGGTCCGAGCGCCGAGCGAGATATTGTCAACCTCGAAACAAACTTCCATGAGCAACAGATACGCTTGCTACCTTAATCCTTGTAACAAGTATAGCAGATGTACCAGTTTAAAAAAAAAAAATTTTTTTTCGAAACACTCCTTCCGCGGAATCCGACAACGATAGGTCACACCAGTGTAAGAAGGTGGACATCACGATGGAAAAGCAGTTTGTTGCGTGGGGCCATTTGCATCTGGCTGTTAATTGCAGTAAGAATACCCCGAAACAATCTGGACAATTCTAAAACTATAAATTGTTCAAACGGTCCAGCCGGAAGTGATTGGATTTTCCACCTAAGGTCAACCCGTTACGATTATCACAAAATGAGAGCGTTTGGCACAACTGTTAATAGCATAGGAAAAAAGCACGGAAAACAGCACTCTATTTAAAGCATTATCATTTCATAAAATAAAACGCTATTTTTTCTGCTTGCTGCATTTTCCCATTACAACCTTTATCAAAATTGTTTGCTGACACAGAAGCTAAATATTCATATATAACTAAGCTACCGTTAACGTGAAATACTCAAACATTTTCGTTGATACTTACCTTTCCCGATCTCAGCGGAGAAAGGTTGCCTATATTGCGATGAAATGCGGGTCAAATAATTCCCGGTTTTGTCAAATCTAATGTCATTCAACGATTGCTTTTTTCTTAGGAGTTTATAATTGCAAGGTTTTTGGGGCAACTCAGATGTAAAATGTGTTAGTTACCTCGTGATTCCTAGTTTTGCGTGATTTTATGTAAAAATATACTGAAGAACGAAAAAATACTTTTCAAAAATATCATCTCCAGTTCTACCCAGATTTCCAGTTTTCATTGCTAAATTCCACAACTCTTGCTCCCTTATCTGCTCGCATTTTTTGTTTTGCTTTGAAAAACATTTTTATTTGCTCAGAAAACGCAATTTGCCTGTTTTGACTAATTTTACAGTGATTGGGGGCTTCCGCATCCCCAGACCCCGTCACGCCGGTGGTTGCTTTCTTGACTGGCGAGTTAGGCACTAATTTGCAAGACAGTTTGCTCGTTAGCGCCACCCAACCGCATTGATATGCACGGGCAAATAATTTGGAAGGCCGGAAGAAACGTGGAATAAAATGGGCGTTTATGCGAAAGCGAATAAATTGAAATATCTATGCACAAAATTTTGCCTTCATTGCAACTTCTGTACGTTTAGATTAAAATAAAAAATGTTGCTCAGTCCATTGGGGATGTTGAGGCTGTGTTCTAAATTTTATCGTCTTTGCAGGTACTCGTCGTCGCAAGAAATCCTGGTATAAAATATTCCTATACGTTGCCCATCATAGATAACCACATCCCAGGGGTACATTATGTGCGTGCATCGCCTCGCAATAATACGTACGCCTGGTCCGTTTCTTACGGGGAATGTTCAAAATCGTGTGCCAGAGGTAAGTGTCGTCGTGCGTGTGTTACCGCAAGCAAACGTAGTCAGACTTGGCGATACAGTAAAACTCTTTATAAGGATAGCAACTTCGGGTCCCTGGCGATAGTGGTCTTGTGGAATGTGTCGTTAGCCGTGGGAGAAAAATATCTTCGAAAATATCCCGGTGTCTTCTGGTGGTCTCAAATCATTCAAATCACGATGTTTTTGAGTTCATGTGAATCTTGTTGTGATACGTGGGTTAGCGATCGTCGGGTGTGAGAAAGTCCCGGCGCGATTTTATTTCAACTGTCCTCAGGATGACTGGGCGAGTAGCGATAAACACCTTTCGGCCATGCACGTTTTCTGCTCTCACAGCCCACATGGGAAACCTCCTTGTTTCGCGCAGGCGCTGGCGCGAACGGCTTACTTAGGTGGCAAAACCTGTCAGGCCCAAATACAACAATGTGAGTGCGACGCACCAACTCGCACAACTGGCCACGTTGGTTATCCTCGGCGTCCCGCGTTTTAACTCGTGAGAATTACCTGCGCACAAAGCGCGCAGCGGAGGTGAAAAATGGTTTGCGACATGTTTTGTTCGCGGCTTCGTCGACTTTCACTCGGCGAACCGAAATTTATGTGCGCCATATCGCCAGTCTCCATGGCTGCCTAAGGGTGAGACTGTCGTTCTGTCGGGAGCGCAAGTTTGTGTCTGTAACGTGAATCACCTTCTCGAGGAGATTTATGATGCCTTGTCTGCTTACCTACAGTAAACTTTGCTTGTTGCTGCGATTTTCGTGAAACCTAGCAGTGATAGAGTGCTATAGTTTGTTCTGCGAAGAACGAGTAAGCTTCCCATTTTGCGCGCAATATGTATTGGTAGTAAGAACGTTTACTCATTTCAAAATGTCGAATGATAGAAATCAGGAACGCTTGTTCAGCCGCTTGCTGTTCTATGTCGCTTTCATTTTCTAGTATTAGAAATAATAATGTCGATAAACGCTATGCAGCGGGGCTATAAAATTTGCATTGCGAGTCTGCCTTCGGCTCATGAACATGACGTAAGTGCAAAATACGAAAGCTGTCCGAGCTGTGCGCATTTTACGTAATTGGACGTTTTCGTTCAGCAGACTACGGTAAACAGCGATTGTGGTTTATCGTGAACTGTGTAAAATGTGCCCTGCACTGAACTGGAACAGTAGGGTACTTCAGAAAATAAATTGACTGTTGGATCGTCTATCCAAAAACGGTTCAGATCGTAACCGTAACCCAACTTTTTCGCCAATTTTTAAGTGAAGTTTAAACAAGTTCATTCGCTCAGCTGTTACTGGTGACGTGTTTAGTAATTCGAATTCTAAAAGCAAGCCTCGTTGGCTCGGTTCATCTCTACTATCAGATTACCGCACTTGGTGGTCGCATTTTGTTTCGGTTACAAAGCTGGGCGTTGTGGTTTTGGACAAAACTGGGATGTCGTGAAGCAGGAGTGAGAAAACAGTGGCTTGTATTGCTCTCACAATGCAAACCCGCAAAACGCTTGCGTCATATACGATATTTTCAGTCTAATCTGAAAAGAAACCTTATCCACGGACGAGTCAAAATGTTTAAACGTTATTCGACGGTGGCTTATTCACGCTTCGCCAGGGTGATATTCTAAAATGTCACATTGCCAGTATTTTTGTTACGTAACGCTTCAGGTGGGGCAGTAAGGAAATCTTTCCAATCGAAAAGTGCCGCTTGTCGTAAAACAGCCTGTCGGTTGAAGTTCACCATGCCGCCTGCCTCGAATAGCGCACGCGTCAACTTTAAATCTTCTGCCGCAGGTGTACAGTCGGCCGTGATCACGTGCCTGCAAAACAGTGCGACGATTGTCGACGACGCCCATTGTGAACAGGCACCAAGACCTGCAGCCGATGACAGAGCGTGCAACGATGAGCCGTGTCCTGCAAGGTGCAGTACTAACCGAAAAAATATCGTTTCCCAGAGATTTTTTTTACTGAGTCCTAAGTCATTTTCTGTACGAAATGCAACAGGTTTACCTCGTTCACTCTTGAATACATGATAACTGTCCAGGATGAGGCTTTGGTTGGGAAATTTCAGGAATGGATTCTTGGTTGCGACAACCTTTTAGTACACAATAACAGAAAACACAGACTGCTTCAAAAAGATATCAGACGCCATATCAAGCCTAAGCATATCATTGAACCAGGCGATGAACGCGTAGTTTAAAAATTTCTTAATTTTTCTACAACTTGAGTGGGTTGCACTACTGTGCACTTCTAGTCAAGCCCATTCACAAAAGGCTCCGGTTTTCAAAGCTGTTTTTTAAACACAGGTGGCAAACCACAGAATGGGGTGCCTGCTCGCGAACTTGCGGTGGTGGAATCCAAACCAGAAGAGTGACATGCAAGGCTCTCACGTCGTCTGGGGATACTTACGCACCTGATACCAGATGCGACTCCTCGCGGAAGCCAGCTCGCTCTCGGTCTTGTCAGAGTGAGGACTGTCCCGCCGAGTGGCACATGGGAATGTGGTCAAAGGTCAGTGTGAATGCTGGTCATTTGTGCTTTGAAACATCTTCGGCTAATGCATGGGAATGTACGAATGTACGGATGGATCTGGCTTCGGACCCAAGCTCGCCTGACGAGCGTTTGTGCACCTGTGAGATTTCACGTTCATCGTGATGCAGTAAATCAATCGCCAAATGCTGCTTGGTAGTAAAATGCTGATCTTTCATGTTTATCAAAGAGTTTAAACGACATTTTGGAATAAACACGTTGAAAAATCATAACCGGAAATTATGTGATTTAAGTATTGGCTAAATATTATGTGATTTAAATATTGGCTAGATCAGTGGGCCAAAAATGTGTAGCGTTTTTTCTCTGGTAGCGTTGCAAAGAGTTTTTGATAAAGCCTAAAGCAAAAATTTAGATTCATATTTTTCTACGCTATAATGTGTTTTTTTTTCTGTAAGATGACCTGTTTTGAAATAATGTCAAAGTCTTATGATGAACGGGCGTATTTTCCTCAGGAGCTGACTAAGAAACTTTTCAATTTTTGAAACTAATGCGCAAAACTAGTTGTTTTTCGGTCATAGACCGAATTTTCTTAATGACCGAAAAAAATTAAGTCAATTCGGTCACAATGTCTGAAAATTATAGACTAATGAATATTACGGTGAGATTTAATGCTACTGTGGGACAAATGACCGAAACGTCTCAGTGAACAAAACGTCTCAGCGAAAAATAAACAGGTGCAAGATTGCCTTGTCGCGAATGGTTGCTGTTCGTTTCACGTTCATCTCAACAAAAATTACACCCATTTCTTGTGAATTCGCACGTACGTCACATCACAAATCACCAATCATGTGCAGTGTTCACACGAGTGCGGTCGCGGTGTGAGAACGAGGACTGTGCAGTGCCGCAGCGGATTCAAGACGCTTCGGCGCTCCGCTTGCGCCAAAAAGACAAGACCAAAATCGAGAACGCGCTGCATGGTCGCCTATTGTCAGCGAAAGTATCAATGGTTCATCACTGGCTGGACGCAGGTATTGCCCTTAAATCATCGAAGCATTGTCTTTTTCATGCATGCCTCTGTGTTACGTTCAGTCACAGCTGATTTTCTGTGTGTTGCTTTGGCTGTACAAATGATTTCGCTTTGGCAGTACATGAAGCAAGCTAGCTTTCTTCCAGCATATCGGTGTTTGGACGTTTATCCTCATTTAACAGTAATACTCTATGGCTATGCAAGAATGTTTGTTTGACCTATCTGTGATAAATGAATCGTAACGAGAGTATGGACAAGAAAGAAATTTCATACAGTTTACCGGCACGTCTGTTTTTAGCTTCACGGAATAAATAACAATCTAAATAAAAACGTCAATGAATTTCCAGCCAAGTTACCAAGGATGTACATGTAATTCCTTTTCCAAACAACCGTTTGTATACCAAAATTTTCAAAAGACATTTAAGGACATTGGTAATGTCCACAGTTGCACCTCATCGGTTATGGGTTTCACACCGGGCTCGCATATAAAAAATGAATTTAGGGCAACAAACCTCAGTTAACCTGTACAAAAAATGGGGTGCCCCGTTTCATATAAAGTTTTCCGCAATATTTCCATAGGGTCTTATCGAAGTAATGACGTTTGTAGCAGCTAAGAGAACTCCAACACAGTCGAGGTTTCAATGAAATTTATAAATAAGTACTAGACGTAAGCACAGCAATGTTTCCCACCATGGTAGCAACGAAGAAACCGTCAATCTTGCTTCAAAAACTCCTCAGCTCAGGTACCCGCGTTTGGGACCACAAAAAAAAAATTCCTTCGTTTCATTACGAGGCTCATAAACCAGCGACACAGGAAGGCCCGAGTTTGTTACAAACCATCACCGTGCGTTGAACAGCCGAGCAGGCGTTGATTAAGTCTTTTGCAGTAAAAATCCTTCCAGCATCGAGGAATTTCAATCCTTTAAGCCAAAATCTTGTCGCCTGGGCCACGCATGCTACCCGGCATCGTAACGTGCCGCACTTGCGGTGTATCCATCAACTGGCGCAGGTTCATGACATTACATGTACAAACATGCCACCAAAGTCTGATAAGACGCAGGAGTTTTCTGTCTACTCGTCCAACCGTCGCTGGAATGCCCGTAACCGAACGGCAGGAGGCAGCTCTCTGATTTTTAAGATGGCGCTGTTGCAAAAATGCGAGATTATAATGTCAAACTTGTGGCCTGGTTAGATTTCGAAATATTCGACGCAGGAGTGTTGCGCTTATCTGCTGCACATTCGGTTCCCATTACAGTGTATCAGCAAATGTTAACCTCCACCAATCGGCGGGGGGTTCTCCAACGTCTCTGTTTTCATTCTTACCTGACAGCAGTTTTATGCATTCAGGAGCGAGATAGAAAATGTTTAAACTGCAGTGGTGGCCTTGCCACTTTTCGGGATGCTGCCTCCAGGTTCCAACTCCAAGTATCAATTGAAATATCAAGTTAATCTTTTTTTTGAGAAACTCGATCGGGGAATGGAATTGGTACATAAGCTTAATAAAACAAATTCATTTCATAAATCATTTTAAGTAAAAAAATCATCGGCAAAAGGCAGCAGTGCCGTGAGGTCGTTTTTCTTGTACTGCACGTACCGAAAAAAATTCTCCTGTTGCCGATCGCAACGCATCTGCTTTCCTTTTCAGTGTTCTGTCACCTGCGGGAGGGGAGTGCAGAAGAGAGAGCTGAAGTGCAGTTTCAAGGGACGCAACGGACGCTACCGAACAGTGCCCGCTCGAAAATGCAAGCGCTCGCGACGACCCAGCGTTTCCCTGCACAAGACTTGCGCGTTTGCAGCTTGCCGGTCGGGAAGCAATGACTCTGACGCTTCTTCACCTCAGGTGACAACCAGGCACGCGTATGCCAGGCATCATCGCCGGAGCGGCGACGTTCACAGGCGGAGGAGAGCGCGCTGGATAACCGGAACCTGGCAAAAGGTAGGCCTGTTTGAAGCGGTGCAGTCCTTTGAAGCGCTTTAGCGGGTTTTAAACGTACGTGTCCCCTTTGCTGGCATGGTCAACCGCGATCTCGAGCAGACAGTTTCGTTTTCTCCGTTGGAGCGAACTTTTTGCGAGGCTTTTGAGGGAAACCAAAGTTTGCACACTTTTCCTGATGAAAGGTAGTGAAAAACGACCCTTTTTCGATTGTTTCTACTTCAGTTTTCTTAACAGCGCTGCTTCTCGAAAATGCTTCTGCATAGCCTATTGCATAACTGCACTCACCCTCGTTTATAGGGAGAAGGAAAACTGTCGACAGCTATTTCTTAAACTTTTTGCGTGATGTTGATCAGCACCCTGCTCCATCACATCGCTTTCCATACATGGCGTTTCGGTAATAAACCTTGTCTTTCTATTTTGTAGTGCTCAGTCCGCTGCGGGGGTGGTCTTCAGTCGAGGGTGGTGAAATGTCTCCAGGCGGGCCGACCTTCCAATGCTTGCGCTTACCACCAGCGGCCTGTCAACAGAAGATCTTGTAACACGTACCAATGCAGCGTTCCGAAAACAAGTGCTCCGAGTAAGTCGCATGTTCGCAGCACATTCTTGAGCTGCCTTTTTATCTTTTAGCCTTCGGGATGTTTTAAAATGTGTTTCGCAGTGAAAATGCTGGCTTTCCTTTGAGATTCTTGTTGACACTCAACCTGTTAGCTGAACATAAATTTTCATTGTTTAATATTCGATGTATATGCATTTCCTTATTGTCAAAAGACCGAAGTTTGTTTAGTTCAGATACGAGTTCATTCAAGATATAAAGTCTGTTTTACTCGCAAAATTTTACCCGTGATTGACAAGGGTTGCCTTTATTTAGCGGAAGACTGCAAAGACAATTTCCGATGGTGCTACCTCGTTCCGCAACACGGCCAATGCAACCACCGCTACTTCGGCAAACAGTGTTGCAAGTCGTGCAAGGTTGCCGGCGCAACGTAAATGCGAGGACTTCCACTCACCTCGCCAGTGAGATGCTGCTGTTGTGAAGCAGTTTTCGAAACAGCAACCTCGCACGGAGCGAACGACCAAAGTCTCTGGTGCAGCTGAGATAACGCTGTCTCACAGGTTATGAAAAATGTCGTCGGTTCCAGCCGTCGGTGACACAGAACAGCAAAACGCGTTCCGCTCACGAGACCACAAGGAGCACTCGCACTGTTACAGCGATTGTTGTTGCACTGTGACAAAAGAATCTGGCGCTCAGTGGCGACTGAAAGTGGTCACTTTTTTGCGAAACCTTCCCAGCACGAGTCGCGTGCTTTCATATTGTCGTTTTGAGCGCGCCAAGTGTTGGCTTTTCAGGTATCTGATTACACTGCCGCACTGTAAAATCCCGACTGACTAACTGAAGGAAAACGGTCCGCGTTCTGATATCTTCACTCATGCTTTTAATTTGATTTTACTGTTCTACTTACTTCAATGCAGAAAGCAAAGCGTTCTTGGTCGCCAACACTGCGATAGCTCGCCAAAAGGATTTGTGCCGCTAATTGCCACAAAGTCTTAGATTCTGACAGTTTTACCACCCTTGCTATGATATTTCTGCAAAAACTTGTCGATCCTATTTGTTTGTATATTCAACCGAAACAAAGGCCGGCCACATAGTCTGGTGTGCTGGTTGCAGTAAGCAAATGTAAAAGTTTGGACAAAAACCCAACTGTCAGATGCGTGTTGAAAGGATAATGGAGTTCTAAGGGTTGTGACAAGCAACACAAATCATAAATGCCAATGGTCAGGACAAATTCAAGTGTTATTTGCTCAGCCAAATTTTCTTCAATGATTTGAGCGCTGGGGTAAGCCAGTAGTGCACTCTGATTTGTGAGCTAAGCCTGTAGCGCACTCTGAGAAAAAAAGATAGTTTTATCTCCGTGCTACGGTGGGAAATACTATATAGGATCTTGAGCTATGTTCTCCTACATACACACGTGGTTTCATGACAAGCATCAGCAATTTGAAATGTTTCGACAAAATTTACTATGATTTTGTCTGCAAAGCGCTTGTTTGCGTAAGTTTGATCACGGTAGTGTTAAATTTTCTTTACTTCTGTTGTGGCTTGTTTCTATTTCAATTCCTTTTTGTTGTTCTCCTCCTACGTCCTCGTCTTTTTTCTTTCATGCAGCATAGTTTTTCGATTTATTCTTAATAATTTTCTATTGGTTTGTTTTTGTTTTTTGTTGTTTCATTTCCATACTTTGGTCTCCCTTTCAACCTTCTTTGTAATCGTAAGCAGCACACCGCTGACTGGTTACACTTGTTTTTATAAAACTGCAGTGAACTACTACGACCATAGATCCTTGTTTGCTTTTAATGCAGAATTGCAAATTGGCGTTATTTTGCGGCTTTTTCTGTTAAACGTTTGTCACTGTTGTCAAAAAAAAAACTGTCGTTTTTACAAATAGTTTATTCTTTTCCAGCTTTTGATTGAAATATCGCTATGTTTTGCAACATTCGGCCCGTATTTAATTTTTACATAGGTCCATTTTGTTTTCGTTGCGATTTTATTTCAATATCGTGCAGCACAGTTTTCCACCAAACCTTAGTTGTCCAGTAGGCAGCTTGTTTTAGTAAATTGCCTTTTAGTTCCAGGGTCCTAGCAGCTGTGTCGCCTCCCTTCAAAATTGATTTTGAAGGATTTGACTTGCGAACGAAGTGGCCAAAACTGCAAAGAATGTTGGAAATTGTGGTAACTCTTAATCGGGGCCACACTGCAGCTGTTTTCCGGAAGCGTTGCTGTTGTTTCAGCTGCAATGCAGCTTCCTAAAGAAAATGCGTCATTAAATGAAAGATGCTTGAGAGGAAAATGTGGTTGTTAACAGGTTTGCAAGGAAGAAAAAAGTCCCCCTTTAGGACCATTGGATGATCTCTTTCGAAATACAGTACCGCGCTTATGGAGGTTGAATGTTGTTAAAGACACAAAAACATTCATATTTTGCCATACCTCCTTGTTTTCAATTTTCGCCGGTCTCTTCTTTTTCTGTATTTTTTATTGCATCATCGGAAACGCCGGAGAAATATTTCTACTTCAGTTTTCTAACAGCGCTGTTTTCTACTTTTAAGGAAGTATGTGCGCAGCAGTGAAGTTAACGAACACGAGTAGTACGCTCGTGAGACTGAGAAATAGCTTGTCATGAGTATGCATGCGGTTACAAAGTTTCTATATTTCGGCCACTTCGTTAAAGGAACTTTATACCTTTTTTCCCTTGAAAAATACAAGAGGGCAATGGTTTCGTCTGCAGATTTTTTTCGGCATGCCTTCCCATCGCTTTTTGCGTGTGGACATTCTCTGTTGCTGTTTTCATTCAAACACAAATCTCCAACTACCACTCGCACGCTAGCTGTGGCGGTTAACCAGGATTTGAATTATTTATGGTTTGCCTAATGATTTTATACGCTCAGTAATTTCTGGGACCTTAAATTTGAATGCAACTTGTATAGAAGTTGATTAATCTGACCGTTGGAATGAAAAGTGCTGTTACACGTCATCTTTCTTGGTGTTCCGATCCTGCAAATGTAGCTATGCTGATGTTAAAGGCTGGTTTGTTGTTGTAAAATGGCATTTTGTACATGGTCGCGTAATGTCAATGTCACTGACCTCCTGTCTAGACATTCGTAACAGTCAGAAAATGTCGATTTTTCCCCTTGCTAGTTGAAAATTCATAGAGTAATTGAAGAATCAGCTTGCTCCATTCGAGGCAAGCAAACGTTTGTCTTCAGAGACTCGTTTTCGCAATAGCAGTGAACAGCCAGGTCTATGCACTGCGTCCGAGTCAAGCGGTTTTGTTTTGCTGATAAAAGCAGTGTATGGCATGCTGGGTTCAGTTCACGTGCGGAGCTGGGGTTACTTGATGAAGAGTTTATTTATGCTAAGTTGTCTCACGCGCTCGTCAGAAGAAACCTGTCGCCGTTCTTGTTCCACGCTTACAGATCTTGTTTCAGCGCAAGAAACCATCCGAGAAACTCGATCGCATGGCTTCTCCTCTGGTCTCAAACAAATTAGGCTGTTTATTTGGTTGGTTTCGAAACGTCGTCTATTTTTAACCGTATTTTTGTGCCCTGCATCGCTTTCGAAAGTTCTCTCTTTTACGAAAAAATCTGTTCAATGACGATTAGCAATTTTGTGATCTATAACGCCAATCAAATCTTCAAAATTTACTGAAAGAGTCAAATTATCACCAGCAGATTTGGAGACAAAAATTTATTTTTTTTATTATGCATGCGTTTTGCCACACTATTTATTTTTGTCACTATTTGTTGTATTTTTATTTTTTTTGTTGCCTTGTAGAAAACATACAATAAAAAACAAACCTTTTTTGGATATTCTGGGTTCTATCAGCTGAGTGGCCAAAATACGATTTAATGAAATTCGTCGAAGCAATATTCAAAAAGACTAGTTCATGTCTGTGTATAACCCATTACATAAATGAGCCCGCAAATAAAGCAAAGCCGCTCTACGAGGTGAGGTCCAAGCACAAGTTTTCTTGCCGCTGTTGGTCATAGGCATAAAAAAGCGTTTCCGCACGACGTGTTGCCAAACATGTCGCTTTAAAAATCCGAATGCTTACCGGTGCCGCACCACAAATTGACTTCTTCGAACGCACTGAAGGCTAAAGGCCATTTTTAGCTCAGTGGTTAATTGAAAGTATTCGGCGGTTCCAAACAGTTGTCGGCTGTCAAACCGAGCAAGGCATATGTATCCAAAGATTCACGGAGTTAGCTGGAGGAAACCAGGATCACATTGATTAGACCAACACCATCGGTATCTGTGTTCTGAACGTGTTAGAACATTGACCAACTTTCTTGGTTTAACCAACTAAACTTCCTGTGTCCACAAAAATAAAAGCAAGATAAGAAAACATGCATAAAGAGACATCGAGGTCAAGCGTTCAACCCAAACGTCTCGGTCAAACTACAACAAAGATACTGTAGGCGCAATGTGCTGGACCGACTGATCGCGTTTCTATCAAATGATCAAAACGTCACAAGCGTCTTCCTACTTACGCCCACCCCGCAATGGCAATCACACGAGACAAATGTCGCCCAGAAACAAGAAACTAAGCTCACTTGGCTCACCCACGAAACAGCTCAGAACAGGCAATAACACAAATTATGATATTCAACCCTTCTGGAAAGAATTCGGCTGACCGTATCGTTCAGGTGGCACACACCGGGTACACCGAGTAGAGTGCCGCAACTCCGTTGTTTCAGACGTGTTTTTACTACAGCCTCTGAGATGGCCTCATTTAAGCCAGAGGACTGCGGCGTGTTGTCAGGAATTTCACTCGCCCCCTCATCACCAGCAACATCAGACCTCGCTGATGTGGAACGTGTTCCACTGGCTGACAGCCCTTCGCTGGGTGCTAGCGATCGTGGACAAGGTGCTACATCCCCGAGAGAAACGTTTGGCTCCCGGCCACTTTTATGCCGTACTCTAGCACAAGGCTTCTCAAACGTTTTTGTTCTGCGACCCATTTTGAAAATTTTTTTTCTATGCGACCCCGTTAACGGATAGCCTTGAGCACATTTTTCACGATAAAATGGGAGCAGTGTTCAGGTCCGTAATTAGGGTCGCAGGAGGGGCGAAGCCCACACTGAAAATTTTTTCCTTTCCCTTGGAAAGATGTGTTGGACATAGTTTAAAAAATTTGGGCTCCTCTCAGAAAACTTTTTGTTCCTCCTGATGTCCCAAGTTGGTTACGGGCCTGGTAGTGCCCTGGGAAATGCCTTTAATTCACGTTTTGTTTTTGAATTGTCGATTCAGCAATAAATAAGTTTTTCATAAATGCACAAGTTTCGCTTGGAAACGTGATCGTCATTTAGCTTTTTATTATAGTCCTACCGTGGGACATGAGTTGTCACTTCCAAGTCCAAGAAGAACCCTTCTACTTCTAACCGGGCCGGGAATGCGTTTCGGACACTGTTCTTCACTGATTTCGCTACCGATAGCCAAAACACTGGCAAACGCTAGCGCGTAGCATGCTTTTATACCTTTTAAATACGTTCTGTAGATACAAGAGATATCTGTAGCTTGTGAAAAATGAGGCCCACTGTTTGAGACCTGTTTTAAACGTTTTATGAATGAATGTTATAAAGCGCTTTCAAACTTTGGTTATTCCCTGAAAAATCACATAGTTCGACCAACAAAAATACCCCCTTTTTGGCCTACAAAAGGTAACCGCTTTTGTGTGAAACCCAACGATTGTCGCAGACAACCTTTGGCATTTAAACAAGTGAAGACCTTTTTGGCGCCTCCCTATTTGACTGCCCTGCCCCCCAAACGCCTGGTCTGGATCCGCCACTGCCAACTCTCTACCGCACAAAAATTTATTGAAGCATCTGTTACTACAAGCATGTGTGAAAACCAATTCCATCAGGCAGTTATGAATCAGCTTTTGATGATTTATTCCAGGCTTCACTCTTTTGAAGGAGACGCACTACCAAAGCACACCTCTAGAAAAATTTGGTGAATGGATAAATTCAAGCCAATCCATATTTTTGATTTAGGGCAGACAAGTGCGGAAGGTTTTTTGCATTGCCCAAAAATAGGGTTAGTGAATAATTAGTTCCACTTTGAATGCTAACGCTTAACCAATCATTAACAACAAACGCCTTCACTCCAGATTAAATGTAGATGCAAAACAAATAAAAAATCCGTCAACTTATTTCGTTTGTTGCGCATTTCGATTCGTTTTTGTTTATTTTTCACCTATCATGACATTTTTTGTAAATGATAACCCTTTCTCTAGCTCAGGCGCGGACACAGGGGGGATGCATCCCTCCACCAGACCTAAAGAGGTGTTGACATGACACTTGATTTCATTGAAAATCATCACCAAAAATATTTTTGTACTGCACATTACTTGCTTAAGATGCTAAAAATCAACCTATGCTAACAATTAGTCAAAAACGCTTCGTTTCATTAGATGAGCTAGCCTTGTTTATGGAGCCTGATACAAAATAGTCAATGATCGCATGGTCGTCCGTAGGGCATGAGGCAAAACAAGCATTTACCCCCCTGGTGGAAATTGGGATTATGAAACAAACATTTCCGGAAAAACCTGAAGTCGGCATCTTAATTCCGATTAGTTGATTTGATTCTTGCAATGACAGTTTTTTGCGGGTATGAAACTCACACTGCACAAGAGTCAGGTTCATAGTTGTAACGTCATGCAGTGATGAGCTTGTAGTTCACTCATGTCCCCTCCTTTGCCTGCAGAGGCGGGATGCGAAAGTGGCGAGCGGATTGTTGTACTGTTGGTCTTTATTGTGTAACAATAACATGGCAACAAATCTGCAAAGGTTCACTTTGTATTACGGTAGCAGGTGATTTGTTGCATGAGACTGCTGAACGCAGACATCTTGGCAAGTAATGCAGCGAGACAGTGACATGCTGATAGCGGTAAGCCACGTACATTTACATTTTGTAAAAAGAAGCATTAGTGAGTCTATACAGCAATGCTTCCATAAGGTTGAAAAATACATTATTAGGGGAGTGTGATCAATGTGCCTGAGTGTCAAACTACACTTGTGCAGGATTCTTTTCATGCAGTATAAAATTACCTGGCTTGTTACAGTAGAATACATCTATGCAAAGCTTGTGGGAATACGTCTTAATTGTTAAGGTTTAGTTCTGACATCTGAGTGAATACTGCGTGCAAAGCTATATTTGCTGTGGCGAGTTTTC
>JGI24158J21664_10000011_pt1 | contig 78601 bp, 51 predicted proteins | sample Ectturendosymbi3_FD_21664 | JGI IMG/M metagenome (IMG submission 21664) | reverse complement strand
GAAATTAGGCTTGAGTCTAAGTCTTTTGAGCCTTTGATCAACTTTCTAGCGTTTCTGGGTCAAAAGTTATGATGTAAAATAAACAAATTAATTAATTATTTAATTAGTCAAATATTTTTACTAAAAAAAAATTTTTTTTTGAGTGCAGACTAGAAGACTTGCCGCGTCTTTTGATACTTTTACTGGGTCTGTAGAGTATACCAGACCGGAGAAATTCCCGCGCAAAGCCACATGCGTTTAGGCGTTTTTTTTCCGAAAATCCCCGAAAGCAGCCGGACGCCAATGAGTTAAGTAATCTCCGTGAACAAATACCCTTTAGGAAGTATGTACCATTGCACAATGATTTCAAATGAGATGCTGTACAAAGAAGGAATTGATGCTGTTATAGCAGCTGAGGACAATTAGAGGGTGTTTATCATCATTAAAAAAAATCAATAAGCACTTTTGGGAGCAATATATTCTTTTAATACCAGATACTGATAATTGCATGCATTGCTTAGCAACAAAAGAAAGTTTGGCAATGAGACTACTGTATTTTTTCAATTGTAAGCCGAGGCTTATAAAGTTATTTTTTTCATTTCATGCAGCTCATAATCAAGGGCGGCTTGCATTTATTTTTATTGAAAGGTATAGGTGACACTCAGTCTTTCATAGGCTATGTTTTGTTGACCAATCTCTCTTTTCACATTCTATTCTCATCAGTATCATGTGCACATCCATCACGGATGGGAGTAAGATAACAAGAAGGCAGTTGCAGTGATGTAAACATTGCCAAGGTTGCCAAAAACACAAAACATGCCAGTGTGCAGCAGTATCTCAGAGGCTGAGGTAACGTTTGTTCAAGGGCATCTTACATTATATTTTTCACACCATCTTACATTATATTTTTCACACCATTTTTCACTCCGTTCGAGCCCTTGAACAGCTCTCTAGCGCAAAACCATTTTGTGTGGTTTACAATCAAAGGCGGCTAACAATTGAATATATTATTATAGAGTATGCAATTAACCAGTTTCGTCTGTATTGCTGTTTCTAAATTGATATAGGTAGTGGATGCAAAATTGTCTTGTTTTTCAGAAGTGAAGGCACAGTATGCTTTAATATGGCTCTGTAAAATTATTAGTTTGAGGATACCTTTGAATTGAAGATGTCTTTACGTAAGAATAAGGCAGGAAATAAGCAGAGTTCAACATTAATTGCACATAAGGTTGGATTCAAGGAACCTGTTGTTTCATACAATGAGCAATATATACCAAGACCATCTTCTAAAGAAGGTGAGTAAATGATGTTAAATTGTGCTTTTGTGAAACCATAATCTTTATTCACACTTGTCTTTAATGATAAAGATTGCTTAATGCACAAGTGAATTCAGAAGATGCATATTCCATAACATGTATTCAACACACAAGATGTCTGTGATGTACAAACAGTACAGAATAGGTTCAACTTAACAAACTGTTTTATAGTATATGGTTCATCACAACTTGCATTCACTTTTCTTATCCACTGTCAGACTATTTTTGTGTCACAACAATGTTACCAATGTATGGTTAGCACAATTTTGCATCTTGTTAATTATACAATGATGGCAATAAAAAATTAAAAAATGACTTACATAGCAGTGGAGCATAGTGTAAAAATGTCTGACTACGATTTTGTTCCCTTGTTAAGGTATTATAAAAGCACTTTTCAAGTGATACACTACTTGTTTTGCTCTGAATTTTCCATATTGCGGACAATTCTCTGTTTTACATGCCAAAGTCTGAGTAGGTATAGTTGCTTTTTGTACAGGCTATGAGCTTAAGCAGGTATGAATGCTATTAAGTTATTCTGAGTAATTCATAATTGAAGATTTTAGAAGCATGCTATTGTTTTATTTTAAGGATGTATGGCATCATGCTGTTTTCATGTGTGCAAGATTTACAAGATTTTGCAAAAAAATATTGTACCGTAAATAATAATAAAGGACGGCAGTAACCTTGATACTTAACACGTTGGGAGTCAGTGTACAAGCATATCATACTTTGAAATCATGTATCAAGCTGCTGGTTTTGTGCCACTTTGCAACTTCATAACTTGCCAGTCAATTACATTGGAGAGCTATCCTCAAAAGACTTGGCAACTCTTCTAGTTCGCAATAAAAATAATTTTTTTTAAGGTTTTGGGTTTTAGTGTTTTTGTGGATGACATCATAAACGGGGTTGGTTTAGGCCTTTTTGGCTGAGTTTATTGGGCACTGGGCCCGACCACAAGGTGGAAGTATTTCTCTCAAGTTTTTAGTTGAAACTAGGCTAAAATCCAATTCTTTTAAGCCTTTGATGGTTTTTCATAGGTTTCTGTTTCAAAAGTTATTATAAAATAACCAATTTTTGGTAAGTTTACCTTTGGTAAAACGCCATTTTTGTGTTGTTTTGGCTAATACTTTTGAATCAGAAACCTTAGAAAGCCAATCAAAGGCTCAAAAGACTGGGATTTTAGCTTAGTTTGCACTAAAAACTTCAGTGAAATAATTCCCTCTTGTGATTGGGGCCCAGGTCCCGATAACCTTAGCCAAAAAGGCTTAAACAAACCCCACTGATGACATCACCCACAAAAAAAACCCGAAACGTAAACTTTTTTCATTGCAAACTAGCAGACTCGCTGAGACTTCTGAGGGTTTGAACAGCTCTCTAGCACAATAGACTGGCAAGTTATGGAGTTGCAAAGACTTGGCCAATATGGGCAAATTATACCTTTTATAGTGAAACTCGGCTGGCTCCAAAGGTGTTAACAACAAAAGCAAAGATGAAATTTGTCAATTGTGAGAAGCCTGGAAATACTTAAATTAAAAATGTCAAATGTATTACAGAAATTCAGAAGTCAAAGAAAGATAGAAAAATTTGCCAGTTGAAAGTGTGTTTTAAAACTCAAAAGATAAAAATATTTCCGTATGGTCAACCAAACTAGCCAACAAAAGAAATTTTCCAAGCGAAGTTTATTTGATGACTTAACTCAAAATATGCATTGGTTTGAAGTATTGTGATTGGTACTGATGTAATGTTAAGTGTTCTACAAACTTTTATTGAAGATAGATCCAGAGTTGTGAAATAAGTTGCATAGGTGAAAAGCAAGACAGTAATATGATAAGGGACACCACAATAGAAATCAATGAAAGAAGCAAATAACTTTTGAAATATGATTTTATTGAGTGATTTGAAATTACAAGTGAAAGCTTAGAAAACGTTTCTGCTTTCTTTGTAGCATTTGTGTGCTGACTTGAGATTTTCTCAAAAAATGGGTGCACCAATTGTGCATTGCAAAGAGATGTGTTATAACGACGCAACATTCTCTTGTGAGGAAAACTGCATAACTATCTTAAGTCATTTGGTTGTGGTAAGCTTCCTTGTTGCAAAAGGAAACTTATTATTTATACCCTTACAAATAAATAGCCAAGTTTCTGCTTTTGAATATCATCAGTTTCCTTTGTCAGTCATGCATGCTTGAGCATCTGTCTTTTGAACACCTTCAGTTTTTTTCAAGCATATACTGTATTGATAATCAATTAAATTGCTTTAGCAGGTTTTACAGATGCAGATACCGTAGTTCTAGGGTATGATTTGGTAAAAATAAGTGCATGTGGCAAAGTTTGCATTGAACTACCTAAACTTTTTGCTTTGCAGGTGCTGGATCTGCACTATCATCTTCAGCACACCAAGCATGGAACAATGATGCAACGACTCCTACTTTGCAGACTTTTTGTAGAAGTGATTATGATGCCCACAGAGTTTTGGTGCATGATAGTCAAGATCATTCCCACCTAACTTCTATGCTAGATGGTGGCTTGGCTTCTCATTTAACCTGTCGTGATTCAGCAACTGTTAAAACAAATAGTCCAAATGAAGCTGAAGATCAAGCCCTTCATGTTAATGAGCTAAATGCCTATGCGCAGCTGAAACCCTCCTACAAACCTGAAAAACTCCCAAGGAAAATTATATCTGGTGTTGCCCATACAACTGTTTATGGTGGCTTGAATGATTTTCCCCTAAATAAATCAAGTATGAATGCTGTGGCAGGTGGTCAAGAAAATGTAATTGGTTTCTCTCAGAGTCCTGCTGTGCCATGCAAAACATATAACTTTCTCAAGAAGAAACGAAAACTTGCAGAAAACCCAGAAGCACTTGCACGTTTAAAAGAAACCATCAGAAAACAGAAGGAAAATAGGTATGGTTGTTTCTGTGGATATAAGCTTTGCATCTGCTTTTCTGAACCTTAGGAAGTGTTGCAGAGCTCCTTTTCGTCAAAATGTTTGGTTCTTTCCAGTTCTATTGGCACCTGCAGAGTACGATATATTGATTTGGGCCATTTTAAATTGAGTTTTCATGGTTGTGAGTTCATAAAATGTATTGGCATCACCTAGGGCCCTGTTAGTATTTTCTAAGTAGATCTTTTAAATGTTTACAAAATATTGCTAATGCTATGCTGTGATTTCAAACTCAAGCATCTCTCACAAAAATATTGTTGAAGTTACTTTGAAGGTTTTTTTGGCTGAGTGTAACTTGACATGGCTTGGAGTTATTTTGTGTCAGCTGCTGAACTGTTTTCAACATAACATGCATTCCAGATTTTGAGAGCAAGCTTTGCTAGTTTAAGAGATGTTCTGATGCTTTCCAAGGCAAAAGATGGCGAAGTTGAAGCTGGTTTTTAAAACTTCAAAGCACATGGGTAAACAATTTAAATGCCTGTCTGGAGTTGGACAAATTTTTTTGTATGGGAATTTTGCGATGGAATCTAGAGAAATACCCACTCCAGATTATGTTGGGACATTTTGCACTATGTACACCTTCAACATTCAAGCCGTTTAAATAACGTTTATTGAGCCTTATGGTTTTGCTTGCAAGTGCTAGTCCATTGTCCACAACCAACAAATCCTTGCTAAACTGTTTGTTCCCTTGTAGTTTGAGTTTGATGGAGGTTCTTAAAACACACAACTTCTTTATGTTGTGGTGCTTGGCATTGCTTATGTCACCAGAACATAATTTTTATCTTACAGTGGCATCATCACGATAAGGTTTTGTAATTTTATTGACTCCTTAGCCATGCCTCTTTGAAAAAGTAGCTCCTTAGTTGTTAAGGAAGTTGAATTGTTTGTTTCGTTTAAATCTGTACTAAAAACTTGCAGTTGAAAATTAGAATTAAGCAAGTGATCCTTCAGTTTTTTTTTTCATTATCAGACAAGTATTTTCAGACTGAAGTGATGTTTTTTTCCATTTTTGAAATATTATTACTGTGTTCAAGATCACCAACCAGTAATCCACTGCAGACTGGTCAAAAAGATAACTCTAGTTTCCACACCTCAGCAGTGACTCGTTACAATTCAGAAAAACCAGTTTTAAGGAAGATTGCTCATGGTCCACCTGCACCTGAGTATAAGGTGAGGTGAATAAGCTCGTTTTAAAAAAAATAAAACTCTTGTACTTTATGGGTTGAATGCCAGTGATGCATCTCTTCAGGATGTATGCCCTTTTGTTATGATGTGAATAACGGTGTTGCTGCTTGCCAAACGACCAACTGCAGACGATCTGTGCAGCGTTGCTGCTTGAGCTGGTTTGCTGGTCACAGTCCTCCTTGCCAAAATTTACAGCGGTTGATCTGGCTTTGCTTTTCAAGGGTTTTTCAGCCATGGAAGCCACTCTACGAACTCCAGATGGCAAGGTGTGGAAAGAGGATAGATCATCTTTGAAAATTCAGCCTGCAAAATATGATAAAAAACAAAAAGGTGAAAATGCAAGTATATGTAGGTTTGGCTTTTTTTAGATTTTGCTGTTTTTCAGGTAATTTTTGATCAATCAATTCATTTTGTTTGGTTATTAGAGCCGATGGAGTTGTAGGCAAGGCTTATTACAAAATATAGTGCTGTTGAAAATTCCAACAAAGAAAACTTTTATTTTATTTATTTTAATGTTTGAACCAGACATGTAGTCCACAGACCACAAGTGCACAATGTCTGCACAAGGCAGAGATTGATAATATTAGACACAGAATGTTATTGAATAAGTTTGTCTACTTGTTAGGGATGTTGGTTAGTGAAACAGTTTTCAATCAGCACTCATTGTCACAATCCAAAGACATTTACTGCCTCGTTTTTCTTTGGATTTTTGCAAAAATTCCTGGCTTGATACTTTTTTTTTACTGTGCTACTTAGCCTAAAGTTCAAAGTCACAATGTTTTCATATGGTGAGCAGACTTAAGCCGTTTGCCAAATAAAGTGTAAATTCTGGTTTTGCTGAATTCTAGCCTTCTGACATGTTAAAATTATTTTTTGTCAGTTCAGAGTGAAAAATCACACTTATCACTTCACCGACTTGGTTTTGCGTTTGTGATCCCAATCTGACTGTTTTTCTGCAGTTTGTAATAAATGTAGCACCCAAGCTATTACTGTTTCCGTTCTAATAGTTGCCAGTGTGAAAATGCAAATGTTTTTTTATTTTTGAATGGCCATTTCTTAGTGATCGGTGGGTATTTTATGTTGCTGATCGGGTTTTTTCAGTTATTTTTGTGCACTTACTAAGAGCGCACACGCTTTTTTGTGGCACAACGCTAACGAAAAGTACAAAGCGTTTACATGAATGCTCTACAGGCTGGCTTTTTGAAGTGGTTTACTAAGAAAGCCAATCCGACGATCGCTGGAGTAGTCCGTATGTGTTCCGTGTCTTTGTCGGGTGCTGCCCTGCAGTTGCGATTGTTTATTCAACGGTGAAAAGCGATAAAATCATTTAGACTGACAGAGATCCCTTGCAAAATCATGCCATTTTCAAAATATTTTGAAGTTATAAAAATTTACCTATAACAATTTAAGAAGCTGTAATCTGCGATATGTTTTTGGTATAAATTTCACATGTGCGTTTGTTCTTGCGTTAGAACCTTTGTGCGTGTGTATGAAATGTCTCGTTATACAGTGCGAACTGAAGCTAATTTTGTGCTAACAGTAAAAACCAATGACAGTGCGAGCAAAAGTTCTGCATCGAAACATGCATCGGACAAGACAAACAAAGATGCGAAAACAAAAGTCACACGCAAAATTGGTAAGTTCAACATTTTGAAACAAATCTTTCCTGTACACTAGCTTAAGCCGATGGGTTTACATTTTCTCTCGTTCTTGAATCGCTGTTGTTTTACATCTTTGATGTTCTTTATGTTTCCGTTGCATTTCTGACGTTTCGTCGTGAAGGCAAGATAGAGCAGACAAGCGCATCGCACAAAGCTTCCATCATAACCCCCTCCTCATGGCGTGAAGGACAAATGACTGCCAAAGCTGTCTTGGGGTTACTGCAAGGACAAAAGAAGGATGCCAGCGGTGTTGTACCTGCGGTCACATCTCAGCCAGAGAAAGGTATGCGCGTTACACAAAATGTGCATTCTTGGCGTATACGCAGGCAGGCACACCCTTAAGCTTAAGTGTTCTTTTCTTGCAATTCTGGAAATGGGCGTCGGAGGGGACAGGGGGACTTTTAACCTGGATTTATAAATTTTATGTTTTCCTGCTAACTTTTGTATAGAAAAATGTTTTTCTCTTAGTTTCATGTTGGTAAAATGAGATTTCACCAGTTTCCCCCCTTGGAAAATGATTTTTGGCCATCCCTGGAAAAAATCCTTCCGACCCTCGCGATTCCTGGGTAGTGTTGCAGTGATTGGGTATTGCCGATCTAGCGCTGACTGAACCTTGTTGGAGTTTGTTTGCAAAAAGGACTTGGCAGGGAAAGTTTTCCATGGAACACAGTTTTGTGGCGAATTTTCAAAATTAGTCGATTAACAGCAACTGTCATACTTGTGTAAATTTCCATGACGTTGTTCTGGAAGGATGAACCAACGCCTTGGCCCAACAAAACATGTCCACAGTTTTCGAAAACTGTTGCGTGCGAGCCGAACTTTCTTTTTCGCATAGCAGGTTTAAGAAAGTAAACTTTGCAAGGCGATTAGTGTAACACGGGTTTCAAAGAATGATAAGAAACATTGGTTTTGCTGATTGTCGTTCTCGTCACGCGCAGCCACACGACGATGAGCTCCAAGTGCGCCTTTGGTGTTTTGCTCTATTCACAGGCACGCGTTCTTCAACTGACTCTAGCTCCGCCGAGCATTAGTAGACAGGCTGTTACTTGGTAGTTGTAGTTCTGATAGGTTTTCCGAGACCCGTAAGCGTTGGTTCTGCTGAGAACACCGTGTCTGTCGCAGTTCCGTTGATTCTTTATCGGGGAAACAAGTTGTTGTACAAGGTAGTGCGAATTGGATTGGCGGGGTGTGTCTTTTTCATGCTGCTTGTTGACAAGGGTTTTTCTGTTGTCAAGTGCCTATCCTGTTCATTGTGAACACGTGTGAAAAGCCTCTCGTGGTGAGGCAAGCGATGAAGTCACACACATGGAAAAGCGTTAGTTTTAGGCCACTATCAAAAGTCATGCAAGCACAAAAACTTTGCCTGTATTGGCAAAAATAACTTCATACATTTCTTGTGGAATTAAAAAGCGCCGAACTGGTCTAGAAGTTATTTGACTGTAGTGTAATAGCGCGTGCGCCATTAAATTTGTCTCGCCTGAAAAGGTGGGGGGATACGCGTAAGAATTATTTGCAGTGAAGAATCCTACTCGCGTGATTTCGTTCGAAGTCTGAAAACATAAGTCTTTCACACGTTTGTCGTTTAGATATTCTTTCGGTGGAGATGAAGAGCATAGTGGATGATCTTCAGCTACCTGCAGCAGACCAACCTGAATCCAAAGAGGACGAGCAAGAGGAAGGCGGCGTTGCCAGTGAAGACAAAAACCCACCTCCTCCACCCAAGCGCAAACCAAGAAAGCATTTTTCGAAGCCGCCGCTACCAGAAAAAAGAGGTGCAATTTATAACTATAAGCGCAGTTCGAATCGAGTGTAGTTGTTGTGACTTCTTGTTTAAAAGGTGATGCGTTTGATTCGTTACGATATCTGCGCAATCTCACATTGTTGCCTTTTACCGACAGTTTCGGAACCCGTAATGAAAAAGGTGCGACATTACGACCAGAGCCAAGTGCAGCAGTACATGGCCAAGCAACGAGCCGACCGTCGCAGACAACAGGTTGAGCAGAAGAGACAAAAAATGGAGGCGGATCAGAGGAAGATGGAAAAGCTGAACAGTTTGGATCAGAGACAAAGAGAAGCAAGGAAGAAGGTCTTGTCTACTGCTGCAGCTGGCAAGTGTTGGGGTAATGGATCATTCGCTACCTTATAGCTCGTGACCAGTCCAAGAAACGTTTCTTAAATACAGTGTGTTCCAAAAATTTTTGTTGTCATTGGAGATGTATATATTTGAGTGACTGAAAACTATGTATGACTTTGTATGAAAATTAAACAGGCCTAATATTTAGCAGAAGATTTATTCATAAAAATGAGATTGAGAAATTCAAACGTATGTGAATTTTATAAACAATTTCATAGTTTTCTGAGTTTCCAGACTTGCTCCTCTTTTTTTTCTGCGGCTTCGAACAAACATTTCCCGAACTTTCTCGTCTATCTCTTCCGATGTTGGTGATCGTCTAGCTCAGTGGTTCTCAACCATTTTACGCACTCGTACCACATGAGCTTTCATAAAATTGTCTCGTACCCCTTGTCTGAAATCAAATAGTAATTGATACTACCACTGTCATTGTAACGATCATACAAAGCACTGCAACAATCAAACTTAGTTAATGGCTCATTTTTGCTGTTTTTTATCAAGGGTCATGCTGTAGCGAGGCTCTTTGTTTTAAATAGTCACTCGCGGCTCTAAACGATTCGTGGCCATAGTTTTGATGTGGAGGAGAGCTGAGAAACCGCTTTCACTTACGTAGGTTGCTGCAAATTGCATAAGGACTGTCGAAGCTGTCTTTGCTAAGTGGGTAAAAATGTTGAGTTGTGTTCACCAGATGGTGTTTGAATGGAGCTCCATGTTAATTTTTCTACTGGCTTTTATTTCAACTAAATCTTCCTTCATTCCATCATTGTCATTCATAGATTCTAGGTTAAAAATAAATGGGTCCTGCATCCAACTTGTGAAACAAAAACTTTTCCTGGTTGAAAGTGTCCATGGAAGGACTGCCGTAACACCTGCAAATGGTGTTTTTTTTTATTTCAATGGCAATGTGAAACGATATTTTTCCATTGGGAACTCCATCAAGTTGTGGAAAATTAGCATAGTTACCGATCCAATGCGACTAATCCAGATAGAAAGTTTATAAGTGATAGTGAAGGCAGATATCCTTCACCTCCCTCTGATCATATTCACTGCTGTTCCCTTAATGGAGGCATTCAAGTCGTTATGGTGGCTGAATATACCTGCAGGGACATAATCAACTCATTTTCAAAGTGCTCTGCTGTGCCACTACTTCAGTGTCTCAGAAACTACTCGATTTATTTCCGCAGCTCAGAAACATGAGTAAGCACTAAGCATTCGACCAGCGGATAACTAGCTCGCTTATATGCAGGGGCGTAACGAGGGGGCAAAAGGGTCACAAATACCCCGGTGCCGAATCACTGCGTGGGGCACCGAAAAGTCCCCACAATGCCAAAAGTAGGCTACTTTCTTCACTACAGTACATTTTTGCTTCCAAAAGACCTCAGGTTTGGAAATGGGGACGCCAAACTTGCTTATTGCCCCAGGCGCCATCTAACCTCATTACACCCGTGCTTCTGTGTGGTAAAGAACAACATTGTGTTAAACCGCAACTTCGTTGCAAAAAAAATTGAACAGACAGTGAGTCAAGGCTTGGCCTCTGATAAAGTTAATTGCGCTCTCCACAATCGACAACACATTTTTCAGTTGGTCAGGTAATGACTTTGCTGCAAGGGCATGGCGATGCAGCACACAACATGTGACTGCCATGTGAGGTAACCTACCTCCTTTATTGACAGGGATTGTAAAACACTACAGAAAATTACGATCAATGTTCAAGAAAACCTGGTTTAAATTTTCAGGGTGTGTATCCCTGAAAATGTTGGCGCTTCATACCCCCAAGGGGTACGTGTACCCCTGGTTAAGAACCACTGGTCTAGCTAGATCCTTTGACCCTACAGAAGAAATTTTTCTTTTTGGGCTTTTTCCCTATTCCCATATCAGAACTGCAGTTGTTGCTTTACAAATGCTCGCTGCACAGCATACTCTAATACACAAAGTGCTTTTTCTAGTGGAGTTAATGCCATTTGTCTACCTGAAGTGATAAACGCATAAAACATCAGTATCAAGTACAGTATCTTCCTACACAACATTAAGTGTGTTCCTTCATGTGCTGTGAAAAATTTGACATTTGTGAAAAATGTTCAAGTTAATAGATTGCATGATGATAACCAATTTTTTGGAACAAGCTGCACTTTGCCTAAAACGCCAGTCAATAGAAATGGGCTCTTTTTTCTACAAAATGTCCCCGATTTGTTTCATTCGCAATTTTTATTGTGATACGACTTGCGTAATGGTTTTTTCCTTCTTTGCCTAGAGATTTTTTTATTTTGTGGCGCGCGCCCGCTGCATTTTTAATTCCACGGTTGCATCTAACGCTCTTAATCAGCATTGCAATTGGGGCGAGCAGTCACGTGATGTCAGTCAGCTGCGAGCGATTGGTTGCCGTTCGTTCTTTCGTGGCAAATGGAAATGTGGCGCGGTTCAATTCCATTAATTAAGTTGAAGTGTTATTTAATGAAAAAATGTCCACGCAGATTAGGTGCACCTGCAAAAAGCTAACAGAAGCAAAGGTTGCGTATTTAAAAGGAATACTTACTCTCAGAAATACCCGAAAGATTAAGGAGTTGATCACATCTCAACGTAGCCTGCACCTTCTAACTGGCATACATGCTGTAGCTAAGCTGGAGCCAGCTTGTAACTCGTACAGGGGTGCTTTGTCACTCGTTCATTATCGCCAGGCTCTCGACTTAAAGCAGCTTTCGTTTGTCAGAAGCTGTTCGTGCATTTGTGTTGAATGGACTGAACAATGTAAACACTCGCTGTTCTCGCGGAAAGCTTGACATGCGCGTAACAGCGCCGGCAACGCATTGTGTTCTGCTCGGCGCTCGCACGGTCTGGCGCAGCGGTATTTGCGTGTCCCACTTTGCCAACTGTACACTTGCACAGCAGAGTAGATTTCTCGTTCAGAGTAGATTTCTGTACACTTGCACAGCAGAGTAGATTTCTCGTTTTTGAAACAACGCTAGAATTGTAGTTGACTTTTTATTCATCGCAATTGTTACGTATGCAAAAATCCGATTCCTCAATAAACGCGAACATTCGTGACGTTCTGACTTCTCGCTTTCTCAGGATCCGTCATCAAGAAAGATGCAAGAACAACTGACGACACGTTTCTGCAAGAAGGAAACAAACTATCTCCCATCTCAAGCCCACATAAAGATTTCGAACGAAGGTAAGCGAACGCCCTATTGTAACTTAGTATAAAAAGTAAGCAGTTTGTTTGAATGAGTAATAAATGCGTGTTTCTCAACGGTCATGAGTGTGGTGTAGGGATGCATATAATGGAATATCGAATCCTATGGATTCGAATCATTTAGTATTCGAATTCAAAAATCAGAGTTTTTTCGAATATTTAGATTCGAAATTTATTTGGATTAAATAAACGTGATAAATTGCAAAGTTGGCAAAACGAATAATTTCAATAAATTTTGCAGTGGCACTCTTCGCGCTCCTGAGTAAGAGAAAGAAACAAATACTAACAAGCTCACGGCACTGGGTAGTGACGTAACGAGCTAATTAACAGGTCGTGTGATCGCTGATCAGCGTTCTAAACCTCTGCGCGATCAGCTCATTTTGCTCCGAACAAGTTCTTCCGGAATAAGATTCGATATTCTGGATTCGAAACAAAGATTCCGGAATATTCCAGAACCTCTAAATGTTTCATAATGCACCTCCCTAGTGTGGTGCAAACTGTAAAGTTTTTAGATATCGGTTTACTCGCATGCTCAGATGCCTTAGCTCAGGAGTAGCCAAACTTTTTGATCCGAGGGCTGAATTTGTGACTGTCTGGCCGCTGGAGGGCCGGATACAGGGCGAAGACAACAAGAGACAGGCAGGCATTGTTGTCCACAGTCGGAAACGTGGTGCTTCAATAAAATATGCAAGGTTTTTGGCTGGCCGGATTAACTGGTCGGCGGGCGGGATGCAGCCCGCGGACCGTAGTTTGGCTACCCCTGCCTTAGTTGGAATATTTTCCGGTTGGTATTGGCTGTAGATAGAATTTTTATGTGTTTGGGTGGTAACAGCGATTGATTGAGCGTTTATGGAAAGGTGTCATTGAGTAATGTTGTGTGTCTGGAGGTGCGGTCTTGCATTTGACGAAACGCACGGCTTGCCACAACCACATGAGACCAGTAGCGGCTGCTCTGCTATCGCGAGCATTGTTGGTCAAATGTAGGTACGACGCCTTCGGGAAAGGAATACTCAGCTCGACCAACCCGGAAGACTTCTCCAAGTTGTCAGTGAAGAGCAAAGATCCCAAAGTTTCGGCTTTTGTCAGCAAGCTTGACCAGTTTCTATCTCAAAACAACATCGACAGCCGTTCGAGCCGGCAGCTTTCATCATCTCAGGGCTCTTCCCGCTCCGAAGAAAGGGATTCGATTGCGGACGGAACGTCTTATGACAGGGGCGCTGCAGTTAACCTCGCTGAGCCACATACTTCGCCAAGACAGGATGTCGCCTTAAGTTGTGCCAACAACGACAGTATTCAAGCGAAGGTAGACAGGATTGCTGCTCTCAAGGCGAAGTCCGAATTGTTACAGGTATTTAATTTAAGTGATTGCATTTTCTTGTCATAAGAAAACACGCGGTTTTATTTTGATCAATGTTTTAGTTTCACTGATGTTGGCAAACCCATTTGATTTGGGTCAGATATAACCATGAGATGGTAATAACTATTCTAAACAACAACGACGTAGTTGAACGTTTTCAAAGCGAAATCGAAGTTCGGAGAACGCAGTTGTCTCTGACGCCTATCATTGCGAATGCAGCGATTCGCCCCAATTAATAATCAACTGCTTTCGTTACGTAAGTTTTTTTGATTTATCAAGCGCGCCCATGAAATCGATCCTTACTGTGCGTAGAAACGTCTCGAGATGCAGACTCGCTTCGTGATGGAGAACCCCCTTTCATCCGCTCTGCCTTCGTATCTGCATGCCGGTCAACCTCCCAGCTCGACAACAAGCAGGTTTGAAACCGTTGTTGTGTGACTGGCAGCTTATCTGAGGGTCGTGCTCCATATAATGTTCATTCATTTTCTCAGCAGACCCGACCGCGGACAACCCGCAAGCGATTCAACTCCTGCCCGGCCTGTCGAGGATCCAGCACAGAGTACGATGACGTGCTAAGCGGCGCTGTTGTTTATTTCCATTGCCGTTAACCTTTTGGATGATGCGCTAGTAGCAAATCGAGCGCTTAACAACTTTTTTGTAGGTAGTTTTTATTTTCGGTGCCAGGCACGGGCGGCATAAACCACTTGAGCCGTGTTGGAAAACGTAACTTTATTTACGTACTTTTGTGTTGTCCGGTCCGTGCGTATATTAGGTCATTGGCTGGCCGTTGCTAACAGGTTGTCCAATTGACGAGCGTTTTGATATATCCGAAGGATACTCGCACAACGATTCCTTCCTCAACAAAAGCAGCGCGCCGGACCATTCGAGCCCCAGGAGTGCTTCCGACACTTCTCGAAGCGATTCCTACCACTCGCTTCTCAGGAGCGAATCTACTGCGTCAGGGTCAGTAGCTGATGACTCAGCACTTGCGAGCAGAATGGACAGTAGCAGGCCCCACCGGCCTTTTGAACGAAAAGACCCCCCCGAATCGAAAGAACTTGGCGTCACACATTTTTTTCAAGGTTAGTTGTAAATTGCCAGACCGCAAGCACCTGCTGTTTGTAATTTGACATTTCGCGAGAGACTTTAGGTGCTCCAGTTGTCGTCTTTTTGTTTGAAATGCAAGACATGGTTTAAGATACGGTGCTATCACTGATTTTGTTGTTTCACATCCACCAAGATATTTTCATTTGCAGAAAAAAATCTAGCCAGAAACACTGCGTATAAGCGAGCGTTGTTGAAGTGCATTACATAAGGTTAAAATGTACACCCAGTGCAGAAATCGTAGCGTGCTTTTCGATCGGTCCATAGACACATGCTCAATATGTTTCGCATAGATTTAAAGGGTCTGAAATAGACAGGCACGGCATGCATTATACGTTAAGTTTTCGTTTACCTCTGCGTTCTTGACTGTATTTTACGGCAACCAGCTGCAGGTTAATGCGTGTATGGTTCTTACTGTGTCGCGGAAAAAAACGAAAATTGCTGCAAGTTCACTTGCAGCGTTGCTTTAAAAGAAAGTATTAATATAATTAATCGGCAAAAAAACTAGATGGAAAAGCGCAAAGTTCTTAATAAACGTGTTTGCAAGACATCATGTGTTTGCACACGTACGCTAAGAGTCGAATCAAGGAAAGTTAAAAAAAATTCCAGCAGTTGACCCAAAATTTTTTTCAAATACATGCAAGTGTTAAATAAACCTGTCAACGTGATTTTTTACTGTTCTACGAACACGAATGTGTTTAGAACTAAAGCAAAGGCTAGATGCCGACTCGGTGCATCCCCGCAAGTCGAACCGTGACCACGCTCGTGGAACGACGTCGTTTTCCGACAGCAAGCGGCTCATGACTGACCCGCGCAGCAAGTCGCCGCAACCGTACCGAGCCATCAGCGGCGACAAGTACAGCGTGCCGAACATTTTCACGAGGAAATACATGAAGTACGTCCAGAAGCAGAGCGGTCGCGACGAACCGAACGGAAAAGAGCCCTGGCGTCATGACAAGCTGCCAGGTAGTGGCGCGCTCTGTGTTGTGATTAATGTGTTATTTTGCCGTCTCCCGGCAGCATTCATCTATTAAAGTGCAAAACTGCGAGAATGCATGATTGATCCCTGCGTGTAATCAATAGGTCCACTTTGTTTTTCTCCCTTTGCATCAGTTGTGGTCGAAAGTGCATGTTTTGCTTTTGGAAGGCGTCCAAGTAATGTTGAAGCTTGCCCGGTCTGCACAGAAGACAGTTTGTGGCTATTCTAGAGCCACTTTCATATACGTCACGGTTCTGGAAACGTTTGCGTAACTCCATTAAGGTGCGATCGGATGTTTTTGCGGCTTATGTTACATGTTGGTCAAGATTGCGAATCGCCACGCTACAGTATAGAAGGTTCATCTAGGAGCCTCCAAAGCCCACAGACTTGCTGTAGAAAAGCAATTTAAGTTCATTTCAGTTAAATTATACTCGGTTTCTGTCCACCTTTCGGAAGTGTCAAGAGTGATCTGCGGCGCCCACCATCCCCGCTTGCTTGCACCGTGTGCCACGCGGCTGCTTTCGTAGTGAATGCGAACTCAGCCTACCAGGTGGCGCGTGCTCAACCAGCTGTACCACTTAGCCAGTGTTTCTCAACCTTTTTCAGCTTGTGGACCACTTTTACTGAAAATTTTTGTGGGGCCCACTATGAGATGTTGCGGTGAAACAACAACGATAAAATTGAAATATGAAAAAGAAACAAAATATAAACAACACGCGCAATTTGCTGTTTATGGAGAACTTGAGTTTGCTCATTAGATATAAGATTTCCCGATCTACTCAATAGAAATGCGGATACTTTTCAAGAAAGTCTTTAGTGAAATACCAGAATAAGATTTTGAAAGTAGAACAGAGCATGCAAGCTCGTTGCTAGAGTACTTTGTCTGATTGAAGAGAAAAAGAGCTCTTCCAATGAAAGGATAGGTATGAAATAAGCGGCACCCGCAAAAGAAAATTTTTCGGAGCCTCGTAGTCAAATATTAGATTTCATTTTTGACTCTTAGGCACGATTTCAACGCCGTCTCCCACGTAATTTGTTTCACGGCGAAATCAAGCTGTTAAAACTCAAAACGTCCTACTACAACTTGTTGCAGACCTGCTTGATTTTGGCAGTCGACTGACATACGTCAAACACTCGTACTGAAACAACCATTCTGTTTTTCCAGCGGCAACCATCCACCCCCCAACCGTCTCCGACCTGATGCACGGGGCGGCCGGTTCCGCACCGCTGCACAGCGCCCCGGCCCAGCCGCAAGGGTCGTTAGATTTGAACGAACACGACCTCGCGCTGAACTTAAGTAACAGCTCGTCGAGTGAAAGTACACCGAGGAATCCGGCGCCACAGCGCGCCACGCCTCGGAAAGAGGCCGATCCGGACACGGATTTTCTGCTGCGAGACGATGCTACACCAAGAAATGATGTCGTTACCGACCCGGTCGCTCCTAGATACGAACCCGCCTCAGCTCTGACGATCGGAACGAGTGAAAATATAGGTGCGAGGCAACTGGGTGATAGAGGTAATTGTTTGGTGTGTGTGTGTGTCCTCATTTTTTAAACGTAGTGATCTAAAAAGTGTGTTAGAAAACAAATTGCGGTAATGTCAGTTTGCTTTCTGCGTTCAGGCCTGTAAATGTCCAGCTTTCACCAGAATCGCACCCATTGCGTTTGAACTTTGCAGATAAAAGCGTTCAGGCAGAAATGATCGCTTCTGATGAATCGCCTGACGGACAGAGTGCGCGCAAGACTGCAATTCCAGCGCCGCTGGACCTTTCCTCGACAGATGTGTCACTGCCGAGCGTCCCCAACCCAGCACCAGGTCTTCTATCCGGTTGTACAGTTTTTGTTTTCGCGCGCGTCCGATAAAGTAAACTCTTTCTGCCTGATCGCTTTTATCGATAAAGTAAACTTTTGCAGCGCAACCAGTGAGAGCTCCACCACCAGCTCTCGACCGAGCATCGCTCCGTTTCTCGCCCGCCGTCCTGGAACACAAGCTCACTTTGGAGCTGAACCGCTGCGAGACCCTGGACGAAGCCATGCGCCAACTGACCGGAACGGAAACGTGTCATTCCGTGGCGTTGGCGCAGCAGGAGACGGTCTCTCTGGCGCAGGTTTTGCAGGTGATCGAACAGTTCGTACTCGCTGTCACTTTCGGTCGTTCCAGGGCAACACCAGCTGGTATTTTCGGGAAGGGGGGTCAAAATGATTGCAACCTGTTGTTTTGCCTAACAACTGAAAAAGGTTTTGGCACTTTCAAAATGTTTTTAAAAATTTCAGGGGAAGGAAATTGCCCGGTTTCCCCCCCCTGGTTGCGGGCCTGGTTCGCTCCCTGCCACAAATTCTGACAGTGCTTTTTCTTGTTTTTATTGCGAACAATATAGCCACAAATATGGAATATATTGTTTTATTCAACGTTTCAGCTTAGTCTTAAGCCATCAACAGGAATATGAAACGTTGAATAAAATAATGTATTCGATATTTGTGGCTATATTGTTCGCAATAAGAATCTACAGCAACTCCGTGCATTCTTTTTTGTTTGCCGCTTGTTTTCACTTTGTTGTACGTTGCAGTCGCGTCAACTCCAGCACCAGCTCGAAATGGAGCGGTTGGCTTCTGAAGCGAAGGTCGAGGCGCTCGAAGCGAGTCGCAGACTCCATCAGCTCGAAACTGACAACGCTGTTGCTCAGAGCAAAGTGCACGAGCGGTTTAACGAGAAACTGATCGAAATGGCGTCTTCCCGGCAGGTGCTCTACAAACCTCGTCGTTTGAATCGCTGTTGTCTGAAGTTATGTCTGAAAACCATCTTCGAGATATATATTTTGCCACCTACGCAGTCGTGAATGTCTTTCAAACTGTTCTTATTTGACGAAATTACGTGTATATCGGGAAAGAAATTTTGACTGTTGTCATGGGGTTCTAAAATCTTTGAAGTTGAAAGCTCTGCTGTAACGTTGATGGGGCTGATTGTAATAAAATTGTGTTGATATGTGTCAAAATGTTTCTCAACCTATTTATTTTATTGAGCGGAATAACACCAAGTCATTTTTATGCAACTTCAAAAGTTCCTTTTACCACGTTTTCACACAACTTGCGTTGCCAAACGAACGACGTTGCAAGATTAGCTAGCGACCGTTGCTAAGCATTTTAATATAAAAACTACTAAGCTTCTTGACTGAACTGGTTGAGCTTGTGCAAAGACAAGAATATTTCGAGGAAGTCGCATACAAAATATCATCATGTCACCTGAAGTTCAACGAGGGAACTCACACCAGAACATGATTTTTCGCGCCCCGGTTCACAACAGCCTGGTGTGTTTGTTTTGAAGCAGGGTCGGCAAAGTGAAAATGAGCGAGTTCCAATGAGGAGTGGACGAGAGGATCGGAGCGCAGCCACAAGCACATACAGCACTTCCTCTGACCCCTACTCGAGTTCACTGCGGTCATCTCCGAAGTAAGTTGTTTGTGTCCACCTGCCAGCCATGATGGTTCTTAAACGGAGGTTGTGGATTCCAGGATATGCCGCTTCCATCCAACTCATTTTTTCTTTCAAATGTTGTTTTTTGGCCCATGCGTCCCTTGTTGGTTTTCCTACTACTTTTCGCATCCCTGAGGTGCTGGTTTCACTGCGACATGTACTCAAAACTTTTTGTTTTCCTTGCAGCTTTCTCGCAACTTCATTACTTCTGTTGCTCTTCTATGTTGGTAGTTGTTCATTACTTCTTCTACAGTGTATTATTGGTGGAAGCAACTCGTGCAAAGATACATACTCGCTTAAACAAGCTACGCTCTCCTGTTCGCATTGCTCTCTTATTTGTAAAAGTTCATTTCCATGTTTTTCTTGGCGTTCATCGTATGAAAGGAACTTTGAAAAAAATTTACTTACAGAGTTTCACCAAGATTTGAAAAAAAGGATGAAACGTCGGCTGCAAAAAAAGCTGTTGACGCTAAAAGTTCCTCCTTCACCGAATCTTCAAGTAAACGAGTCGGGCAACCTGTTCAGCCCAGCAAGAAACCCGGAAAAGCAGGTTCAGACGACCGCAGTTCATCGTCTAAGTCAGTTTCTGAAGACATTCAAGCAGAGTCCAGTCATTTAGACGACAGCGACAGCAGGTTGGCAGTCTGCGTTGTTAATCTTTACCGTCTTGTTTAAAAAACCACTGCTTAGAAATCTCAATCCATGATATTAATTTCACCGTCTTCTAAGCAATTTTCAATAAAAGATGAATAGCGCAGCCTCTACCGAAAAATTACTGTTACCATAAAAAAACAAACAAAAATCAATGAACATATTTTGCATAAAACTGATACAGTGTTGCATCATTCGTGGCCTTTGCAAACTCGTGTAATTGGTATTGCAGTGAGTGTTTTTGTTACTTGGTTACATCGCGTAAAGAATATTTGTGCGATCCACTTAGAGGTGATTGTTCAATTCGTGGCATGCAGAGATGCAGTTGGTTGTTAGTTCCTGCAGTAAAATCAAAACTTCTTCGTCATTCGACGTTATGACAGCTTGGCTGTCACTGCTGGGCGAAGGGATTTGAACGGTTGTTTGTGTTTTTTCTTCGTGTTTAAAATCCCAGTAAAGACAGTTCGAGCGAAAACATGTTTTCCTTTACCGGCATCGTCTTGTGACGCGCAAATCAGTGCATGCTTTTGCGTAAAGTGATCGCATTATAAATTTCGAAAAACTCAGGATTTTTAAGCTCTATATCCAACCCACCCTGTTTTTACGATTTCCATCCCGCAACAGCAGGTTGCAGGGGTTGAAGCTATCGTGGTCATGACTTTCCACAATATAGTCGTTTGCACGAGAACGTTTCGATTTCACGCGGGTTAATCTGGCTGGAAAAAGCCCGGCAGATATCACTCAGTGAATCGAGCATCGGTCATGTTATTTGATGCTGCGGTGCTGTGGCAAGGCTCGGCTGCCCGCCCCTGCGCATCGGCGGGGTCGAAACAGCAAAGTATTGATTTTTACAAACCGCCTCGACATGTAATGCGTAACTGCGGCAGTTGTAGTTGAATTGGTGAGATTGCGACTTTCAGGTCGATCACCGAAGATCTTTCTGGAAGTCCAGCGACGTCGAGCATCAGTGAGCGCATTCCTGGGAGGCGGGCGCATGCCAGATCGGCGGAATCCGTGACGGATACTAGTGACTTGGCCTCTGTCACCTTTGATGCCAGTTGTACTGAGGACGAAATGGCTGAAATATCAAGGAAAGCCATCATGCCATCAGAATCACACAGGCGGTGAGGATAACAACGGGCGGTCGAAAAAGAACAAATGACATCGGTTGCGGTAGAAAAGATTGTTTCTGCCTTTTATGGAATGTTTTTGTCGTAGTGTTGTTTTTCAGCAAGCCTCCGCGCCGCATGGTTGGCGATTCTCAGCCAAGCTTACCAGCAGAGCTGTGGAACCGGAGTCCAAGCAATTTTGGATGGCCGGAGCCTGAAATTTGGGTTCCGGTTCCACGGAAACAGCTTGCGGGGCAATCCAGTTGTACAAATAATTCAATAATTACTAGTTTTCAATCAATGGACCAAATCGTTCTGGAGCCGGATCCAAAAATTTTAGATGCCTGGATCCGGAGTCTGAAGTTTTAAGTTCCTGCTCCACAGCTAGGCTTGCCACACGTTTTTGTCGAAACAGGTCAAAACAACGCAGTGCGTCGGTGTCAAAACCCACCAACGTGATCATTTGATTTCTTAAATCTGATTTCCATGTGAACGCCTTGTTCAGTGGTGGTCGGTCGCCGTATTTGTGTAAAACCGCCGTCGACCAAACCAACTTCGAAGGCCGGCCTCGTTCGCATTGCGCCGCATCGGTTTTGCGCTCAACTGTTCGGATTGTATTCAATCCTAGGCTCGTGGTCGCGACGCGAGCATGTTTACTCCGCCGTAATTTAACCTGGGCTTAACAAGCATGTTTTTTCCGCTCACAACAGCTGTCGCATGAGGTGCGTGACGAAGCTTGTTTGTGGTACTTCCTGGTGTTTGTTATAACGTAAACCAGAGTCGGATGTTTATTATCCAAGTCCGTGTTTTACCCATGTCGCTTCTGCGCGATCCTGCTATGCGGCTTTACTGCCCGATGTGTATTTGTTATTTTTCGAAATGTCTGCGATTATGAAATCAACGCCATAAGTTGTTCCACCGCGCGCACCAGTGACGTGAGTTTCGTTTGTTTTGTTGTCTTTTCTGATTAAATTTGATATGTCTATTGATGAACGGGATTAAATTGTTTCAAATATGCAGGCTGTAAAAGCCTGTCCTCTGGAAAACTTCTACTGTGTTTGCAGTACATAGCACTTGTTAATTGCGGCTTTTTTAATTGTAGTCAGTGTTTTTTAAGGTGTTTTCAGAGCCCGAAACGGTCCCTCAAATTTTTCCAACGGTCTCTCCAAATACAGTAGAAACTCGCTTTACCACCACCATCAAAGTACACGGAACCTTGTTTTGCGACTATCTCGGTATTCAGATAAAATAGTTGCGGTCCCTCAATGCTTTTGCGGTCAGCAAGGTCAAACCTTAAGAAACCCAGATTGTGGCCATTCGAAAAATGTGGCCAACATTTGCCACAACCTCGCATCCTCCTGCTCATCGACCACAATCCACGGTGACTTTCGAATTCTGGACCAACACGCAAGCAGGGCCACTAAAAACCACAATCAGGCCACAATGTGGTCGATGACTTAGTAAGAAAATGCCTCAATTGAAGGAAGCCACGAATTAGCCACAATGAAATGCGTCATGTTTACAACACAATGTTTGTGTGCTTTGCAGACTATTCAAATAGATCTTGCCGGTCTTTCACTACGAATGGGAATGTCCGTAAAGCAAGCTCCGGTTTTCTTAAGGGTTGTGATTTATTAACCTCATATGCGTAACCTACCATTACAAACCGAGGAAGCATTTGCGCCTGATTTCATTGATATCCTCCACTGGGATCTTAGTTGCGTTGTTCCAGCAGTGCTGAATTCGATTATTGCCGCAACCGCGACGGTTGAGCGATCGGCAGTCCTCGCATGTGAAGTTACCTTTTTTCCTGTAAAACCTTTCAGGCATCAACGCAAAAAACCATCAACACCGAAGCATGCAGTGAAGGACTCGGACGCCGAAAGTGTCAACTTTTCAGTTTCTTCCGACGAGACGTTGCCTTCTCAGCATAAAAAAGGTGAGAAAGGTTCAAATTTGCAGTGCTGGCATTTAATTGCATCGCATGGTGATCCAAATGCTTTAGATGCAAAAATGCGTAGATGTCAAGGCTTCTTTCATGGGCCTCCACCTGTTGCTGCTCAGTTTTGCCCTTGGTTAACTTTCAGCAAACAAATGATTTTAGCACAGCCCTTATTTGCTCATAATGGCACGAATGTGGCAGCGCATATTAGCGAAATGCAAAGTCTTTTTATTCACCGTAGAAGGTCTCACCGCCTGGGGCGTTTCACTGCTTTTATGACAAGTACTTCACAGGTCATAGGTGACCGCAGAGGAACCTACGAAGAGGGCCGGAAAAGCAAATAAAACGTGTTTGTAAAACCGAGTATTGCTTCGATCGCGCGCAAATATCTCATTCTTGTTGCACTGCGGCTTCGTTTGTTCCGAAAATTTGAAAACAAAACTGGCTGAAGGTGGTACTTGTTGCAAAAGTTTTTGTTCAAAGTGCAAACACTTTTCTTCTGAAACAAGGCAAGTGTTGAGCCTCATCGCGGCTAGAGCAGTTGTTCCCGAATACAAAGATCTTTCTTTATTTCCCTCACCAGACAGTCCCCTGTCTGCCTCGGCCGGCGGACCCACCTCCCTGTTCGGTGATTCGGACATCGGAAGCTTCTCGCAGTTCCTCAACGCCACCGTGCGGCAGTACATGATCGAGCAGGAAATGCGAGCCAAGCATCAGGCGGTCATGCTTAAGCTTCGCGAAAAAGCAGTCAGGGTATGTGACAGCTGCTTAAAGGCAATTGACTGGGGGCTGGGGTTTCGTGTTTGGGCTTCTTCGTGACACTTGTTGTTTTGTGGAATTGTGCTGCGTATTTAGCTTTTGCTGTTTTGTCCATGCAGTCATGTTTTGACTTCTAACGATTCGCTGAACGTTGAAATTGCCGTGTTTATCACGTGACTCGCAGTCACAAGGTTTGTCAACTGATCTTTCCTGTGCAGGAGAAAGCTCAGGCCGAGCTTGCGTGGCTGGAACAGCAGAAGCACACGTGGAAAAAGGGTGAGGATGACAAGATGCCGCCCCTGAAAAAGAAGAAGCGGGCGATCATGATGAGATGGAAGGTTGAAATAGATGAAATTAAGAAATTGCAAGGTACGCATTACGCACTGAGCGTAACGAAAACAGACGTGAATTTGATTTTGTCAACATTTATACTCAGCTGGTTGGCACTTCGGCCAAGTGCATAGCGATTCTGTCAGCAAAACGTAGTGTTTCAAGCATGTCCAAAAACAGTGTTGCTGCAAGCCGCACGTCAGGCGGGTGGAGCTGTTTGCGCAGAAATGCGTTTGCGATGCCACAACCTTTCACGAACAAATGCAGCGATCATCAGAGCAACTACCGCTTTCATCGCAGGTCCTCTCATATGCTACTGTTGCTTCTGAACATCATCCAAGCTGCTTGTAGTGCGAACTGATTTTCAGATATTTCTGGCTTTGCGATTTGATTGCGATTGTTGTAAAATTTGCACGATTTAGAGATTGGTGGGGCGGGTGCTCTGTGTTGTCGTTGTTGCCCGAAACCCTGCCGGTGAAAGGTCAGGCTGCAGTCGTTGTGCAGAAGCGTTGGTCTCGTTTTCCAACGCAGTGATCGGACGCTCTGTGTTCGTCGACGCCAAGGCAAGAGTGAAAAATTGCTCTCATCATTTGCAGCGAACGCGAGGCCCGGGCAGTTTGCGGCGGAATAACTAGGAGCCGTTATCGAAACCCTTTGCCCTTATCGTCAGCTTTCGCAAGTCAAAACGGAAACGAACGTCCAGTCGCTCAATTAAGCCAGCGTGTTGAGCCGAGCGACGCTAGCTTTGTGTTTTCAGCGCGTAGCATCGAATTTCAAAACGTAACATGCATCTGCAGCCACTGAAATTCAGCAGTGGTGCCAGTAGGAATGCGTAAGCCCAGAAGCCCTTATATTATGCGCCTCACGGAAGCAACTTACGAACGTGCTTTTCCTCACAGCGGCCAACAAAGCAGCATCTCAAGACCGCGAGTTGATCTTGCAACAGCACAAGGATATAAAAAGAATCATGAAGTCCACCAAGCAGATTAAAGAAAAAATACGATCGACCTCAAGTGCTGTTGGTAAAGGTCAGTTTCTGCGATTTTTATGAGCAATATACGAAAACAGTCCATGCTTTGTTCTCTTTTGCTGAGATTGTTGGTTATTTTGTTTCGAAAGTTACGTTTTCTGACGAATTGAGAGTCGCGATCCCAATAATTCTAATTTATTTAACGCTTTCATGCGTTTGGGTCATGGGCCAAAAAAACTGTACTCTTTGTTTGATCTACTGCCACGATCGAAACGTTGGAGAGTCATTTTTCTGCTGTGCTTTACCTTACCACGTTTAAATCGACCGCTCTTATGTCAAGGTGACGTTGAACGCGACCAAAACTTGCGTGGCGATGCGGAAACATCCGATCCGTCGCCACCTTCCCCCCACTTGTCCGACACGACTGACCTGAGCGAAAATAATTCCGACGTCGAACTCAATTTGTCATCGGTGAGTTGATGTTGCAATAAGTTTGGCTGAAAATGAGAAGCGCAATTTGTCTTGAAAATGTGTCTCGAACGTATTTAGAATGGCTCATGTGCTTTGCTAGCCTTTAAGTTTATAATGTTTTTCTTGGTGTGGTATGGGGGTTGTCGCTCAGTGTTAATACACTCGTAACTTCTCAATCGAACGTTTGCATGAGCAGTCCATCGCCACTAGGTGGCTCACCGACGCGCTTCGTGGGCGAGAGCGTCGAGCAGAACATCCCTGGTGAAAAAGCAGCATTGTTGAGGTCCCTGCCTTTCGCAAATGGCCGCCACACAAAACAACACAAAGCTTTTATTCCATGGCATTGTTGCTTTGACATTGTCAGTGGTGTTGCTCACGTCACACTTCATAACTTAAGGTGCACTGGCCATTGTGGATTTGCGTACGTGCCTTTTCCTTCGACATCGACACCATGTCGTCATTCGATATGACGGGACAGCATTGACGCTTTGCGGGATTTTGGAAAACTAAAGTTTTATCGCAAGCCATGTTTTGCGTTGCGACAGACAAACAAACTTCTTCGACATCTGAAGTTGGTGACGGGGAGTCTGGTTGACAGGAAGTTGACCATCAGGGAAGAGGGTCTCCTCAAGAGAAGGAAAGATGCTGAGAGATTGATAGAGTGGAGAGAAAGCTTGATGAGGAGGAGAAGAAGGTGCTGTTGTCTTTAAATGGAAACGTAACGGCAATTTCTACATGCTTAAGATGGAATTACGAGTTCCTAATGGCTACGAAGAAAAAACCAATTTGATTTTTTCAGAAGCAGCGTTAAATAATATGTCAGTTATACCAGTTATGGTGCTTACAGAGTAAATTGTAGACGTAGAGTAATTCCAGAACAAGTTGATTTACTCTTCAAATTGCGTTTTCCGTCAAACGATAGGGTTTTTGTGAAGAATTGCAATAAAACTCGATGACGTCACATTGCAACGAGTCACGCGTCGGTATTTTGTTCAGGTGTTGGACATTGAAAAACAAGCTCTGGCAGCATGGGGGGAAGCCGGTGGAAAAAATGACGTCCATCTCCACGCCACCACCAAAAAAGGTACCCTGACCTGAGATGTGGAGTCACTTAACTGTTGATGGATGGGCGAAATAGTTGCTTCAGTTCTGTCATTGAAAACTGTGAAGTTCGAAAAACTTGCATGGAGATGTAGTTTTTACGTTAAAAGCGTCGCAAGCACTGCGTTAACGTTCCACTTTAATTTCCTTCGGTTTCCGGGAGTGCATATATGTTTTTCGATGAATTTTGCTGTGAAGCCATTGTGGGCTGATGTCGTTGAAGGTTGACTCGTGGTCGTTGCGCTTTTGGTGATTCGAGTGTTTCCTGCGGTGACTGAAGCAGCAGCTTGCCGTCTTCGCTTCACACGCCAGACTCACTTCCGGGTTCAAACGCTACTTGGCAATTTCAGTGACTTTTAAGTGTCGATGCAGCATCCACTTTTAAGTATCGTCAACTGTTCGAAGCCACCTGAACGCTTTTGCTCAGGCGCAACCAACAAGCAGAGCCCAGAAAGAAAGTCGCCTGCTTCTCTGTCGGAAAGTTCCGTCCCTGAAGAAGCCAGTCAACTCCCGGCCGAGAACGCAACGTCTCCACCATCGTCGATTCAGGAAGATTCCAAACTGGCTGGGTATGTTGGCGCTTGTGTCATTCATTGCTTGCTTGTCGCACTTGCTTTTGGCATGATCAAACTGGCCATTGCCGTTTCTGGGGAGTCTGCAATTTGCTGCACTTTTTAGCATATGTCGAATCAATGTACTGCAGCGATAAGCGTGCCGGGTATACACCAAATTCTCTTACGGTTTAAATGCATTGCACATTGCCTTTTAGTCCTTCACTTGGCCACTGTTAAATATGTATCCCTAAATTTTACGCAATAAAATGTCGCAGATGGCTATTGATCTGGCGTTCTGTTCATCAGTCTGTCAGTTCATACATTTTACCACTTCATTTGGCAACTAACGCATTCAAACCTTGTGCATGAAAGTTTGTGAATGGCACGCATGCTATGGTTCAACGACTTAAATCCTTGCATGTACACAAAGATCTATTTTTGGGTTGCTTGTTTAGTGTGACCGAATTAGTGTCGAACTTATCCCCGTAAACCTCTTATTTTGACGGGTTTTTCTTAACAGTTGTTTTGGCGCCTTCCTTGACCCTGACGCTTGTTACCTGCTGTTCGTCATCTGCTATATTTAGGGGTGACACACCATTCACATTTTTTCTGTCCGAGCGCCTTTTTTCACCCGACGTTTCAAACTGTTTGCATAAATGACAAAACCAGGCCATTACAAAATTAAGTGTAGACGTGAAGTACTCGTGGTTTCTGTTTTTTCTTTTCGCTGAGACGTTTCGGTCATTTGCCCCATAACAGTAATAAAACTCGCCGTAACAGAATTCACTGGTCTATATTTTTTTGACTTTATGACCGAATTGACTTAATTTTTTTCGGTCATTTAAAAAAATCGGTCTATGACCGAAGAATGACCAAAAAACCTAGTTTGGTTTCATTTGCTTCTCTTCCTGAAGAACGTCTCCTTCACTCGCAATAAGCTCGTTCTATCTGCACCAATTGCCATCATTGACAAAATCATGCGATCGTTTAGTCCTGCTTCTGCATTCCTGCATCTATGGCCTCATCAGTGTATTACATATTTGTTCCAATGTGTTGTGTTGTCTCGTGCTGAGGTTTCGGTCACTGCTGTGCAGTCAACGATCGAAAAACGAGGTAGTTTAGCGACAATCTGCACCTTCATTCACACTATTCGACACGAACTTAGCACGAGTACCACTGTGGAACAAGTGTGCAAATATTGCCATATTTTTGCGCAACTTTCTTCGCTTGCCCTTAGCTTTGATTGTATGGCTCAGTGAACCAGCGTGCGGTTGTTGATGGAGTTATAAAAAAGTAACTCATGGGTTTCATCAACAGGTCGGCACGTTCACCGTTGAATGGTGTTGACGCGACTGCTGTGAGGACGAGAGACACTTGTGTAGATGGCGAGCTTCCAGTTTGAAATAAAAAAGTACTTGTTAGTTCGTGAACAACTTGGTGTGGTCGGGAATCCAAAACCTATCTCCACCAACAGTAGATTCCAAGCAAACCTCAGTGTGATTGTGATCAACTGTTTGACTTGTCCTTATCCCTGCACGTGCTTCTGCGCAGTTCATCATTTCAACAATAAGATTTGTAAAAGCGGGCAGAGTTCCCACGCAGTATTGAATGTATTGTAAAAGTATTGAATTTCAGAATTGTTTTTCAAGACCTTGAAAAAGTATTGAATTTGGCCAAACTGTACATTAGGTATTGAAAAAATATGGAAATTCTAAATGGAAAGGAAATCAGAAGCATCTGAGCAGAATTTTAGTGAAGGCAAAGCACTTCAGTATTTATGCAGTGTTATGGGATGTGCGAAATTGAGTTTCATGATTAAGAAATTAGGAAAATGAAGAGAAGTAATGGTATTGAACTTCTTTAATTTAGTATTGAAAAGTATTGAAAAAAAGGTATTGNAAAAGTATGGAAAATGATTTTTTAAAATGAGTGGGAACCCTGACAGCGGGGNCAAATGACAGAAGCCATTACCGTCTGTTTGTCCGCATGTTTTTTGTTTTTGTTGTTGTTATCAACCGATATTTGGTTCTCCACCAGCCTTCTCGGCCTGCCCAGCGACGGCGCACCTGACGAAGATCCCAGCGATGCGAACGACAGTTCGAAAACCAAGTCGAAAGATAAATCCGCAAAAACACGACCCAAGGACTATCGCGGAACCCGAAAACCGTCAAAGTGAGTCTTGTTCCGTGCGCCAATGAAAACCACCCCCCTTGTCTCGCCTGACCCCGGCAGAGGCGCGTTAACTCTATTGACAGCGATCGAGGCGTTAATTAGACAATGAGACTACGCGTCATTAGCTCCCTGTCAACGAGCAGATGCTTCTGTCAACGAAATGCAGGTCTGCGCACATTTTTCGCTTCCATTAAAGGCTGTGCAGGTAAGGCTCTACAAACAGGATGTGTTCCTCTTCAGCGTGCATTTTTTTGAGGCGGCAAAATAACTCTTGTTGAACAGCTTATCGCACCCCACCGGTTCAGTTGACCTTGCAATTAGGGCCTTGCTGAGATACAAATCTGCAGCTTAGTTGTAGTCATTTTGTTCACGACGTGATAAACAGTTGTTTCTTCGAAGGTTGAACGAAACTACTCCTGTTTCTCTGTTCTCGGTTTGTTTTGAGACGAGGAAGTGAAAGAAAACCAGCACGTAATCGCAAAAAATAGCCGTTTTGTTGTAAAAAAAAACAACCAAATGCTTTCTTGCGTTTGCGTTTTTTCTAGCGGGGGCGTTGCTTCCGGCACTGACAACAACGGGGGCATCATCGGGGTTGACACCAGCATAGCTGTTCTCACAATTTCTGAAAAATTTATCTTTTCAGCTTCAAACACTCTCACTTATGGCCAAGTGCGATGTGATGTTTCTGTCAAACTTAATATGGTTGCTTCATCACTACTCTGTCATGTTTTTGTATGAAGGTGATACGTCACAAAGTGGTTGTGTTCCGCAGGCCCGCATCGAACTTTGCTCATGTGCCAACTGGACTATTTTCTAACTAAACAGCTTGTACTGATTCACGCCGAGAAAGCGGATGTCGAAGCTGCCAGTTGTCTGCTTGTTTCTAACCGCAGATATAGCTTCAATCATGTTCGTTTTGTTGCTGACCTTTCACGGATACGTTACGATCTCTCTGAATGCAGCGCACAGTTTAACTCTAAGAGCTATCAGGGTTGAGGAAACGACTGTCGCGCTTTGCAGGTGTTAAATTCTACAGTATTTGGTTTAAGCGACAAAAAAAATCACCACTTTTCATGTACATCAGTTTCTTTAGCGCAGTGCTTCCAAAACTGTAGTACGCGAAGGCCTTCAAGGTGGTACGCGAGTAGGCCTACCTTCTGTTTTTCTCCACAGAAAAAAACGGATTCAAAGCTTTTGCTTGTAATTATCGGGTTCTGTTTATAAATCCTTGCATTTCTGGCTACTTTTGCTACTGGTTTTTAACTGTGGCAGTTATATTTCTCACTGCCATTTTGAGCATGTCGCTTTTGTGTTAAGTCTAGTTTTCTAAACTTTCTATTGAGTGATATCTGGTAAGATGAGTTTTCCTGGAACAAGGTGTGACGCGGTGATAGTACGGGACCCCCAAGTGGTACGCGATCAGAAAAAGGTTAAGAACCCGTACCTTAGCGCGTTAGACATAGTAACCGAAGAGCGTTGTCAGATTTCTTTACTTCTTTTTCTGCCGCTGTTCAAGATGCTGCGTTCCACTATTTGAATTGTAAGCAAGGGGCTAGCCAGAGTGGGTTGCCAAAAGTGTGACCTCTTTCCGATTTTCACGTGGTCAAAAGTTCCGATTCCAGAAAGGTATCAAGGACGAACGAACGAACAACCAAATAGCTTGAAGAACTTGGAGAGCAGTCAACGATAAAAAAAATGAACGGCAGGATCTGTTCGTATCAACCTGTCGCTATGTATCGACATTGTACAGCAGGATGCCAAACATTACCCGCGTTGTCGTGACTGTTACTATCTGCTTAGTTCCGAAACAAGGGACGCATCTCTCAAAAGTTCGTGCACGCGCGGGTCAAGGCAGTGATCACGTTTTGCTAATTGAAGAAGTTGGTTCGGTGACCGAATTGTTTCTAGACAGAGATTTTTTCGACACCTTTTAACAAGTGTTCGTTCCTTGAACGTCTGCTGTGCGCCCGACCCATTGACTGCATCTTGTTGCGGACCAGCTGAAGCCACGTTGAACAAAAGTCGTGCTGCTGAGCTGCAGCATCTGACTGCCGCACAGTCATCAGGTTTAAAATCACTCAAACGATAAGTTTTCCTTGCGCATACAACTACAGCTTTTGGGGAGATTGACAAAGCAAGTTGAAGTTTTCGGCTCAAGTTCACAAAATCTGCACAAAAGACATCCTGTTCCGTGAACCCTCAGGAGTCCATGAATGTGTTTTAGGGAGGCCGTAATCCAATCAAGAAAGTCCTCTAAATTTTATCCGCCCATTCGCGCCATTATTCAGCTTAATCGCACCACAACTGTAGTCTGACATGCACCTCTAGACTTAACTACGTATTTCCAGTACTACCTTTATGATGTAATAGTCCACGAAATTTTCTGCTGAAACTTTGCACGTGTATTGACTTGAATAAAAGAAATGCATATTTCGTGTATGTGCAGGTCGTCTATTGGTTTGTTCATTGTTTATTTTAGAGTATTCGGGGGTCCGCAAAAATCGCAAAAATAAATATATGATATGGGTGTACGCGGGATTCCAAAGTTGAGAAGCACTTTCTTTGTATAAAGCAAATTGGATGCGGATGCCTGACCACAGATATTTCTTTCAAGTAGAACAATCTTAATCATTTGAAATGTTGCTTATTTTGAACCAGTAAAACAACTTTTACTACCAGTTAGCACAGCACATGAACCGTTTCTGTTTCCATGCAGCAAAGCTGAGCAAGCTGCTACATTGTCATCAACAATGCTTGATTACAATACTATTTTGTTCGCGGAACTATCCAGGGGCTGTTGATTCACCCACGCAGTATCTTCGCTCGCATAACGTCTAGGAGACTATTATTTGAGACAAAAAAGCTGATGAACTGGACCACAAACGCTTGGTGAATGCAATTTCTCTACGCAAACAAAAGACCGTTCAGTTGTGGTTTCGACTCACCCAGGCCCCCTGGGACTTGTTTATTTTCTGTTTGACTTCCTGCGTAAAACTAAGATGCGCAGGTTTTTTTCCCCCAAGGAATTCAGATGTGAAAGACTTGAAAAAGTTGTTTTCTTTTTTCAACATTTGAATTTATTCTCGTCATTTGTTGCAGGAAAAAAGATTACTGATGAAAGTTCAACTACTTGCTTGAAAACGTTTGTGAGGCTTAGCTTGTTCTTGTGCGCTTTTTGTGTTTAGCAGTTCTTAGTTATCACTAAATGGCTGGGCAAGCCGTACTACCGAGCGGCTACATTCGCTAAGAAAACAAGTCACTGAAAGCGAGGACCACGGAAACGAAGGTTTTCTAGGTCTTATAAATTACCGAGGCTTTTGGATTGACTGGAGATCGCTACCCGGTTTCCCATGGCAAACAAGCGTCCGCAGCACAACCTGCATCCAAAGCCGTCTGTTTGCGGCTGTGGCTCAGTTTCGTTTCCCTACTACGTTCTGTGCTGGCAACAAACATGGAACAGCCATCGAAGTGTTTAAAATAACGTGGTTGAACGTGACAAAATGTTTTAATACGACCAGATCGCATTTTCCGTGCCTTACGCACCTTGTTTACTGTGCAATAAATTGTCTGCTGAAATGAGCATTGGCACAAGTCGATGCTATGTTAACTGGGCGATTTGCAGCTGCAGCATGTCGTCATGACACCGTCACGTTGTGCTGCCTGGGGATTCAATCTATATCTACGTCATAATCAGCGTCGGCGCTTTGTTTTCCATACCGTTTGCGCAACTACTTTAGCGAGAGTGGAGTGTCTTATGCCAGGGAAATTTGCGTTTGTTAATTAAAGTCAAACTCGAATTACGAGGTAGGTGTAACTTTGCTGGAAAGCTACTCTTCGTAACAGGCAGTTCGCAGATGTGAAGCAGGTATCGCTTAACGATCTCGCACTTCTGAGCCCTGTTCGTGTCTTGGGGAGGATTTTGTAGCCGAGGTTGTATCGGATGACTGTAGTTGACGTTTTTAGCGACTGAGGCTGTCAGAAAGCACGTTAGATCCGCGAGCGCTCTGTTTGGGATGCTTGGGAACTTGAAATACGAAGGTATTTGCGATGATGTGCGAAACTAGGCATTGTGCCCTAGATTTCTCTAAATTCCACCTGGCAATTCCAAAGATTTTTCGGAAATCTTCTTCTCACGCCGTCATCCCACGAGCGAACAAACCTTTGTTTAAAATGCCGCAGAATGTATCGTTTGTGATGTTGAAACGAAAGTGACGGTTGGTCGCGGGCAGCACAAGCAAACAGCCTGCGAAAGTTTCTGCAGGCCATTTGAATGGCTCTGGAATATCGTGAGGTAGTTCACCACTGGGTTAGTAGAACATTACCCAAGTCTGGTATGTCTTAAATATGTCGCCCAGGTTAGCGTTTTCGAAGATTCAGTTTTGAACGTGGCTTGTATTAAGAGCTCGTAGCTGTGAATGTGCTGCTATTTTTTCGAGGCATGTGCGCAGTTACTGATTCTACCGGCATCACAACGCCTGATTCATTGCAGGAAGTTTCGTTTGTTTGCAATCCCAATTTTTAAAGCAAATTAAAAAGTTTCTGCCAAAAGCGTAGTTTTAACCCGATCTATTCGTCGAGTGCACAATGACGTCATGAAGCACGTCCTGCTTCCACTCCGCTGCTGTTGCTGTTTCAAGAAGTACAGGTCCTGTGGTTCTCTGGCCAACGTGTGAAATAAAGTTTGTTTTTAAATCAAGTGCAGCCCCTGTTTCTACATAAAATGAATCCCCGGGTCGTACCATCACCTCGCGCAGGAGCATGTGTTGTGGTTGGGCAATGTTGTCCCGACTATTTTCTTTCTGAGCAGGCCAGCTTATGTGACCGAGCTTTGCTAAGGAGTTGTCTTCAGATTCCAAAATTTGTCAGCGTGGTTGGTGAAATAGAAATTTCATGAAAGACTATACCATGGCGCCGTGCGTAATACATATCGTGATATTGTTGATAAGCTTCCTGTATCTAGCAGTCAAATTAAAAAAAAAAAACGTTTCACGGGCATATATTTTAAGTATTGCTTTTGTGCTAGCAGACCAAACACTGCTTCGACAAGTCCTACATCGACCACTCCATTGCTTGCGCCGGACAAGGGTCTGGCTGCCAATCGGGGCAGGAGGAAGGAGCTCTCGGAAAGCTGGTCGGATGAGTCATTCTCACAGACGCAGTCGGAGACGGAGCAGAGCGACATCGAGTGTCGAGTGCACGCGCTGAAGGTGAAAAGATGAAGCTTGGTCTTCAACCGCTGCGCGACAGCAAGCCTTTTCCTAAAGTCTTATTTCTTTTGTTATCTTCATCGACGTTTCGTATCCTGGAATGCTTCTTTCAAGTGATAATTATTTTAAATAGAAAACACTTGCGCTGCAGTATGAAACGCGACAGTAAATTATGACCTGCTGTCTCAGTCAGCGCGTTACCCGAACACAGTTGAGCAAACTGTGACAAGTCGTGTAGGGTAAACGTTACGAACGTGCAAGTATTAGTTTAGCTACCACATACGGCTGCGCTTTTTGTGCAGGAGGAGCTGAAGCGACGGAGGTTGGTGGCTGACCGGCTGAAGAAGCAGCAGAAAAAGAAACACAAGGAACACCTTCGAGCGCAGGAAGCCAGCTTGAAAAGCCAGATTGAGGTAAATACATGACACAATCGGTTGAAGGACAACGCTGTGCTTCATTCATTACCGCTTGCGGTGCGGCCTGTTTTGTGACGATGCAGAGCGTCGGGAACTCTCAGGCGACACCTTTCCGCGGATCGGACAAGTTGTGATGGATTTTGAAAAATGCTGTTTTTCTCATTTTAGAAAAGTTTTCGAGTCCGAAATTACTGATTGATTTTCCTGGATTATTTGTTAATTTTGCTCAACATACAGTACGTTGACATGACCGCCATTTCCAGTTACCAATACGACTTGTAAGTCGCGGTGTTGATGCTTGATTCAGTTTTCAATGTCTTTGTTTCCTTTCTCGGGAAAAAGCTTCTTCGACTGTCGCTGGGTGGAAACGACAAACCTGCAATCAGATCTTTCGTGAAAATCGTACAAACGACGCGGTTTCCGCAGAAACTTACCTGCAACTGCAAAAACTAATTTCGGCACGATTCTACTATTGCGGGGTTTCGCTTGTTTTATCTTAACCTTGAAGATTCTTTCTCTACGCGATTCATCCGCTGTAGGTTTGAGTTCTCAAGCGCACCAGCGAAGTAGCCTACTGGAAGGCAGGTTTTTGTTATTGCGCGAGTGGATTCTTGTCATTGCGGTACTTTCGCTGACGTCATTTTTGCCGATTGCTTTGCAGGCTTATGATAGTTTGATAAAGAAGACGCAACATGAGCTGACACAAGAACTGGAACCATCGGCCACAGCCGCTGGCTCGAACGGAGCCAGTTTGGTCCACATCGCGAAGCCTCAGATCAGAAGCCCGCGCAAGAGCGACCATGGCCGCCAGAGCAGTAGGTCCTTGAGGAGCGCCATTCCTGTGGCCTCCCCCGAAGCCTCCCCTAGAGCTGGCTCCCAGAAACCGAAGATAGTCTCTGGGGCATCTAAACAACGCTTGGATTCAGACAGTAGCGGAAGGTTTGTTAGAAAAGCAATGTGTCATTTCGATACTAGCAGTCGTATTTGAAGAAGGCACCTAGCACTAACATTTAAAGAGAAACTGATGATGGTTCTCAGGTTGAAATTAATTTTTCACGTAGAGATGCTCTGTGTCTGTTGTTTCTGGAAACGTCTTTTCTGTGAAGACGATGCCACAGTAGCTGCGTCGCGAGTGTTTATTTTCTCTTGTGTAACGTTTGAAATCTATCGGCGGTTTGCCAACGAACGAATTCTCACGATATTTGAAGATCTGAGCCGTTTCGAACATGGGGGCGTTTCGTCAACAACTTCGGTTTTGGTCTTAACCTGAGCTGAGGTCTGGTAACCTTGCTGATTGTGAGCATATGCGATAAGCATTAATTGCATGCAATAAGCGATGAGCATTTGTGTAAGCATTCACTGTGTGCAGCATATACCAGTCGGCGTAAGCTGCTTGTATCCACTGATGCCAGCGTTTTGTGAGACGGCGTTGCAGATCCTTAGCGTTTACTTCAGGCGCCAACACCTTGGAAGACTTTGAGCATAGGCTCATGCGTTGCATACCTTTACACAGCGAAGTGTTGGTGGAATTTCGAAACAAGGGTTAGTGGTGAACGTCGTTGTTTCGTCTTTCAAGGCTCTTCTAGTGCAAGGTTTCCCAAAGTACCAGTCGTAAACCATGTCTTTAGACTCCGGCTTGCTTCGCGCCCCTTTTCAACTTTGATTTCTTGACTTGTATAAAAGAATAGTGGCTGAAGCACGCCTCGTGCGGCGTGTCTCGCTGACTTACAAAACTTCGATCCTTGTGTTTTGCAGATCAAGTCGCTCTCTGAGCTTTGAAGACGACTTGCCCTGGTCTGATGATGCCCCCGTTGGGAAAGCACCCGCCCTGGCACTTTCTTCTCAAGCCCCCTCTCGGAGCGAAAAGTCGGCCGGCAGCGCCAGCGACAGCAGCCCCATCACACCCCAAGCACTGTCGCCTTCTACTGAATTTCCTTCCAAGCTGGAGGTTGGTGGTTCGAAACCCAACAACACCGCATCGGTCTCACCTCCGTCTTCAGCCATGGGAGACAAGCCAGTGCAGCGTAGCCTAATCCCTGTGCCAACCAAGACTCCTTCTCAAAGCAGGAAAGACGATTTCCGTGAGGTCACCGCTGCTGACGTCACTGCTACCGACGTCAAACGAGACGTTGGCATTTTTGAAAGCAAGCAGGTGAGTTTCACATCGGAAGTAGGATTTCCGTTAAAAGCTGGCGCTTGGAAAATGTTCATGGGCGCACTGTCATTTTGCATTTGTAAAGGTACTCTCGATTTAGGAAAGCATTCACCTGCTATTGTTGAACCAACTGACTTTAATATAGAAGAAAAATTAAGATCATCCACATTTTGCTGTGTACCTCATTCCGAGCCTCAGCTTCAACAGGAGCTGACGTAATATGCGCTCTTTCCCGTGTTTGCTCGACAATCGTGTTTCCGAATTCAAACCTTGACCGAATTGCATTTACATTGATTGGAGAAGTCAGTTGTGGTCGATTTCAATAATGCGGATTTTTTGCACGAACGATACTACACTTCGTAAAGCCTGTCATCTTCATCTTTCCCGGTTTGAAATTCTTTGCAGGATGCCAGCCCGACAACGCCATCTAGCAGTTACACGGAGGACTTCGAACACTCATCCATTGGCACCGATGACGAAGTCAGCGAACACCTCAGCGAGGGCTCCACAGACAAAAGTGACGTGGCCTTCAAGGTCCTGGACCTCACAGCGGAGCCAGCAGCCAGGCTGCAAGAGGTGAAATTCGAAGTGTGACATTGTAGAGAAGCTTATGATCACAGTTGCCTTGCACTGCCAGGGTTGCAAACGTGGCCTTACGTAGCTGCCCTGGTACGATATCTGGGCCAGGGTTTTCAACTCTGGGTTTAGTTACTTTTACTGGTTCGTCCGGATGTTCTCAGAGCGTTTCGATGACGAACACAAATGTGTTTTGAGTTACACGAAATCTACACTGAAAAGACAATACTTGCTGCAAGCGTGTAAGATTGGTTGCTTAAACCTTTGAGTTCCAAGTATTGAATGCTTGTATCCCTGCGATTGTATATATTACATGCCCTGCCCCATTTTTCAGGTCAGTTACCATGTTGTTACTGATGCACCTGCTGAGCAAATAAGTTTTGATGCTTCCAAACTTTGAAGCTGTCTTGTTCGATGCGCAATGCCCCGCTGCGTTACCTCTGTCTTGTCGTTTTTCAATCGTCGTAGATCGCAACAACGGACGACGACGACGAGGAGAAAACCCCCGTTGCTTCTCCCTCCACCACGCCCACTCCATCCGCCCCCCACACGCCCACTCCTGAACAACCATCAAGCAGCCGAATCCCCGAAGGTCAGTTTCTATAATCAAGATAGGATGTTTGTGAGGTAATAGAATCGATATGTTTATTAATTGTGGGAGTTTTTGCTTAATATCCAACCAGAAATAACTTCGTTTTGTGTTACCTTCACTTGGTAGAACGTTCCTTGAGGTTTTTCGACATTTTAACTGTCATGAACCTTGTTTTCCAATGTTGTTATAGCAACTAAAGAGGGTCCATTATTAGTTGCCATCCACTCTCCAACCATGTGGGTTTGCTATTTTATGTTTGGCATGGTGTGTGCGTTAGATGCTGCATCAGCTAACAGTTGAGATATTTTACGTGGGGCAGAGCTTTTCTCTAGAAATTGAAATACTTCGCGTGGTTTACTCCGAATTTGGACGAACTCAATTTTAAGTTGTTTTAACCAATACTTAACGCTTTTCATACAGTCAATGTAACATACAGAACAATGAATAATCCTTGGCTGAAAAACCTACACCTGCTGTTCAACGGTCTTCCTGCTAGAGCAGTGCTATTCAGTCTTATATATAGTATAACAACAGCAATGTGTGCACTAGCGAAGGATGTAGGTGAAACGAGAATCTGATCAACTTACGGAACTTGCAAACTTACAACTTTTTGTGCTCAAATATAGATTAGTGTTTCTCAACGCGTGGAGTGGCAATCTTTTGCTGAGAGAGACTTTTTTGCTCTTATTCAATTAAGGCGTGAAAAAATAAAAGTGGGGCGTGGGACAAAAAAGGTTAAGAAACTTGAAGTATACAAGGTTGTTGAAAAATCTTCGAAGGCTGTATCACGGTAAAGAAGGTTGAAGAGCACTAGTCTAGGGAAACCACCTGAATCGATAACTGGAGCCCGGCACCGACCCTGAAAAGCCCTGATGCAGAAGCACAACACTCAAACGTAAAGCAGCCCGTAACATACCAAATTTTACCAGTACAGCACCTCACGCTGTGCTAAGGAATAATGGAGAATTTTCTGTAAACAACTACGCTTACCTTTCAACAGTCACCGAATCGTTGGCACCATCTTACGAAGACGGTGTTGATGTCACTGACGGGACGCGTCAATCATTCTCGCACGATATGGGAAGCGCGTTGTGTGAAAGGTACGAAAGGATTTTTGATTGGCTGTTTTGAGTAATTACAAGAAAGTGTTCCGCAGCACGTTTCCAAACTGGTCAACTGAAGATGAACGCCGTGCGGGCCTTCGACGCATAGATATCCGTTAATGCTTGCCAACCTAGAAATGCCCATCTACACGAGAAGTCTACTTCCGTAAATTGTTTGCGTCTTCTTCGAATTCGTCTGTTTGCGCGATCTGCAAATTACAGATCCGCAGCGATCGCGCGTATTCGATTACATCGAAAGGTCATCCGCGTACATGGCGCGCATCTTGTTGATGAACTTGTTTACAGTAGGTCGTCGTGCCTGTGTAGGGTTTAGCCCGGGTCGATCAGCATTTGCCGCTGCTTCATGATACGTTTGCTCCATGCCGGCATCTGATTCAACTTTGTTTTGTTTTTTTACCGTCAACAGCCCTGCAGGTAAACGACTGGACGTCGCGTCGCCCGAAAAGCCACACGATCTGTTGGTTTCTTCCAGGAACAACAGATTGGCGGACAGACTGAGCGAGCAATTATTGGCCAAGCTCGTTGAGGTAAACTTGATGCACGATGAGCAGGCGATTGTCTAATAAGTTTCGCTCGCTTGCGGTAGCTCCACTGCCTCCTATCACTTTCACAAAAGGCGATAATTTTTCCCGTTACGAGAAGTTTCGACATGTTTTTCCGCCGCTCCAAACCACTGCTTTCTTTGGCAGGATTCTCTCACTTCGTCCCTGGCCATTGCTTCATCAACGTCACGTGACCACGATCCCGACATGGAGGTAAACCACAATCTTGACACCGGCGCGCCGGGCACAGCCTGCTTTGCTGTTGTTATCATAAAATGGGGTTTGTGGGGCTCGCATCGGGGATTTAGTGAAAATAACCTCATCGCTGTCCTGCGCCACCGACCCGTGACGCAAACTTTTTTAAACCGATCTGTTTCTTGGAAATTGTTGTTGTGCTTTTCATTAGCTGTAGACCAGGCCGATTGGTGAAGAATGCAAGCAGTTTGACTGGCAAATCTTCGCTAACCCGCGCTTGCTCTTCGGTTTGCTTCGGGCCGGCAAAATTGTTCGTTAGAAAAAATATGGTGAACCCGCATTTTTTCACTCGTCAGCAAGTGAGTTCTTGCAACAACGGCTTCTGCGAACACGGAGTTTCAGTCTGACTAACTTGCTTCCAAGTAAGCCAAGGCTTGCGTTGCAAAAGAATGTGCCCGCCTTGCAAACCCATGTATGTATTTCTAGATCGAACCAACGCAAGTACTCGATTTTTGAAATTCTCACAATGGTTCGTGTCTATCGTTTCTCAAACTTGAGTCGAAAGTGTTCAAAACGTTGAAAAGTTCCTTTTTGTCTTTGGTAGAGTGGTGTTAACGTGCATTTAATTGAGAAATTATGTTGTGCAGTCCTTGCCATTCTACCATCAACCACAACCCCATTATTTACTCATATCTTGCCCGCTTCAAGATCCATACAACTTACAAAAATTATAAGTTTTAAGCAACTGCTACGGTCGTTAGCGTCAACTTGCGTTCGCAGGAAGTTATGTGGGGGAACTGGAAGTCGCGTTGCGCTGAACGTGCGAACGTCAGGTTTTGCGTAAATGCTTCGTATATTTTCAAAGCTCACTGTGCTGGTACAGCGTCAGGATGATTTACAAGTGCACTGATTTTTACGCTTCGTTAACGAAATACGCTCGGGAGCCATTTATTTGCACTGCGATCAATTTTGTTATCCGACATTTCACTGAACCGGGACCTGGCCTACATTGGAGCTTCACTTCCGATCAGGTTGCAGCGTTCACGATATTTCAGTCGTGCTGCCTGGACAACCACACCCACCTATGCCTGGCTGGTTTGGCCTGACTGTAAATAAAGAAAAGCGTATGTTTAGGAACCCAGCGCTGAGGCTTCTGCAGTGAAACCGTCAGTGGACTCGGATGAGATGAGCGATGGCCTGACGCGGGACATGCTCATGGACACGATAGGAAAGGTAAGTGTCATCGTTCCGTGCTCGTTGAAGCCCAAGACAATGTTTTCAACTCCTCCACCTTGAACCCCATTCTGAGACGCTCTATTTCTTCCAGTGTTTGCTTCTGACTGATGATTTACGTCCATGCTTAGCTTGTGGGATTAATCAGACCACTGGAGATTTTTTAAAAAGTGAACCGCATCCGCCAAAAGTTTCTTTTGTAACCGACGCGGTCTCGTAGAGCGCTACATACGTTTTGAAAGTTTTTATGAGGGGTCTCTTAATGTCTCACGCCTTTCCTCGCGCGATGCGTTTTCTTCTATTCAAATCCAGCTTCAGTTAATGTCGATCAACAGAAAAAATCAAAAGAAAGAGTAAAACTTGCGCACCGAGATCGCAGGTGGAACTTCCTCATTAACACTTGGCAACCAACTAATGTTTAATACCAGCTGAGTTTCGGAATTTGTTTAAATTGTTGCTTATTCTCCTTGAAAAGTCAAGTCTTTGGAATAACGATTCAATTTTTTGTAAGGCGTAGCGATCTTGTCAACGAAAAAAAAGCATGCATGTCTAGGTTTGATTGAGCGGTGTGACGACCTTTTTCTGCGCTTTCATCCTGGTAATAAATGGTTCACATTTCTCCACAACCCCACCATTTCGCTGCGAAACGTCGGAAATAACGAAATGCAGGGTCATGCTGCCAGAACGTAAGGATCCCAACAGTAATTGTGGCGACGTTTTTTTGTGGCGTTGTTGTTTTTTCTTGACATGTGTAGATCATATGATTAATGCTGTGGTTGTCAGGTTCTTCAAATTCGGAAGGAAAGGATGAAGAAATTGAGTGAAGAAATGGAGCGTGGAGGAGATGAAAAGGTTGGTATGGCTGTGAGACTCGTCGCTGTGTATTTTATTTATATCTTTGCTTCTGGCGCTTACAAATGTCGACTACTGCTGAAAGACTTCAATGCCATGTAACAGCTTACTACAGCCCTCATCGTGCACAGGAGTTATCAGTGCACGGATTGGTCGCTTCTAGTGCTTTGGTTTTGTGTCAGAACTTGTACTGCCATGAGTTCTGAAATGATTTTGAGAGCTCACTGCTGCCCAAAATACACAATACGATGATAAACCTGTGCAAGTGTGCCGAGACTCCTGTTCTCATTTCTGGTCCGTTACAATGATCGCGGCTTAAAACTAACTTCCGTAATTTTTTTTATATCAGTCTGAACAACGTGACGCGGAAAACGAAGTTGAAAATATTCTGCAAGAAAAGCGACGACTTCTGGCTCAGCACGTCAGAGAGGGACGACGTGCTGGTGAGGAAGGGGAACCTGTGATGGCCAGGCCCGTTTCACCCATTTTCGGTTCCAGCCAAGTAAGTTGCTCCTTTGTTTGTTAAAGCGACGAGCACTAACGACAAATGAACGACAAGTCATAAAAGAGCGTAAAATATAATTTCTTGATTGATTATTTTCTTATTTTTAAATAAGACCGAGGTTCGATTTTACTTCGGAAGTTTGGTTTTAAAAAACTCGTTCCACTTTCGTGTAGGACGACGGTGATGACGCATGGTTTGATGACGAATTGTATCCGTCGTCGTTCGGGGGAAAGAAGACAGACAAGCCTTTTGATTCTGGACCTATCGACCTCTGGAAGGAGGTACTCGCTTTGTGCGGATTTGTTGCGCTAACCGGAAGCGATGACGCCGTTCACGCTTGAATGGTTCGCAGTACCAAGTGTGCTTCGAAATTCTCTTCCAGCAGAGTTCTGTCGTGTGCTGCAAAACCTCTTCCGTTCTTTTGCAGGAGTTGGAGTTCATGAAGAAGCCCCTGGTTGTTTCTGTTCCACACGAGCCTGAAGAGATCGTGGGAATAATCGACAAAGTGGTGAGACGAAGGTTCTTGCGTTTTTGCTAAAAAAACAAGGTGTTTTTGGTGCGGGCGATGACAACGCTTAGTTGAGGCTCATTCAGCATCCCGTGCTATTTTTTCTTGTTGCTCCACGTCGTCTTTCTTTTCAATTTTGTAAGCGGCTTACGTTTGCGATCGACGTGTCGCCATGTTTTAATTTATAGGAAAAGGTATTAAACGGTTGTGTGACGTTCCTTAACATCCCACATACCTTCCTCGTTAGAAAATTTAGGCCAAACTCTAAACGTTCAGCTAAAATTTACTTGATTCTCGTCGAGGAGACATGGCAGGTGTCTCAATTCTCGCTTTTCCGTGATTCTTACTCAAAACAAGACGAGCTGTCTGCGCGTAAAGTCACGAAAAGCATCGTAGTTTGTCATTGCATGTGGTCGGCCCGTAGTGGAGCACCACTTCGTGATCAGCACATTCATCAAGTTTTTGTCTTCTTAACGGGGACTTCCTTCACAGGCCGCAGTGACCTTTGTCTAGTGAAAATGAGCATTGAAATGCTCGTTTTCCTGGCCAGAGATTACACGCCTTGCGTTTCCCGCATCTCTGTTATGGACAAATGCTATTCCACCTCAATAAACCAAGAAGGGAAAGTTTTAACTTCGCATTAGCTTTATAGAAACAATGACATCTGCGCTCGGTTACCATAGAAACCTATTTGTTTTCTGTTGTCTTGCCAACCAGTTGCAAATGCTTTCGTCACTGCATTTTTTACATGATCCCGCTGTGACGTTGCAGATCGAGCGGTTTTATGAGGAGGAAATTGATCGGCGAGATGGAGATGTGGAGGAGAAGATATCCGATAACGAGACACTAGCTGAAGAATCCTATAATATATTTGAAAAATGCTTGACAAATCTGGTTAGGCGGTTATTGCTTTTTATCTTTTAGATTGCAATTTCCAGTCCATAGTTGCTTGTTTCGGTTTATGACATCATTTGGTGCCACTTTCGCACTTCACAACTTTTCCAGGCGATGACATCATAGCTTGCATTGTGTTCTCAACCAGGTTGGAGGGGAGCCTCCCAGAGTGATTATTATTCTGGCGATGAGTTTTCACGCAGTGTTACGTGAGTTTTAACGCAGTGTTACAGGAAACGGGCCCTTGCTGAGCTGATCGACGCGCTATCATTCTCACTTTCACGTTCATCTTCTATCTCAGCAAACCTTGAGTTCCGTGGTCGAACGTCTGCGAGATTCAAATCTTGTGTGCATTCAAGAAATATACGATATGTAGATGATCCAGAATAATTTGTTTCAAGAAGTTCTTGGCGCGTTGTTCAAAACCTGTTCGAATTCCGAGTGCTCAGTCGTCAAAACTGCTTCCGTCAACTTATTAATAGCTCAGTGGTAGAGTGTCCGCCCCTCAACTGGAAGGTTTGGTGGTCGATCCACAACCACTGAGTGAATTGCCGCAGCGCTCCATGCGCAAGAGCGTTCACCTCAACCGCCCCGGCAAGAAGCACAATTCAGGCTTCGACCTTCCGCCAATCGCCAAAATCAAATAAAAACAGAAAGTTTGCTGCCCACCAAGCTTTGTGCTGCAGTGTTAAAACTTCCGGCTACAAGATGATGTTCAACGAAAAGCGTTTACCTGCTATTTGCTGCGTTGCTCTATTTCGCGACACATAATGACGCCGTCCATCTCTAAAACCATAAGTTAAGTTGCGTTCAAGGCTGGGTTGTCTATTGTGTAAGCGAAACAATATCAGTACTCCAGGGCGTATTCGATCAGCCGTCTCACTGAACTAGTTTCTAATGTATCTTGTAGATTTTTCTCGTTCAGCTTTCATGGTTCCCGGACCGTACCGTAACTTTCGATTGTCAGTATGGGACCTTCTTGCTGTGACATTACATGAGTGGACCTTGTCTTAATTAACCTTCAACGAGGTTGCGCGTTGTGCTGAGTGGCTGGTGACGTTTCACTTGTAGCGAACTTCGCGCGACTCGTTCCTTCGCAGTTAGTTGCTTGCAGACGAGTGCTGTTCATCCGCGCTGCGTGCTTTGAATTGATCGCATGCGATTTCGCTTCAGGTCAGAGAGCTGATGCAAACCATTTGCGGCAGCAAAGAGTCGGAATCTTCCAGCGCCCCTCCCTCACCCTGGTCGAGGCCCAAACGGGTCAAGCGGCCCGCGTTCAGCAGGAACATCCCCAAGTCAAAGAAGGTAAACTTCATAAGTTTTCACGAAAAACTCACATCGCCTCGTGCGCATTGTTCTCCGTTACCATAGAAACCGTTGACAAGTTGAACGTGCCGGACATTGGTTTTAGGCGAAATTTCAATTGTTTAATAGGATTTCCGACACACAATGCGAAACGAGATCAGTAAGGCCATCAAAGAATACGTGCTCCAGCTGATCAAACAATCAGAATCGCCCAAGAAGCTCGACGCAAGGACGGTTCTTAAATGGGGATCGATGAAGAAGAAGGATAATGTTGATTTATTGCTGGTAAGTTTTTCAAATCGTTGCTGAACCGCGAGTACCCAGTGTTTCCCAATTAATGCCTGAAACAACGAGACTGGTCGATATTCCATTTTTTCTTGCGTCAAAAGTTCCGTTGACGAAATGCGCCATCGGCTGCTCTGGGTTGTTCACCTTACTCCCGCACCATTCGCAGCAACTGAAATTTCGAGACATCTTCGGATATTTTACGGCCGGCGGAAGATTCAAAGCGCTTGCCCCTTAATACTTTCATTTCACATCGCGCGCCGCTTCTCGTGCGTTCGTAGAAATTGTGGGAGGCGTCCGCCGGAAGCATTGCGCTCCTCGCGTTTCGTGCCAGCGAATGTAGTTGGGGGGTGGTGCCGAGTGGATTGCTCTACTCACTTGCAGCTGGAGTTGCTTGTCACGCCCAAGTTTGCAAAAGATTGTCGTCGCATTTAAGCCTGAAACACCCGAAAACATGTTGTTATTGACCCGAAGGACAATTTGGAAACACCAATAACCCACAATACTGGCGCACTACTGTAACGTTGCTTGTGGGCATTGTTTTCATGAACAGGAAATGCTGAACTTAAAGAACAAAACAAACTTTTTCCGTGAGAAAGAAAAAAAAAACATATTCCGTGGAAAAGAAAAAAAAGTGAAAAAACGAAGTTCTTAAGGTTTCGCAAAAAACATACCACATTTGCCAAAGTAATTCCACCCTCTGGTTTGATGTTCTCTTACGCCAGCTCCCATTCAGGTAAAATTTTGTGTGGTTCACTAGTGAGCCAGTTAGGTGAGAATGAGCGACGGTCGGCTCGGGCGTTTAAGGGTTAATTGCAGATTCCGCTGCTGCATGTGTCGCACGATTGGCGTCGTTCTCACATTATGCGAGAAAGACGAGTGCGAGGTTAAGAAGAACCTTTTTCGCTTCAGTGTTTCGTTAAAATGAGAAAAACTTGGCAATTCATGTTTATTTTTTGCGTGCGTTCAATTTGTTTCTTTCTCTTTTATTAAAGCCAGCTCTTTCCGCTTTCCAGTGGCCGGCAAGAAGCATCATTCAGACCTCGCGGCCAGCAGGCAGTCACCGCGGTGTTCAGTACAGAACCGTTGCCAGAAAGTCGTCAATAGGGGGGCTTCTCGTTTGTGCAGGGGGGGCTTTACGTTCGTGCAGGGGGGTTGACATTCAGATTTGACGAAAATTCCACCAAGTTGTAGTGTCATCTCAATTTGGGGGGCTAAGCCCCCCCAGTTGTAGTGTCATCTCAATTTGGGGGGCTAAGCCCACCAAAGCCCCCCCCGTGGCGACGGGACTGGTTCAGTAATGTCTTTTTTCTTCACTCGCACTTTCAGATCGAGGAGCTGTGCGACGAGGAACCTGAATGGACGGATTACGACGCGGACGAGCTGACAGTGAAGATGCAGCTGACCGACTCCGTGTTCGACCTCCTCCTCAACGACACCGTCCAGTGCTTCGAAGACATAGAGCAACGTCGCGCTGCTGCATTGTAGAAATATCAATAAACCCTGCTACCGTAGCAACCGTAGTCGCGCCCATCTTACGTCAATATTCCGCGCATAATGTCTACTGTGACGTGACCGAAAATAGCGCTAAGTCAGAGTTGTTTTTTTGTTTGTGTCCCCGTCCTTTTTATCTTTATCTTTTTTTTGCACCAAAACATTGCGTTTTTCAACTGACAACAATAACTCTGCCGTCGCAGAGTCGAAACCAAACCCTTGAGCGACGACGTCTCAACTCGTGTGTTTTTCGTCAAGCAAAACTTAGTAGTCTAAAAAATATTTTTTTTAATTTTTTAATAAAGAGCGATAATTCTTGTTTCCTTCGAACCAGACGATTTCTTCCGTTGCTGACGTCATCACCGATCGATGCACAAAACATTGCCTGGAACTCAGGCTTTGCAGAAGCGAACAGGAGTCGTTGGTTCACGACGAATCCCTTTGCAGTTGACAGACTTGTGACAGACATCGTGTTCAAACAGTTTTGTCGATCGCCACATCAGAATCTTGTGCATTGTTCGGGCGTATTTTCACTGTGCTTCGTGTCACAACGTTTCAAACTGAAACACGGAATTGCCTCCTCCAACATTTTCCCGCGTTTGCGATTATGATCGTGATGGACGGTCGCTGAGCTGACGTCACCGTTCCTATGACGACGTTCAACTTCCTGCACACCGGGGTTGCGGAGTCGGAGGTAAAATGTCCGACTCCAGCTCCAACCTTTCCAAAATTTCCGACTCCTTAACATGACGTGGATGAAGTTTGGCTGTCAACAATTGTGTAGCAACTAGCAATCAGTGGAAATAGTGGTGCACAGCAAGAATTCTATGTTTCAATAAAAGTTTCACAATTGCAACAGGCACGGTGTAAAAAATGATTCAACTGAACTTCCGGAGTCGGATGAAAAAATCCGACTCCATCCAAAATCCTCCGACATCTTGCGACCCCGCATTTGCTGCACACAACTGTTTTCCTAAAAAAACACGTGGACAATAAAAGTCTTCATAACAAGTGTTTTCCTAGGACGCTTACTGAAAAACCGAAATCTCCGCCACTGGATGGTTTGCCTTTATTGTTAGTCCGTTCCCGCCAACCTGAGATAACTGTGGAAACGAGCACACCTGGTGGTTGGGTGATATGTTTTTATCAAATGTATTTTTACACATGTTGTTTTACAAATTCTTTTTTCGCTGTGTAAGAAGACAGGATACGGCGACTGTCGTGACTGAACAAGCCACGTCCAACCAAAGTTTGTTGCAGCGAACTGCGGCCCGACCCGCCAGTCACCTTTTTCAAAGCCAAGCTTCCAAATTGATTGCACAGCGACGAGTAAACTAAGCCCCCTTGGCTCGCGTACAAGTGACAATCACCTCCTTCAGTTCCACATCGTCAGCACACACTGCGTAAACTTCACGTTGCACGTGTGTAGGGCCATGCTGGAGGAGGGATGTCGCTTTGGTTGCGGCTTGATGTTATTCCTTGTTTGCCTGAGTGCGGCCAATGGTTTGGGCGCGTTGCGACACTCGTCCCTTCATGTTTGCTGTGGCGACAAAACAAACTGTTTGAATTCTAACGCTTAGTGCCTTCTGCGAACTGCGCACAAGTCTTCACCAAACTTCTGCATCAATCTGTGCCGAGGAGACGCGCCACTCTTTACTGAATAAGATTTTTTTCTTCTTACCCGCGTGCTTTTTCTACACAAAATAAAAATTATAGACTGTTTTTCGCCTCGTCCGCCGCTCCAGCTGGCCTGTATTACCGGGATGAAGCCTTTGTTTGCAGAGTTGTTGTCGGTTTAAAATTCCTACATTTCAGCGACGTTGCCTTGTGCAAACATTTCGAGTATCAGCAAATATGCGGCGGTCATATCGCGGAAAGAATGTGACCTCGAGCAGCTGATTGCTCGGAACATTTTTGACTGGCTGTCACTTACGATTGCGTCCCTGGATAAGGTATTCGGGTCTTTGTGACGATCCTGTGTGTCGTGGAGAAGAAACGATGAAGACAGTACAAGGCTTTGTCGCGCGTTCGTCACAAGAAACAAATCTAAAAATGCAAACATTTCAATCAGGTAGTGGTTATTTTCCAGTGTCGGCACCAGGGGTCATTCGGGGGCATTTTGTGTAAATAGTGAGTACCCCGATGCAAACAGCATTCTACGATAAACGTGGCATTCCTTTGGCAGCTGAGGACGAGAAGGGCTGCTCGGATATTTTTCGGCAAAACTCTTAACCTATGATAATAATTTTTGATAGCTTGGCGTTGTCAGTTATTATGAAACGTCATACTCCAAACTTATCCACAGCAATATCAGTCTTCTAATTCCGGACGTACTAGTTGATGTAACTCGCATCCATTCCAAACACTGATTAACGTTGTCTGATTTTGTCCCATGTTTGAAAAAGTACAGACTCGATTTCGGCTTTCTTTTTGTTGCGATCAGTGCTTATTTATTGACTATATAAGCATTTTACGCAGCAAAACAATTGTTACATAATGTTAATTGTAACATTTCCAGAATTACCATTAAGCATAATTAAATGGACGAGTTTAATGTGTTTATTTTTGTCGATGTAGGCTAAAACGTGCTGTATGTACAAAAATAAAAGCCGAGAGAGGTTCCATTCACTGCAGAATAGCCATAAACTGCGTTGATAGGGCCAACGCGAAATTGTATTTATTTGCTTATAAACATCCTGAGAAAAAATAGAATCTATGAAAAAAAAAACAATTCGAAACTGATAAAATAAATTTTTGTAAAATACCTCAATATTGACCAGGCGGTGGTGGCTTATCGAGATACTTTTTGCGAGCAGGTACAGCATATCAAAACTCCCTTTTTAGACCATGTAGTTTCAGAAAGGTAGACTCAGATAATTTATAATGGTGTTGCGTTGAAGTCCACATTGCTTGCTTTGACTCATGCCCCCCGTGCCTTGAGTGAACTAATCGGAAAGTAGCCTAATATATTTGCTTTAGCATTTGGTCTGCAATTGTCTTCTACATCCGCTATGCCACAGCACTGCTCTTCTGATAGATATGCTGGCGATAAGGAAAGTAGCGATGTGAATGTGATTAGTCGTTACTAGAATTTGAGGTTTTCCGTGATACATCAGTAATGATGTACCAATTGTTAGGTCGAGACTCCGGTTTATGGAAAGGTTGACAAACATGTTGCAAGACTGGTGCAAGCAGCAACACTCAAGAATGATAGATTCTTTGTTTTGAGATGATTTTGAAAACCTTTTACCCCATGCAGATGTAACAACCCTCCATTTTTGAGTTTCAGAATTACTGAGGTGCTTGAGTTGTTGCACCGAGATCTGTTGGATGATAATGCCAGCACACAGTTACGGCTTTTTCGTTGCTCAGTTAATTTTTAAATTTACACGTAATAGCTGTGGATAGACGTCCGCAAGGGGCGCTACAGGTATTTCAAGCCAAACAAAGAGAGCGATGCCTGCGCTGCACTCTGATTCACCAATTCTGCACAAAGCAACTTGGTATTTTTCATAATCCGGCACGCAAAGCACAAATAAAGTTAGAAAACAGTTTGTTGACTACGCTCAATTACAAAGCTGACGGGAAGTTAATGAGTTATCAGTTTTGAACTTGGCAGTTGATAGCACAGATTAGCCGACAGTTTTTGTGACCTCAATCCAATGATCCAGAAGCAGTGGCGTAGGTAGCCCAAAATTTTTGGGGGCGCCAATTATTTTAACTTACGAGTAACATTATTTTGTTTGGGACATCGCCTCTCAAAACACAAAACGACAAGATATGCTAGAAATTTGTGGGAACCATAGACCCCTTGTCCCCCCTGGCTACGCCAATGTCCAGAAGTCCTAAGAAAAGGTTCATTGGCTTAAAAATCATTGGACGATAAACTGTGACACGGTGAATACAGTGGAGAAATATAATTCTAGTAGATAGGAAAAAACTAAATTAATAAAGAATTGTAAGTCCAAACGGTGAGAAGAGGTAATTCCTTTATACCTTATTTCGCCAGCAACCTTACGCGGGCGTTGAGTAAAAAGAAAACCAACTGTGTTGTCGTGACAACCATTTCTACTTATATCAGTGTTGAGAAAACAATGCTTGATCGTCTCTCAGCATAGGCGTAGCCAGGGGGCCCAAGGGATCACGCCCCCCCAAATTTTTAGAATGTCTAATCATTTCGTGCTTTGAGAGGCGGTATCTGAAACAAAGTACTGTTGCTAGCCTAAAATAAAAAATTTTGGCCCCCCAAATTTTTGGTCTGGCTAAGCCACTGTGTCTTAGTCTTCTTGGATCCAAGAGTATCCCCAGAAGCATAGGTGGCGGAGCCGGAGGGGCCGCATGGGCCTAGGCCCCCTCACTTTTGTTACAGGGGGGCCTGGCCCCCACTTTTAAATTTCAAATTTTGCCTAAAGTTGTAAGCTTAAGTAACACAATTAGTATTGGGTCCGGTGTAAAGTAAATCATTTAATGAAAAAAATCTTGCGGGATTTTGTCGATATTGTTTCTAATTTGGCAGAATTTCGTAAATGTTTAGCAGAATACATCGTGCACAGCCTGTCACCCTGCTATGGGTTGCTTACTGCATTGGTGTGGTTGAACAGCGTTGCCAGATGGTGTAATACAACACAATTTTTCGCAAAAATGATGTAATTTTACATGCTTGTATGCATGGGCGTCGGAAGGAATTTTTCTAGGGGGGTCACTATTGGATTTTTCCAAAAGTTTTTCTAGGGGGCTAAAGTGGTGAAACTTGTTTGTTACCACTTGAAACTAAGAAAACAGCCTTTTTTTCTGAAATTTTCAAATCCTGCCCCTCTTCCGACACCCATGCTTGTGCGTAGGAAGCGTTCGTGACACAACATTAAAAAATTGGGGTAATTTCAAGCGTTTAAACACCATTCAAAATAGGGAGATTTTACTGAATCTTATACGCAAAATGAAATATTTGACAGATTAACTTCAATTGTGTTTTTGTTTTTGCATTGGCAACGCTAAATAGCTCTATTTTATTTCTGGATTGGCAATACAATTGGCATCCTTACAGACAAATTCCTAGTTGCTACATATGTTTTGTCTTTGCATTCCAGTACTAATGCAGTTATAGAATGAGTATTCAGTCATGATATTTCTGTGTTCAAGATGTGGAAAAGTTGTATTTTTGAATGTGTTTAAGACAAGCATCAATGCTGTATCATATTTGCCTATTTTTAAGCTGTGTTCTTGGTGTTTTTAACAGCCCAGTGGCTACTCCTGTATACGGGCTCCTCGGGCTTCGCTCGAGTCTTCGATTACGATTTATATCGGAGAACGCGAGCTTGCTTGGTTTCTATGTTTGTGCCACCACCCACACCCACGGTCCCACTTCACTAAGTTGTTAACTCGGGCTCTTTTCCTTGGACCTTGTCACTGTTCATATATTTTCGTTCCATGTCTGGCCTTTGGGGTTCATGTTGCAGGTGACCTGAATAAAACAATATCGTTCGTAGTAAGCGTTGTCACGAGTTCGTTCGCGCTTTACTCGGGCTCATTCATTAGAGTTCGAGCTGTCCTACGCAGTTAAGTATTTTAAAAAAAATAATTCATATCGGACTGAATGTTTTTTGAAGCAATGGGTTTGTACAGAACACTGGATTTGAAGTTCAATCCAATGGACAGTTACCATTTCGAGAATAATTTCGAACGAGCGATAAATTGTCCAACAAGTCGGGCTAACAGAGCCTAGTAAGCGGAGGACTGACTGGCGTTATCATTGCTCTGTAACGTACGTTACTCGACAATGGAGAAATTATCATGAAAATTTCTCATTTATTGTTACATAACACAACGTCACAGGGCAACGATAGTGCCAGCCAGAATGAAAGCAAATGGAAATTTCAGTGACGCAAAAAGTGTTGGACGGTTTTATTCAGTCAGTCAGAATAAAGCGCATGATGAGTCCGAGTGACGCTGTTGACCTGGGTCGCCCTGTATCAGCGTATTTGAATTTCAGGTGGTTCACCGATACGTTTTCATAGTGGTTTAATTTTGTCTAAAATATTGTAATTTAGACCTTCATGTGGTGTATAGGTAATGACGTCATATTTCAATGCGTGTGACGTCACAGTTGCCAATTCAAACCACAAGAATTTGCTATAATTTTTTTGACGTGGGCTTGTGCCCCCCCACTTTGAAAAAGGTTCCGCCAACCATGCCCAGAAGTATCTAAAGTAACCATTGGCAATCTCAACTTGGTTTTTATTTTGAAGCACCAGCGAAACTAAAATTAGTTCATCCCCAATTTTGTTGCCAAAAATTTACCGTCAGAAAAATATTTCAAAAAGCCACATGTTACAAATTCTTTAGTGTAAGTCAACAACTATATATATTTAATCGCCAGCTGTGCAAAAATATGCGTTTCATCATCAGTTGCGTAACAAAACTTTTGCTACATGGTGCTTTTCAAATAACCTTGCAAAAACAGAAGCATGTCAAATCCGGTCCACAGTAATTAGTTACTATCCAGGTATTTTCCTCTTCAAAGTGTGTTGAATTTGAAATTCTGGAAAAATCTTTGTACTTTCATAAAAGGTTTTTCAAGGTTTTATAAAGGTTTTACCCCACCAACCCCGATATCACATAGAAATCCTCAATATTTTGACTTGTTGTGGGCGTGCGTGAACTGATTTTAGGCGTTGTTATAGTTATATCACAATTGAAGTTCGCGTTATATTTAAAACTCGGCAAATTTTGGATATGACTCTTTATCTTGTGGATACGCGTGCCCAAATTTTGCCGTTCTGATGACGCAGATCATATGCCTAGGTGGAGTTTTTTGGGCAAGATGTTTTGAACATCCCAGCAGGCAGAAATAAAACAACTTCATTTAATCGGGCGTACTTTCCTGTCATGCCCTTTTGGGTGAGGTTGAAGAGAGATTGGGTATAATGTCATCGTCACCGTTGCGTCAAGTCGATTTTAAAAAAGTCCGTCCACAGTTTCTACGCATTTCCTGTCAGCACGTTGCCCACCCTATTATTCGATGACATCGCTTGGCACAGGGTACGTTAGGAGTGGGGTATTAAGATGCTTTATTGGCTAATTTGTCTTCCAACAGCGTGACGCGACAGGTAAATGCCTGTTGCTTTAGCAGTCTCTGATATCAAATGGTGAGCTTTCATGTCGTGCTTAAGCTCAGCTTTCGCCATATCAAGACTTCTGCTGAAACATCTATGCTGGTTCAAATTATGTCCCTGTACTGAGGTCAGTGCCGCATTTTACCTCAAATGGCATAAAAACTGTTTCAGGAAGTCTCCATTCGCGGCGAAAGCAAACGCCTTTTACTGCGTCATTTAAACTCTTTTCTGTCAACGGCTCATTTCTCGTAAATTACCGATAGCAGATGCACAGCGATCTGCAGGAGAATAGCCCAGGTAATGTTTAGGTGAAGCACGTGCGAAAAGCTATCTTCAAACAGATGGAGAGCTGGAAATTTCGGGAAAAATTTGGCATTTCAGCAGCTAGTATTACCGCAATTATCGTACCGCGGAAGTCAAAAATGAGCAGAAAAATAAAAAAGCTTATATTGAGGCAACAGACCATAACGTAGAAATGGGGAGTAGAAAATATAATTGTAGGTACCAGCTTGTCCGCGACTGCCTGCGGTGCCTGGTAGTTCCAGACAAGCAAGTCGTCGTGTCTTGTCATGTGCTGGACAGCGTCGCAGTAGCGCGACCATGGCTGTTGACAAAGGTTCAAAAAACGCCTTAGCNACGACATTGAAATCTTCTGCAATTAATGGTTGGCCAATGTTCCTTAATTACAACTACTCAACTCATGTATGTTATGCGTTTTCGTCATTTTTTACTTCTTTATTTATCAAATTTACGTTGTTACAAAATGTAAGAAAGAGACCTTCAAAGGGACCTTTGGATTCATTTCACTCTAGAAGTCGGCAGCTGACAGCAATAAAAAAGATCCCGAATAGTATAGAAATAAAATTCAGAGTGCAAGTGCTGAGCGTACCTTAAAAAGCTTTTATTCTGCTTTCCTGAATCTCCAACATGACGTTATTCAAAGTTTACAAATTAGGAGAAAGCGCCAGCAGCTGGATCAGCTATTGGCTCTGCTTGTGTTGCCAGCAGCTTTCATTGCCCAAGTAATGAGCAGGGTTTCGCTGGTCTTCCTTGTTCAATGCAGCTGTAAATCTATTTTGTCATATTCAGCAATTCGGTGTAAGAAACGCCATAAAAATATTCTTTAGTTATCGTATTTGTTTGGTAGTTTCATTTTCATTATTCATTTTATAACACGTTAGCAAATACCTTACACGATCGCCCTATTGAATTTCATTAATGAGAAAAATCTAGACATCCAGCCGAACGGACTGCCAGTTGTGATTTTAAATCAAGTTTAAGGACAAAACTGTACTTGGCTGAGAACGTGGGATTAAACTGAAGTAAAAATATACCTATTTACGCTGCATAAGTCGAGAGGTTCATGCAGTTTGAAAGATATCGTTTTTAAAAAAGCATGGTCTTTCAAAGAACTTTTGGCTCATTTCATAAATTTTTCAAATTTTAAAGCCATTCTAACGCTCTGTTACATGAGCATTTTATAGAGGTAACACACCCAACGTTTAAGGGGAGGTAACAAAATATTACCCAACAGCCAACGGATTTGCACCAGAACTGAAGTTCTTTGGCTAAAACTTAATATATTTCTACAAAGCACATTGTTTGAGCATAATTTTTCATTTACTCAGTTGTTATGCAGGTAACCTACAGATTCCACTCTTTGGCCAACGAAATTATGAAAAAACTCGATGGCATTATTTGTTTGTGTCATTCGTTGATACATCAAAAACTCTATGAAACGTTTACCCAACAAACCTCATTTTTACCCAAGAAAAAGATAATTTCCAACGCTCTGGGATGGCGGCTAACCTCCCTGTTCTGATTGTTACGGCTATGAGCACTACGCAGAGGTGAACATCAGGACAATTGCCCTTATTAGCGCGAAGTTATTCGTAAAAAACATGACGTATTCAAACAGGTATGGTTTACTTTTCACACCACAATGTGACATCAGTTACAGAACGTCGCAGCAGCTGTGGAAAATTCCAGAAAAGAACAAGGAAATGACGAAGCCAGTAGTTTAAGGCGCTAAAATCTCTGCAGTCATAACCCACTAATAGCAAGTGATTTAAATTTTAATGAAGGGTAGTTAACCTAGAAACGAGCAACGGATATGAGAAGATCAGATTTCAACTGCTTGCCGCGTAAGGAGTGAACGCTGTTATAAAGACGACCACGTATGACATTGCAGGGACTACAGCTGTTATTGCTTGCATTCCATTCACCTTAGCTCGAACACCGCTTTGAAATAGTTTATTTACACGATAGGGTTGAAGGCATGCAGCGTCCTTGGACTAAGGAAGGTTTACATTTGTCTGCGGCTCAATGTTGTTTGTGAACTGCAATTGAAGATATTTTGTTGAATCCACCTTAGACTTTTATGACCCATGCAAACAATTGTTGTCGGTGAAACAGAAAGTAGGTTTTGTAAATGTCGCGTTTACAAACCCATTCCTAGCGCAAACAAACACAAGCCGAGTTCCACGGATCTTGGTTTAAAGTAGTATTTGTGAAAGTAAAAACTGTTGTGATTCCTTATGGGAATTGTAAATAGCAAGTAATGTGTCGAACCAAATTGAATTGAATAATAATCTCCAACTGAACTGCCTTTTTTCAAACCAATCTTTAGATAAATGGCTTCTTCAGAAAATCCACCTTTCAACACTGATGAGTTCTTCAGTTATTTCGGCATTGTGTTTTCATTTATTCTAGCTTTCACTGACAATTGGTTACTTTTTTGCATAATGACTTTTTGCATTGCTTCTGCTTATTATTTGAGCCACATGAAACAATAAATTTCTCTCTTTCTAACAAGATTATAAGTTACAGGTTATTGGCACGCTTCTTCGGTGCTGACCTGCTTCTGCTGCTAACAAACATAAAAAAGCAGAGGCACATTGGTGCGATTAAAGAAGTGGACAAACTGAAACAGATCGAGCGAAAATTCGGTTGCGTCACAAAATACGTTTTGGCGAAGAACAACGCAGTCACCTGACAATGAACCGTAAATGTCTGCTGCAGAGCAACCTCTTCGAAATTCACTCTATGCAAGCCTATGAGAACTCAGTTTGGATTTGAAGCTGCCTTTACTGTCAACACCCGCAGATGTGTAACAAAGTGAAGGAATCACTGAAATACACAAGACACTTTTGTACTTGAAAAACGGTCTGTATCAAGTCACTTATGCAATAGCATCTGTATTTCCATGGAAACTTTGATTTCTACTCGCAACACACTCGTATAATTTTTAACTTAAAACTATTGCGACCATGCCTTGCACTTGCTGTCATGGCCCAACAAAAGAACCGCGACTTTCCACTTTCTTAAGAGAAAATTCGTAAGAGAACCGATGAAACTATCTCTTTACCTGATCTACAACCAACGTGTCCATTGGAAAGAAACACTGCTTAAGAAAGGGAAGCATCTCTATTTTTTTCAGTAAAAACACCAAACCACAGCCCCACAAAACGACTAAAATTTTTGCAATAATTGGCCAAATTTTTCCTTTCAAAGTTTGTGTGAGTGTTTGTTGAAAGTAAGTCGCTAAAACGTGATATGCTTCAGACCCGCAGCTCCTTTCAATCACATTTTTTTCGGAGATAAATTCGTGCTGGTCTCTAAATTTCCTCTTAGCTTTCACTTAAATGCGCAAATCAACCAGCTGTCTGTTGCAACCCACTACAAGCAAATAACGTGAACTTAATTATACACTCCAATGGTCAAGCCAACTGGTTGATTTAATCCCTGAACTAATTCAACAAGAGCACTGCTTTGCACTGTACTTAATAGTCTTTTTTTCCCATTTCAAAAATCTGTATTACGTGCCTCACTTACAGAAAGTTTTATTACGGGCCTCGCTTATGCTTACTCAAAGGGCCTCGCTTACACTTTATCTTAAACAGCAAGGCCTTGCTGAAGAACGTTTCAGTAATTTGTCTATTATTATATCACTCAAACGCACTCAACGTACTTTTAAGTAACGCCTAACCTTATTTTCTTATGCCAACATAAACGTGTGCAACTGAGGAAATAGAGAATCAAACACACTCGGTCAAAAAAAGGTTTAAGGAAATATATCCATGGTGAAGACGAAATAGTTTCATATAACATGCGACTGCAAATGCATACAGCGGTTCGTGCTGCAACAGACTGCAAGACCTTTGGATTCAACCTTAAACTTCATCGGCTCAATTCAGGTCATTGCGCCCGATCGTAGCAAAGTCAATATAGTGTCCTGTTCAATTTTTTTATTCAACATTGCCGTGTACACATTATATGAAGTATCAAATCTCAACAGTTTCCGTTAGCATCCAGTGCATAAATGGCAGTGACAAACGTCGGTCACGAAACTGCGTGAATTTACAAGTTTTGAATCTTTGCGCACTGCGGTAACTCCAACGCGAATGCTTGCAAAGAGATTAAAAATGTTGCAGACAAGAAAACTGATGACGCAACTTGTTTTTGTGAGATTCTGTCTACCGTGTTGTGAAAGGTTAGTTTTCATTGATCGCCGTTTGGAAGACTTACAAAATCATTGCCTATCTTTTCTTATTGATTCAGCGTGGCGCGTGCTAACCGTAAGTTTCTTGCTTGCTCCATCGATGTAATCCTGATGAGAAGCCACCCCCGTACCCTTGCTACAGTCCACTGCGTTTCTGTGATCGAACGTGACACACATGACCTTAAGAGTGTGTTGGTTTACTCATTGTTTTTGCCGATGATTCTTTTCATTGCCATTGCTTGACTGTTGCTCGTGAAAGGAAAGACAAACGATGAATCGGTCAAAGCTTTCCTTTGAGCACAAATGTCAGGCACGAGATTCCAGCAGCTGCTGGACGATTTGGGGCAACCAGTGATTTAACAAGCAACAGAATTTTCGGCAGTGTTGTTTCCCGAAGAATCAAGTTTGCGCAACTTGTCGACCAACGCGCAAAAAGTGGCGCGATTTTTAGAACATCTACCAAAAAGTATATAGGTTATTGTTATTCTACAGAAACAGGTAAAAGCAGGGTATTCCCAACAGAGGATACAAACTTATTTTAGCAACTGTTATGCTGACTATCAGGGCTGGCACAGGGGCAAGGTTGCTTGCTTTCTAAGCATACGCATTTCTCATTTTATGGAGCAAAGTATCTTTACATTTTCACTGCAAACTGCGAACAGCGTTTCATTGTTTTACGCCTAACTCTTGTTAAGCACCTTGCAAACAAGGCAACATGCTTGATTAGATGAAAAGTAAAAAAGTTCACAGTTAAGCAACTCCTGCAGTGTAGAAGTTCATACCCCTTTGAATTCTGGATTGTTAAAATTTTGGCAGAGATTCTTCTGGCTCAATGTCGCTTATGGGCAGGGGCGCCGTGCCAGCAAAAAATTCGGGGAAGCAAAAAAAGGTCAATAGCATTTTTGCTCACCAAAAGTACAAACATCCGCCGCATCGATTCTCTATTCCGCAAACCTAGATTTGTGGACACCAAAAAATATTAAAGCATCTTCATCATTTCCACAAGCATACTTATCATATCCACTTGTAATGGTAGTGTTGTGCATATGGGAACAGGTGCAGTTATTTCAAAGCAGCGAGCTTACACCCGAATCGTCCACTGTGTTTTCAATTAAGGTCGCCTTCTGCGCGTATGGGCTGAGCGCAACTTTCAAATTCGTGAAGTCATTTAAATAGTAACTTTCATTTAAACAGTGTGAAAAAGTTTAAATCGGATCGAGTTGAGCTCTCTACTAAAATTGAAATCCATGTCTGTCTGATCACAATATCAATATCGAAATGATCGTTGAGCGTAACTATACATCATGAACAATGACAAGGGCCAGAAGAGGCAATTCAGGGCAATCCGAAATGTAATCAAAGCATTACACTCCTTGAAATGATACCCCTTTATAAGAAAATACTTTCCCCTTTCCTTTCTATCCTTTATCACACAACCTAGTATACACGGTTTGGGTCTATATGGCCCCTTAGCCGACTGCACCCAAATGCCCATTCTACTGTATATGAGCCGCTGAATAGAAGAGATACAAATAATGACACTTTCACCAAAATAACGACACACAATTATTTACGGAGTGAGACAGATAACCACTGAACAAAGGTTCTTGATGGAATGAGGTAAAAAATACAATTCAGAGCGATGGACACGAGACTTTACCCCTTGTCCAGTTTTTGTCTTTCGATTCTACATTAGTAGAAACCTCAAAGATTGTGAGCCATGGAAAAAATGACAGACATGCGAAAAGGCCTTTAATGGTGCGCTTGTCACTCAGCGCCACGTGAGTTACGCGTGGGTCACTGAAATATTTAATGGGTTACTTCAGGCCAGATTTCCTACTCAAAGACGGAACTTTCCGGTGACAGACAGGTGTGGCAAAAACAGCTCTAGTGTTTAAGCAACCGTTTGCCTGAAATCTTGTGTCTAGTGCATCACTTCCAAGTCTAACAACCTTTACATTCTGCACTGCGAAGTTTCAGTGACGCGTTTAAAAGCCTCTCCTGGCATTGCCGGGATGTGAACGGCACGGCTGCTTTAGTTTGCAAAGGAGCGCATCCTCTTGACACGCGAATGACGGACGGAAAAAAGGTTTTGTTGTGGTTGTAGTTGAACTGCAGATAGGAAGGGCGTCTGCGTTCATCACGAAACACCACAGGTCTCTTTCTGCGATTCGGTAATCACCTTCCTGAAGGCAGCAAGTGTTTTGGGTAAATAATGTGGTAAGTTACAGTCCCTCAGTAATTAGAAAACGTACAACTTGTGCTTAGAGGTTGCAAAAAGATCTATCCTTGCTGCAAAGGTTGGATCGGTTTAATGGACCCTAGATGTTTATCGACCAATGTTTTTTACCTACTCATCGCTTTTAGATGTAGTGCTGGTGTCTGTGAAGCGTTTGTTTAGCATTTGCACTGCCAATTAACTCAGCATGTTTTGTAACTGAAATATCTGGTGTGTACTCATATTTCAGCGTTCCCGTTGAGCTATCGAGTTTTCCTAATGTTGGAAAGAAGCATTTTGCAAAATCACTGGCGTATTGGTCATGTCCGAAATATTCCACTTTCTCTTTCGATATCCACAGTAAAATAATCCGAGTTGTAAAAGACTTGCACGTATCAGGAAACATCTGCATTCCTTCAGAACCTCTCATTTTATCCAGTTGTGTCATTAAACTGTAGGTGGGATAGAGATGACGTGCTTCACGCATTCTCCTTTTCGCATGCGCGTTCGGCTCTCACCACTGTGCATGCAATTACTCGTTGCAAGGTTTCGCGTTCCTCCATAGTTTGGTCGAATCTGCTGTCAGAATGCCCTGTCAGGGGGTAGCTAACCACATAGTGGAACTGTGTTCGGACAAATTTTCATTATACTCAGTTTGTGTGCACAAGCTCCTGTGCTTACAAACACATCCTTCAACGACGTGCCATTGGTGCGCCAGAAGCTTTGTATATTTGCACACATCGCAGCGACAATGGGCTCGTGACCTCAGGCCGAGGCCGAACCGTGAAGACAAAGCAGAACAATGGCACGAGGTGCTACGCGTGCCTAATCTAAGCGATCAGCAGCGCCGATCAAGACCGCACAAACGCGGATCTGCACCTGCTGACAGACAGCCATTAGCGTGTTTGCCTCATTCGTCGGATAATCGAAAGCAGGTGAAGCCGTCCTGGCGCGAATGTTTGCTCGGAAGATGTTCATCGAAAAGGATGGGTTATTCCGCGAATCGTCTATTTCAACAAAGTGCGATTGGAAATATGTTATGGCAGCATGGCTGCCCTGTCTTCGCGCTCCAGTTACGCTTGGAATAAGACCTGCTTTCGTTCATCAACACAAACTCCAATTTGCAGCTGTAGGGCAGACTTCGCCAAAATTGAAAGAAATAGCGCGAGATTGTTACAATATTACATTCAACAATAATGCAGTAATATGAATTGCCTTTAAGGGAATATATCCTGTGTTGACTATTGCCATTTCAAAGGCAAAATCTTTAAATTCGACGACACAGTTTATACCAGTACTTAGTAGAATGGTACAGATTTAATGCAGCATACTACTGTTGGTTCAGCTGTTACCAGCGCCTGTACGTGAAAACGTGATCTTGTTTGATCCGTTATTTTGTGCTGGTTGTTGACAAACGAGAAATCGCAGCTTATGCACAACACAAGAAAATTACGCAGAAAAGCGCCAGGAATTGAAACTCTCAAAAAAGCAAGTGCATCGTCGCCTAATATCGAATGTAAATCAAAAAAGCAGAAATGTTCTTAGAGTTCAGAATCCCTGATCACATCTACTTCGAAACCTCCAGGGTTTCTTTCCGACTTGACAACCTGGCTCAGCAGGTCATACCACTTCGCCGTCAGGCGTCGGTGTTCATTTTTCTCAAACTGTGAGCATTTTGAGCAGTGAAGAACACAAACATTTCAAAAATGCAGCAGCTTAGTACGAAGTCGTATTTGTCGCCGGTTGCCGGTCGGCGCGCGTATGGTGTCGTTGAACAATGAAGTGGGAGGACCGTAGATAAGTCTCGGTGGACACCTGGCACTGCACCTACATTTGCGGATGAACATCATTTTCTTCGCGAACCTTCTTCCGTTCGAACGTCTGAACCAGACTTTCTTCGTTTTTGTTTTGTGTGCTGTGCAGCATCTAGAGAATCACAAAACGACATTATCATGGAAATACGTTCTTGCTACAGGCTTGCAAAAAATTGTTTTACATATGAAACACGATTGTTGCCAAACACAACGCTTCTTGTAGAGGTAAAAACGCCAATCCGGCCGCGCAAACGTCGATGTACCGTGACGGGGCCGAAAGCAAAGTTTTAAAATCGTAAGAGCGATTGAGCGGGATTAGGTCAATAACCGTTGTACTGAATCCCAAAGTTGGAACGTTACAGGAATGTTTGGTCTATGTGCATGAAGCAGAAATGTTTACCTTTCATGCATTTCATCACTGTTACGACTTTCGAAAAGCTACCGAATGACGTAATGTTGTTTGGTAGACACCACGTGAGTATGACGTCACTTAAAAATACGATTAAAAAAAAGTAGAACCCTTTCTCCTTGGTGGCTGCGAGCGGATTTGAACTAGCTGCACTGCATTAATGCCTATAGATTTACATTTAACCTGTGGAAGAACTTAGTTTTAGTATCTTCGATATCCACAGATTTGCAATAAAATTGTATATGAGTCATTGTGATATTGTTGAAAAAAGTACACGTTGATGCTGTTTCTTTTTTTGCCAAGTGGAAATCAGAAGCTTTAGATACGTCGCGAGTGTTTCTTTTCTGGCATCAAACAGTTGCTAAGGCGTCGCGAAAGTGGAGCTTACTTGCTGGCAATCTTTAGTTTTTAAATTATTTTTGAAAGCTTTGGTGGAGTTGTAACATATACAGGAGATTTTTAATGCTCCTAGCTATACTTTTCTCCGGCAGTTTGCATGTGACTGCTTTCAACAATAAAGAAATATACTGCTAAAAATAGCAGTGAAACAATGCGAGAGAACGATTGATGTTGTTTTAGACATTGTTTGAAGACAAATTCTGAACCTGTAAACCCAAGTCTTTATTAACCTTAAAAACGAAAGGTTTGTGTAGTATCTTTCCAAAATTATGCTTTGAAGTCAAAACCCTTTGCAAGCTCACGTAAAAAAGTTTTATGAGTAGTTTGTTTGCGATTGCCAGTAATAATAACGTTTCACGTCATGGAATTACAAAATAAAAAATCTAATAGCAAGTGTAACTTAATTTTAGGTAAAATTTTAATTCCTCAACTAAAAATGCAATATGCTATATCATAAGGATCTCAAATAAGAGAATCAAAAAATTACAATGTCAAGATTCATCCATGAAATCTTTTTGCTGCAGACAAATCAAGGCTTTGTTCGCATTTATAGCAATAGCATGTTAGCAACGACAGCTTTTTATTAGTTTTCTAATGAATAAACACGATTCACTAGCAGAACTGCTCACTGAAAATATTCTCATTACTTTTATCTATTGTTTAAAACCTTTAAAAAATAATTACTTGTTCCTATCTCTGCATCCCCCACAGAATTTCATCTTGTATGCTTTCACGCTTTTTGAACCGATATACTCCAGGTGCCTTCGAGTCTTTTCTCGTATAGTCGCCATGCACCGTCTTTTTCTGTTCTGTATTATAAAAAGCACCTACTCGTTTCGATTGCTGACATTTACCAGTACACATAAGCTGCAGTCACATCCATCGCAGGCGAGGACCTGAATTATGCAGTTTTGCCTTTTACCGTTACGGTAAAAAATTAAAGTAAAAAAACCTTGTTAAAAATATTGTTGAAATTGCGCATTTTTAGCTTTTGTTGTTACGGAAACATTACTGTAATGAAGGGTTTTAATTTTCCATTTGTGGAAATAGTCTTTGAAGATGAAGTCCATTGAAACAAAACAGCACTATTTACAAGTTGCTAGCTTTGGATTTAGCAAACAACAGAGGTGAGCTTGATCAAAGAAACGGTGCAAAAAAGAGAAAGTTTGACTCCATACCTTCCAAGGAACTGATAAGCCATTTCCCTGACAGGGACGTATCATGCAAAGTCTCGTTTCTTGCTTTAGACGACATTTCTTTGACTTGACACGTGTCGACGTCCCTATTCCGCATATCTTGGAGCACTCGTTCCAAGACGAGATCCGAACGGGACATGAACTTCCGCCTTTGCGTCCTTTGGACGTTGCAGGACTTTGCGTGACTTCCCGCGGCCCATAAGTAAGGGCCAGGGCAATCGTCCAGGCTATCGTAATCAATGCTGGAGACAAGCGGACCATGATTGTACGGCAAAAGAGATTCCCAACTTATTTTTGTATTTATCAAGCCACAGACAGCAGAGGCGTATCACTCAATCAACCAGTTTTATGACAGCGACAGTCTGCAAACAAAAAGCAAGAGGTATTTATGATGAAAAACCTTGCAAATTTAAAATACTCGTTACCAATTTCATGTCATCTTACAAGGAAAATGTTGTAAAACGGTTCTTGTTATACGTGAGGATTTTCAGATATTTTGCTTGCAGCAACGAGTCCTGAGACATTTAAATAAAAAGCAGAACAGCTGACGGTCAAACTGTCACAATGAAGGTTTCGAGTGCACGCAGCAGAGAAAATGCTGATTACTGTTTTGCAAGCCTTTCTTTCAGCCGCGGAAACTTTGAAAATGCTTTACAATACAAAAGTCAAGCGATTTATTGAACTGTCGACGCGCACAAATTTTCAAAGTTTGCATCGCAGCGCTCTTTCTGCCGCTCCTAAGCTAACTGTAAACTCCAGCAACGAAAAGCTTTTGCGCAGCGAAGAAAGAAGGCTGATACTTTGCGTCACGTGAGGTTAAAAGCATATCCGAAATAGTCTCCAAATGGAAAACTGTTTTGTTCAAACGTGTGCGCACGCCAAGATTTGAGCGCACGACCGATGAGCGCCAAGTGCCAAGTGTTAAGTTCGTCGAGGCTGTTGGCTGAATTGACGGGTGGTACCTGTTCTCAATGTCGCCGACAAGTTTCTTGGCGCCGATACAGGCGCATTTGACGCACACTAATGGGCAAGCAGAAAGATAAGTAACTCCTCACTGCGGTAAAAAGCTTCGGCACCCGGAAAAGTACCTCTGGTATCCGCACATTGCAAAATAAAGTCCGCTGGATGTCTACTTTTACCTGGTCTAACTGTTGTTCACAACTCTTAAGAATGGACATGGTCTGGGTTAAAAGTCTCCGATCTTTTTTCAACTCTTGCGGCAGGCAACGTGCAGAGCTGAGTGAACGGAGTTTGTTCACGTTTGAACCTATTTAACGTGAACGACTTTTTTCTGTTTCTTACGCTCTCACGTCGGTCAGGAAGACTTTTCCAAGGGACCAATCTGGGTGAGGACTTCTTGATACGACCGAAGCATTCCTGGGGGTGATATCTGCTGACGCCATTCAAACACACCCTGACTTCTTGAGATGCGCTTATCACTTTACTGGGCAAGACGCATTCTGTCGTTTGCTTCTCTTAAAGGCCACGCTCGCCTCTTCATGCGGCTTGTAACGAGCGAAGCGATTTGGGGATATATTGCAATTCTGATGCGCTGCGAACGCTCCGCAACTCGTTCGCCGTTGCAGCCGTAAACAGGAAATACTAGAACTGCCGAACCTGAAGGGGCGAGCGGCTTTTCACGATTCCTTACATAAGTGGCAAACGGTTTTTGTCCGCATTTGACTTATACTTGTGTTCTCGAAGTTAATTGAATATCCCGCACCTGGATCTTGATAATGGCGTCGTGACGGCTGTCGTATTGGTGACCTTTATCTTGCTTTTGCTGTCATTTCGCGAGCGTTTTCGATGAAGCGCGGTCGCGTGGTCTCGCTCGCGACAGCAGCTATGTGAGGCATGCAGTCAAATGCACTGTCGAGTCCGAAGCGACGAGAGCGCAATTTCAGGCAAGCACGTCATAGACCTCGAACATGCCATCTTGGATGAAATCGTCTTCGTTACGTCGTCATCCCCAAGCGGCTCAAGCAATTTGTTTTACGGCAAAGGACTCATCCATTCGCTGTCCATTTATCAGTTTGATAACGTGGTCACATTTTCAGTAGGGCGATAAGTACTCGTATATAGCGAGTTTACGAATGAATTTAAAATATGCTATGAAGAAGAGACTCACTCATATCGCCCAGGGAAAAAATGAGGTTAGATAAAACTTTTAGATAATACTTAATAACTGAAGCGCTTTCTTTCATATTATTAGACTTTGCCAACTGCTAAAGTTTTTATGTCAGTGTAATTTTTCTTACAAAGCAAACAAACGAGAAATTCTCTGGCTCATGCTTTAGGGTGAAATGCTACAGTCATTCTGTTTTACCCATGTTGCCGTTCACTGCGGACAAAAGCTTTAGGGTGATTTTCTCTATTCATTGCTTGTTTTCTTTTATTCGTTGTTTTCTGTGATCATCACTTTCATTTCTCTGTTTTTTCAGGCGTTCTTACATTTTTCGGATGCCTTTGATCTCCATTATTTTAGTTGTTTGTCATCTGTTATGCTGACATGTCATTATGTGCCTACTCTAGTGCCATTTCAATCTTATAATGCTCACAATGACGTTACCAACGTTCGTTGTCTTGCATTACCATACCTTTTTGTCCCCGAGAGTATTGTTAAACATTCGTTTTCCCATACATTTTACTTTCTTCTTTGATTCTCCAAAGTTCAGGTGGTGGTTTGAATTTCTCAGACGTAAGTCATATGGAAATGTTTAAAGAACTTTCTCCTCAAGTTGAAGGAAAGAATACGTTTCATTGTATTTTTATTTCTGCAATGCAGCATTTATCCTGTTGCAATTGGTTGTTTTATTTTCTACATCATGATGTTTTCTTGAAGGCTAATTTTATATTTGAAGTATTTGTATTTTTCTAATAACTTCATTTTATATGTAATTCTCTTATTCCTGCGATCGAATGTAATTAACCATATTTTTAAGCTGTTCACGCGTTTTCTTTCAGCTGTTTTTCTTTTTTTTTTCAAAACAACCTCTAGCGTCGTTTTACAATTCGTTGCTTTTTTATTTAACCATGCTTTCTTTTTCTGGCTGGTTACCACACACGTGTGAAATTGCACCCGGCGAGTTCAGACATAGCAAAAGCAAACTTGCCCAACTTTCAAGTTGAAAACGGATGGTGCTTATCCGGTCCAAGCGCAAGGCTCGTCAGGGAAAAGGCTTTTTTCCCCAGAGATCACAGATCGGCTTTGAACGAAAGCAAAACCTCTAAGAGGGGATGATTTCTCGTCGGTTCGCACTCTGCGCGTTGCCCGCACTTGAACAACAGACAGGTGCTGGAACTGTCACCTGAACACGTCTTTCCGCGGCGTTTAGCGTTATCTCCAGATGCAGTGCAGGAACAGCGGTTTCCACTCGACCGCGCGGAAGAAGCTCGGGTTTAAACTCTGCAAGATCTTCTCGGGCCCGACTTACTCTGAGTGATGGTCTTTAATATTACTCGAGCCGACGTCTCTGTGAGCTATTTGAGGAAACCACTGCCATCTATTTCTGGAATGTTTGTGTTGGAGGAGCGTGAAGCAAGCGGCTCTATTGTCTCTTAACAGTTTATTTGCGAACTTAGCGCTAAATGCAGGTGGAGCATTGTACTACAAGCTTGTACCAACACATGATAAGCCGACAATGAGTATNCAGCACTTGACTAATCGCAATGAACTTATCGTGATGTTTGCTGGAGTTGCGCAGCGCGCCTGCGCTATCGCTAGAACAGACTGTGCCAATGCCCATTAAAATATTCCATTGCTCAAACCCTGAATACTTTGCTGAAAAGTTAACAATCTTGCCTTTGTGACATGCTTTTGATTTTGCGAAGTTCACCTGTTAATCGATTTCTAATTTCTGACTTCACGCATTCCTAGCGTTCTTTCGGGCAGTTCACATAGGGTTGTCGGGAAATGTGATGATCATTTCGATGAAGACGTTATGGAATTTTATGTCACAAGCGACCTTATCCTGCCGTCAGTTGAGCTTCGCTGCTAGTGAATGCATTAGCGGACACGTTGTGACGAGCGAAATTACCGACATGATGCCGAAAGCCCGAAAGGGGACACTTCTCAATTTTTAAAGCGGGCTGCGGTGGCAGCCATCCATCTCATGGTGTATTAACTTTTGAACTATGGCGTGTTCACAAAATCTTTGTGTAAAAACAGAGCCGGATGAGATATATACAGTGTTTATAGCAAAAACTCAAAATAAGGTCTGAACTCTCGTGCTTATTTTGGGAATAAAAGAAGGCAGTCCAAACAGCAACTCAGGGTGTCTGGTGGAAAAGAAATGCAGACTAGTAAGGAATTGTAACCGACATTTTACACACTTCACCTTCTACTTCCTCTCGTCTACAATCGGACCTGAAAGGACAGTGCTGTAAACCGAAACTTCGCCAAGGTCATATATGAAAATAATTTTCCCTTTCAAATATCAAAAACAATTTTTTAAAAATCAGTTACGATATCCTGCAGTACTGTTTCAGTACTTTACCCAGAAAATGATCAAAAAAGGAAAAAACACAGAAAAACCTCAAATCCTGTCACCTGCCATACAATTGCTGTGGGGGTTGGAAAAATTCCGTCAAGCGTTTCAAAAAATTACGATTTTTGAAATTTGATACTTCTCTGGATAAGCTTGATACAGTACGCCAAGCTTTGACTGAAGCACAGTGATTGAAGTGATTAACTGTACATTCCCTGTAAAAAATTATGACACAAAAAAGCTTTTATGACGCAGCAGTTGCCGATTAATTATGAAAGGGTCCCGTGGTGCAGCTGGAGTGCCTAAGAAATGCTTAACGAACTTAAATGTCAAGCGTGCCTGTGAATCAGTCTCCAGTAACGCTTTCGCCCAAGAAGAATGCTGTCAACGCACTAAACATCAAATGCATTGTGCGAAATTTCCATTTGAGCCCATCAGGACATACCAGCCGATAAGCTGTGATCATTTCAGACCTTACGCGTGCACAGCATGGAGTCGGGGGTTTGCGCGTGCGGGCGCACGTCGTTTGTTTATCGAAATCTTGGAAAAAAGGCGTGCCGTCCCAGTATCCTCATCACGGCAAACATTTTATGCGGACCAAGTAAGCTGCATATTTTGAAGAAGCGCTACTCCATCACAGTTTTATCGCGTAATTTCCTTGGAATTCGCCACTTCGCGCATAGCAGCAGAAGCTACCAATTCCGTGTGTTTTCTGCAAGCAGTACAACAGTCTCTTATTCTCTTAAGAGAGATCTTGGTTGTTTGGGGTTTTGAGTGCTAAGCAATATTGATGCCATCTCGCCATTTACATAAAGATTTCGAAATTTTGTAAAAGCTTCTTTGCTTGGCGAAAACTGAAGACTTCGTGGAAACTTTCTGGAGTCTGGAATTATTTTTCAGGACACGACAAAACTATTCCAAGTTGCTCTGTTGTCACATCACGATGGACATGCGTTTTATCTGAAGTAGATTTTCTTGCCACGGTTATGACCAAGCAAATGCGTGTCATATATTCAGAGCTACGGATTCGCAAAATACAACAGACAATATTCTTGTAAACGGAAGTTGTGGTTGACACGCGTCGTACGACTGACATTGCTTGGTGCAGAAGTAGGTTTTCGATGTACGGAAATTTCCAACACGAGAAAGTTTGTGGAACCCACTGGCATTTTTATTTTCGCAGGTGTTTGGGTGGAAAAAACAAATAATTAATAGCTTAAAAGCGAAAAGCAGCATCAGCATTTTTTGGCAGAAAGCTCCTATCTTGGCATTTTCAGAGGTGCACAGTAAAACAAGCAGTCTCTTGGACAAACATCTGAAACAGCGACTTGTGGAATCTATGCTGGTGAAAAATCACTAGAAGATAACTACTTCAGCGTCGATTGGTATTGAATCGCATTCGACTGGTTTCAACGTGTTGATAGTAGGTTGGACAGGACGATCATGAAGCACGCGCAAAATCTTCGTTTGCTTTTTGTAAGACAGTTCTGGCCTTCCGTATAATTTTTCACCTACCCAATAATCAAAAACGATTTCTGAAAACCAAGTAATTAGATTACGATTGATGTTATAACATTAATCTACATTTAAAGATTGGTCCGTCGCAAGATTAGGAGAAAAGTAAAATCTTAAATTTTTGCATAGAAGTATGCAAGATAAGGTATATATCGTGTGTTTATTTTGTATTCGATCGGCTAAAGGAGTCCACAAGACCCAACAAGTAGCAAAAAGAGTTTCATAATCCGACGTATCATACTGGTTCCTAAGTACAGCTGAGGTTCGTTTAATATATCGCATTTGGCCATCCTTTCAAACGCACTTTTATGGGAGTTCGATTATGTACAAGGACTGGATAAATCCGGCAATAGTTGGTTTATACTAAGTGGTGCTTTCTAATAAGAGTTCGTGTACAAAATCATAATAGTTTGCCAGTTGTACAACTGTTATCGAAGAAATATATCAAAGAAAATGAGTCGGAGTGGTCCTTTCTGCTTTATCCTCAATCCTTTGCAGCGCGATTTTAGACCATTGTATACAATTACATACAATTTTGTTTCACTTGCAAATGTGTTTTTAACTTTACCCCTTTAGCCATCCAACAATTCACCGCAATGTTGGAAAGAGTAAACAGTTAGCAATGATCGAACCTTGAGATTGCGAAGTTTTGCTTGAAACAAACTTGAAGACAGTAGAAAGTGGAACTTAACATCTGTTTTTCACAAACACGAAGCTGTGACTTTTATGCATTTAAAGCAGTGGTTCCCAAACTTTTTCGAGCCGTCACCCAAATCAAGATAGCGATTAGGTCTTATTACCCACAATATTTCGCAGTGATCGCTCATAATATAGAACAAAATTGTGGTTTTGGTTCCGCATTATCCCCTGAACAATCGCATTATCCCCTGAACAATCGCATTATCCCCTGAACAATCGCACATTACCCCTGGGGAGTAATTTACCCCCAGCTTGGGAACCACTGATTTAAAGTGATATTGATGTTGTAGTGACACTATATCAAAACAACTTGTCCTTTGTGCAGAAACTTGCTAGATATATACACGGTGCCTAATGACGTGAGATGCCAGCAAAGTGCAAAGAAGAAACAGGACGCTAAAAAGAGATCGATTGAAAATAAGCAGCTTGCCTGCATTGAAGGCTTTGGTGAATTAGCCTAACCTATAGCACAGGGTTCCCAACCTTTCTCTGACCATACACCCCTTCAGAATTTCGACAGATGAGTATGTATCCCTGAAAGTTAAAGGAGACGAGGCGAGTGCAAGACCGTACAAAACTGGATCATTTTTGACACTCATTTGATCGACTTTCTCCCAAATATTTCATCATGACTAATTGTAGATATATTTAAAAATAAGCAATAAGCATATAGTGACTTTTGAAAAGAATATTCACTGATGTATGTATAAATATTTGGATATAAATAATCTATCAATATATTTTCCCTTTTATTGATTACCTTAACAGTACCCCTTCGGATAGACAAATGTACTCCTATATAGGGGTACATGCATCCCAAGTCAGGAACCCTTGCTATAGCAGGTTGTTGGTTCGGGCATTTCGAGTACATTTTCACGAACATAAAGTATAAGCTGTACAAACCCGCAAACTGGTATGGATTGACTCTTCGTAAGCTTGGCGTGTGGTTGGAAAAGACAGATAGGCTTATTTGACTAAGGTCCGAACAAGTAGTTCTGAACAAGAGGATGTAACCTTAAAGACCTTATGAGGGATTTTTTATATATTAGTTATAGCATATCCTCAAGAAAGGCTGTACAGGTACTATAGGGTTCGTTGCAAAATGTGTGGAAGCAGATCAATATAGACTTAAGGTTCAGTGGCTGGAGCAAAACAGCCTGATACTTTTGAAATTTCTCTGCTGCATTTCCTTCGTGGTGTATAGTTTACGGGTTATTCTGGCCAATATGGGCTCAACAAAGTAAGTATGTCGCTTCATGCTTCAAAGCACGTTTGGGATGCCTTTTTTAAAAACGCTCCTTGTTCCAGCTTAATTGGATTGCGCTTGGCTTTTTGTTACACTGAAAAACTGAATGATGATTGCAGGCAATGCTTAACGCTAGTAGTGAAATATGCAAAATCCAAAGGTATGTGAACCACACACTGAGGAATGTTTCAATGCTTCAGTTTACTAAAATTGCAAATAAACAGGTTGTTTTTTTAGACTTTGCACGAAACAAAATGTCATACATTCAAAGTGAAACGGCAAATCATTGGTTTCAAATTTTGAAAAGAGGCACAGACGTCGTTTTGTATCTGATAAAAGCAACACTTCAGTGAAAAAAGGTCCGTCATCGAAACAATGCATATTCTAAAGTATTTACGAAGTATACGTGAAATAGTGACCAGAAATGCAAAGCAGCCTGAGCGGTCGCTAACTATCTCAGCAACTTTTCGGCGAGTTGAAATTCTAAATGTTTGAATGCTCACAAACCAGAACCACCTCTGATAGCCAGTTCAGTGTTGTTGTTTCACACAGTGTTGTTTGCAGACCTCAGAAATAATTAAATCCTTCGCGCAAATCTTCCGTACAGCTTAGTTAGTGTTACGTGGGCTAAATAGTGCTATAAGAAAAGTTTGAATGAATCATCCGATGTCCTCTTTTATCACTAACGCCCACTCAACTCCCAAGGTTAGCAAACCGCTGGTTGTATGAGATCTTTCAGAACTTTCTCATTAGTATTTCGCAATTCTCAGATAAGTCATGAACTTGGCTGTTCATTTACTCCATGATAGTAATTTGTGTATTGCAAAGCAAACGAACACAGCTTATCACACTGTTGTTACACAACAGTGGATAATACATCAGCTTTCAACTATAATGACAAAAATCGTGATGGCCTTGATGTGGCGCTGTTTCTGTCGTAAGAACCCAGTTATGCGGCGATTTTCGTAAAGTTGCTGAAGCAGTCATTGACGTTTATTCGTAGCAACCAACAAACTTACGGAATGTCGACAAAAGCAACAACTGTGATATAGAAAATTACAGGGAAATTTTACAAGGTTTCACCGAGTGTACTCAGCATATCGTTGAGATTACAGGGTGAGTCATTGTCGCAGGAAGTGTGTTGCCTTGAAAATTTTCTATAGCTATTTTTTGCCAACCTTCTACTTCGTTCATCTGTTCACTCATTTATGAAACCGTATTTTCTCTCGGTAGGTTCAGCGCTTGGCCACCTTTTTTCGTGACACAGACCAACTTCTTGCTTTCGCTGAACTAACTAAAAAAACTTTGTCTTTTAGAAATTTACAGCTGGTATAGCCAACTTTTCTATGGTAATCCAAGTTACTGCCCAAACACTCAAGGCTTTGATCTCTGATTATTCAATTCTTCAGCTGTTGAGAAGTGGTGTGGGTGTTCAGGTTTTAACAAATCTTGTTGCTGCGCCTTTTAAAAGCTAAAGCGCCACCTGTTGAAGTTTTCGTAGAAAACTCTAAGCCTCTGACTCGTTGTTTCAGTTTTTATTCTTTGTTTGGTGTCGTCTACGCGTATGTCATAAAACCTCTTCTGTGCTACCTAGTGAGTAAATGTTTTGGCGTTTCTTGTTTGTTACAGCTAAGCAATGTGATACGGTTCGTGGGTCTGAGAAAAACACATAATTTCAGTAAGTAAATAAATTTAATGGCTTGTATTTACGCTAACGTTTTTCAACTGCAGCCCAGGACTTTTTCGAGGCTCGGAAGAACTAACCATTTTTATGCTGTTCTGGTTTTCATTTCGGCCGAATTGACGCACACAAACTTAAACCTTTCTTCGTAGGAAGTAGGCAATACCAGATGATCTGCGAGAGCTAACGATCGCTCTTGTTGGTTTCCACGGTGATTAACTAGTCGACAAGGCAAGAAATACAACTTTCAGTCAATAAGTCGAGTTCGTGGAGGTAACGATGAAGAGTGACGACAATCATCAGTAAAATCCTCAGCGAACAGTCTTGACAGACAGTAGCCTGCTCAAACTGAAGCTTCTACTATGACGTATGGATTTCATATAACGACCACAAAGCGACCATCTACGACCGGGGTGGGGAACCTGCGGCACGCGTTAACATTTTATATGGCCCGCATCAGAATTTTCGTTTCCCAAATCAAGAGTACAAAATAGTGTCAAAACGAAGATCCACGATAAGCAGGTACTTAAGATAGTATGTCATAAAGAGCCCCTATACTTCGTAGCAAGATAAAGGTAGAAATTTAGGATAAAATCAATTGCTATTTTCGGCTCGCAAGCGACGATCCACAGTTTATGCGACCCGTGATAGTAAATATGTTCCCCACCCCTGATCTACGACAATCTTGTCGGGTAATTTTCTAAAAGGCAGCCCATTTACAAGCAAAAATCCCGAATCGCCCCCAAATCATAAACAGTGTTATCACCTAAGCTGCAACAGTAGTAGTAACAACAACAACAACAACAGTGCAGCAATATTTATCTGTTATAAAACATAAATCACAACACGTTTGCTCCGCGTCAGCGCAATGAACCGCCATGACCCTTGAGCTTGACGATGCATTAAATTTGTACATGTGGTTCAATGGTGTTCGATGCTTTTCTTTTTACACACGCAAGCTGCTTAATTTCAGAAATATTCAAAACCATTCAACTCAAATGCTCATTGCAAACTGCTTAAAGCAAAGTTTCCAAGCCAGTGTTCCATGGTCAATTTACTTAGCATCACCCCACTGATGAGCCATGGGCCGCTTTTCCAGTGGCTCACGAATTTGGTTTAGAAGCATTTACAAAAATATTTATTCTTTGAAAACAAAATAATATTCAAGCAAAAAATACCATGGCATCACCAGTTTTCCTTTCAGGTTTAGGTTTACTTTATTTAATTTACAAAAGTTTTACAGCAGCCGTCAGAACGCTTGGTGCGAACTTGTCATATCACAACGAGCTTACAAGCACACTCAGAATTGTCAGCCGGTCTTCGAAGAGAAGTCCACAGAACCAAAAATAAAAATAGAAGCTTAAACTAACAATTCTAGGAAACTAAATAAAAAAATAGAGAAAATCAGCTTGGCCCAAAAGTTCAAAGCATTCAAGGCCGCGTTGGGCCAAACAAGACGAACACTATTAAAATCTACTGCACGAGCTCGACTGGGAACGCTGCAGTGATAGAGTGGTATAAGAGGTTTTTCTTTCCACTCCCAAACAAATGTCTCAACGGTAATAACCTAGTGGGACACACTGTGTTTATCCAAAAGCTGTCTGGGTCGGGCCAGGTTTCTAGTGCTGACCATCCATAGGCTACAGAAATTTTGCCGCCCCGTTTTCACTTAAAGGGAAAATTTTGTCCGTGCCAAAAATATTTGCCGCCCTGCAAATTCTTCCGCCCTGTGCTGTAGCCTCGAAAGCGTATATAGGAAATCCGGGTTTGTGTCTGCGACATGTAAGAAAACATTTGGGAAACGCGGGCCTAACTATTTTAAGTCTTATTATAACGCTAAATCTCGCACTTTTCATGTATTGCATAAAACTAATGGTGTTAGCACTTTGGGATCCCCTTGCCAAAATGTGTTGGCTCCTCCAGCTCGAAAAGTTGTTTTGGTTCTTATCTACTCATATGCAATTCAGGTGCAAGTATATACACGCAAAGGTCAGCTGCACTTACACTCAAAACCAGTCTTACGAAGATGAAAGGTAAATATAGGAAAAAACGAAACATTCTAAAAGTGTGTGAATAAAATTGTCATCTCGGAGTGCGTAAGTTGGGAATGGGCCCACATTTTGCACACTCTGCACATTCTGCAAAACCACTACTGCATGAAACTTAATAATAGTTATTCACCGGTATTACGAAATAAAGTTGAAATGTGCATTTTGCAGTTAAAAACGTTAGAATTTTGCTTGATTTTGTTGATTTTAACATCAACCCAAAACATCCATTCGCTGTCTTTCTTAAGACATGCAATTTTCAACAATTTCAAGCAGCTGAACTGACTGGAAGCACTGACACCCTGAAGACCCCATGTAGATTGCTTATATTTTTGTAAAAGTCAGTTAGCACCAGCCATTCCTTCTACGAAAGCAACAAGTATATCTTACAGTCATTTTCTGCGAACAAACGTATTCGTCGCGACTATGATCATGTGTACTGCATGGTGTTTTAACCAATCGCAGGAGGTCTCTACCGGTCGGCAAGATCAACAAATGAGCTCTGCATTCATCAAAACCGATTACACTCCTCGCTGGTGATGTGACCTGACATTTGACGTAAATCATGGCAGCAAGAATATCACAGAGTTTCGCCTAAAGCTGGTTTCTCGTAAAAGTCCAAATCGTAAGGTGATAGTCGCCCGAGTCGAGCGCCTCAGAATAATTGTCAGGCTTGTGACTGCAGGGTAAGAGCGAGATCGAACGCAGTGCTTCTCCGTTACTACTCCACTCGATCTGAATTTTTGAATCCATTGCTAATCTACTCTCAGTGGCTTGCAAGGGTCTTGACAAGGGTAGCTGCCCTCTGGCTACAATTGGATTTGCCAAAACTGCATGATTTTGCAACATTTCTTATAGTTTAAACTTAGAGCAAAAAGAAGGCTGGTTGGGTTACCAGGGAATGTCCTGTCACGATTTCCGTAAGGACAGGCAAATAGCTGACGTGCTGGGCAATATCACTGAATTGTCAGCGATGGTCCGCAGTGTTAACGGCCAAGGAGTGCAAAAATATTTTAAACATTTTTCACCGCACGAAGAACGACACCTCTTCTGTTTACGATGGACTTTGCACAATTAACTTTTTTGCGAAGTTATATTTTCTTCGCTTGCTTGTCAATAATCGCGATTAAAGTCAAAATTCGTCTTTAACAACATCGTCGATATGTTCTTCTCGAGCAGGCTATTTTCTTTCCCTTCTCATCGAAAAGACAAAGGTTTGGTCTTGTTTTGAACTCACACCTATTCTGGTTTCTTGTGCTCGTGTGGCACTGTCTGTTTCAGGCTCTTGCAGGCCCGTAGACACGGGGGCATTCGAGGGAAGTTCACCCCAATTTTTTGTGCCCACCAAATGTTGTTGCACCAAGAAAAATAGTCATTATGGTTATTTGTATTTTATTATATTTATTTTAAACATATAGTAAGAACAAAAATATTTCCCCTAAAAATATATTCCCCCTCAAAATCTTAAAACTTGGCTACGGGCCTGAGGTCTTGCCCGGTGTTTCTTTCTTGTTATTCGTCGACTGATGAGTGGGCAAACCTGCTCAGGCACGCCATTGTGACATTATTATCAAAGACAGAAATATATGCTTTGTGGTCAAAGCTGAGCAGCTCTATTTCTACATCTCCATGTTTGCGAAATGAGAGCAGCTTTGGAGAAATTTCAACTGCACATGCATTATTCAACCACAACCAGCTCCTAAATTTGCGATGGTCTCCTTCAAAATGTTTGCAGTTGTAATACATAGAACATTATGCTTTGTTTGAACTTATTGGCCAACTCACTCTTGTCATGAATGCCCACGTTCCACTTGAGTTTGCATTGCGACGATATTTTTGAAGGGCTTAAAGAATATTTTTCGAGGAAGTTCTTGTTCCGACGAATCATATTGTGGCCAGCACCCTTCAGTTACTGATCATGACTGAAGTTGTACGTGGCAGTAAAACCTCGACGCTATTTTTAAAAGTCTACTCTTGAAAATCACTCCTTGACAAAAGCTGGTAAGGGTAATGAAAT